>Ga0310690_10005126_pt1 | contig 17999 bp, 11 predicted proteins | sample AusTroGonzalo_MG_2_FD_207661 | JGI IMG/M metagenome (GOLD analysis project Ga0310690, IMG submission 207661) | Bovine rumen microbial communities from tropical cattle in Woodstock, Queensland, Australia - Gonzalo_04 (v2) (version 2) | ecosystem: Host-associated > Mammals > Digestive system >...
CCCATTTGGGCGGTGCATTGTCCATCATAGAAGTAATAACGGTGCTTTACGGCGCGGTGATGAATGATCCGGCGCTGCCCTATGCGCAACAGGACAAGTTCATCCTCAGCAAAGGGCACGCGGTACTGGCCCTATACGCGGCCCTGGCAGCTTTCGGCCGGATGGACTCCGGACTGACGGACACTTTCATGCAGGATGGATCCGCCCTGATCGCCCACCCGGTCATGAAACCAGAGATCGGACTGGAGGCTTCCTCCGGCAGCCTGGGCCAGGGGATTTCAATGGCCGTGGGCCTGGCGTTGGCGGCGAAAAAAAAGAAATACAGTTACCAGACCTATGTGCTTTGCGGCAATGGTGAGGCCAACGAAGGCTCTGTATGGGAGGCTTGCATGTCTGCGGTGAATTTTCAGCTTGACAATTTCACCCTGTTTCTTGACAACAACCGGATGCAGAGCGACGGCACAAGCAAAGACGTGCTGGATATTGCCGATAAATATACCGGTATGCTGCAGGCCCTCGGGTTCCAGGTAATCGAAATTGATGGAAACGATGTCGGACAGGTATACGATGCATTCATGACGCCCCTCAAGAAAGGAACACCCAAAGCCATCGTCGGCAACACGGTCAAGGGAAAGGGCGTCAGTTTCATGGAAAACAATAACGACTGGCACCACAATCGCCTGACGGATAGCCAGCTGGCGGCGGCGCTCTCCGAGTTGGAGGTGACTCCATGACCGAAATCACAAAAGCCAAAGCAAAACTTTGGTCCCGTCTCGGCGCTCGGGCAACCTTTGGTCAGGCGATCCTCGAATGCGCGAAAAACCGGGATGACTTCTATGTCCTTTCCGCGGATCTGGTTCAGTCTTCGGGTCTTAGCCGATTTCGCAGCGAATTTCCGGAACGGATGATCAACATCGGTATCGCGGAACAGAATATGATCGGCGTCGCGGCCGGCCTGGCCAAAGATGGAACGAATGTTTTCGCTACATCCTTTTCGCCCTTTGTGACCATGCGAGCCTGTGAGCAGGTGCGGATGAACATGGGATATATGCAGTTAAACATCAAAACCGTTGGATTGGGCAGCGGACTGATCATGGCCCAGCTTGGGAACTCCCATTTTGGTCTGGAAGACGGATCCGTTATGCGGACAATCCCGGGGATAACCATCGTGAATCCTGCTGACGGAGCAGAGATCGTTAAATCCGTGGAAGCCCTTTGTGATTTCAAAGGCCCGGTGTATATGCGTCTGACCGGTGGTCCGGGGTTGCCGGTGGTCTATGAGAAAGAATTCGATTTCCAAATCGGGAAGGCAATTCAGATTCGCGAAGGAAAAGACATCGCAATCGTCGCAGCGGGTACTATGGTTTACTATGCCCTCAGGGCCGCGGAAATCCTGAAAGAAAAGGGCATCGACGCAGCAGTGATGGACATGCATACAATCAAACCTTTGGACACGAAGGCAATTAAAGCCCTGCTGGACAGGAAACTGATCGTTTCCGTGGAAGAAGCCAGTATTGTCGGCGGCCTCGGGAGCGCTGTGGCTGAAGTCCTTGCGCCTGTTTCGCAGAAGCCGCCACAGCTGATGCTGGGAATCCGTGATACCTTTCCTCACGCAGGAAGCTATGCTTATTTGTTGGAGCAGTGCCGGTTGACAGCTGAACTGATTGCCGAAGATATCTGGACCAAACTGTATGAATGAAACGGATTGGAGGAAATGAAACGCATTGCCTGTTTCTGCGTTTCACAATATGCTGTACAAGCTGATTCTGGGACCGATTGAGTTGCTCTTTGACGTGGTTTTCTCGCTGGCGAAGAAGTTTACGGGAAGTCCTGTGCTTTCCATTGTTGTGCTGAGCCTGGCGATTAATCTGCTGGTTTTGCCTTTATAGAAGATGAATCTAGCAAACTGGAGCGTAATTGTCAAATGAATCTTTACATCGATCCCGGTACCGGAAGCATGCTTTTCACAATCCTCATTGGTGTTCTGGGGGCTTTAGTATACTTTTTCCGAAATACTCTGATGAAGGCAAAATTTGCCGTCACCGGCGGAAAAAAGGCAAAGACAGCAGAGACGGAGGTTCCGGTTGTCATCTTCACGGACAGCAAGCGATACTTGAATCTGTTCAGGCCGATTTGCGACGAATTGGAAAAGCGGAAGATGAAGACCCTGTATCTGACTGCTTCGGAAGACGATCCGGCACTTAAAGCCAACTATGCGTTTGTAAAAACCGAGTACGCCGGAAATGGCAACCGGGCTTTCGCACGGATGAATATGATCCGGGCAGACGTGGTGCTGTCCAGCACCCCTGGCTTGGAAGTCTACCAGTGGAAGCGGTCCCGGGATGCGAAGCGGTATGTACATATCCCCCACGGGATTTATGATTTCGGAACTTACCGGATGTTCGGCCTGGATTATTATGATGCAGTACTTTTGGCCGGAGCCTTCCAGGGAAAGACCGTGCGGGAAACAGAAAAAGAACGGCGGCTTCCGGAAAAGGAACTGCGGGTCGTCGGCATGCCGTATATGGACGAAATGCTGAAGCGGGCACAGGCAGAGGCTGATACTGCTCAAAGTGGGTCAAACAAACCCGGTACACGCAACCCAAAAACAGTGCTGGTGGCACCGTCCTGGGGTTCAAGTGCCATTCTCAGCCGCTATGGTGAAAAAATCTTTGAGGCACTCCTTAAAACGGATTATCATATTATTATACGGCCTCATCCGCAGTCCTTTACTTCTGAAACGGAGCTTATGAACCACCTGCAGTCAAAGTATCCGAATTCAGACCGGCTGGAGTGGGACAGGAAGAGCGATAACTATGATTCTCTGTCCCGGGCGGACATCATGATCTCAGACTTCTCCGGCGTGGTTTTTGACTATGCTTTTGTGTTCGAAAGGCCTGTGATTTATGCAGATACATCTTTTGACCCGAAGCCATATGATGCTTCTTGGGTGAATGGGCCTCTGTGGCATGAAACTGTGCTCCCCCGGATTGGTGTGCAATTGACGGAAGAAAATATAGAGAATATCGGGGATATCATCCGGAAATGCCTGGATTCTGACGAATCGAAGGAGAAGATCCGGAGAGTCCGGGAGGAATCCTGGCAATGCATTGGCAAATCCGCGGTAAAGGTTGTGGATTACCTGGAAGAAGCCATTGAGGAAGTGGCACAGCAGGACTTACAGCCACAGGACAAAAGGCTTTCCGGTGTATAATACTGGCTGAAACATCAGGAAAGACTCTGTCCTGTGGCTCCCCGGCCTGGTTCTGACCCTGGAGGAAATTGTGAATGACTGTTTGGGAAGCGTTGTACAAGCTGATTCTGGGACCGATTGAGTTGCTCTTTGACGTGGTTTTTTCGCTGGCGAAGGAGTTTACGGGAAGTCCTGTGCTTTCCATTGTTGTGCTGAGCCTGGCGATTAATCTGCTGGTTTTGCCTTTGTATAAGAAGGCAGATCGTTTGCAGCGCGAGGAGCAGGATATATCGAAACGGCTGAAACCCCGGATCGACCAGATCAAAGAAGCCTTCACCGGCGACGAACGGTTCATGATGCTCCAGACCTTCTATCGGCAAAATAATTATAAACCGTATTTTGTACTCCGTGGATCTCTATCTCTATTGTTGCAGATTCCCTTCTTCATGGCGGCTTATAATTTCCTTTCGAACCTGAATGCGCTCCGGGGCGTTTCTTTCGGTCCGATTGCCGATCTCTCAAGGCCGGACGGGATGTTGACTGTTGCCGGGATTACGGTCAATGTTCTGCCGATCCTGATGACACTGATTAATATTGTCTCCGGAATCATCTATACCCGGGGGTTGCCTCTGAAAAGCAAGATCCAGCTTTATGGTATGGCGATGGTATTCCTGGTACTCCTGTATGATTCCCCGGCAGGTCTGGTATTTTATTGGACGCTGAACAATGTATTTTCCCTCGGAAAGAATATCTTCACCAAGCTGAAGAAGCCCTCAATGCCCGAAAACGACAGGAAAAATTTCCCGGCCGGGATCACAAAGCACCAGCGGGCAGTTTTCTTTACCGCCTGCATCCTGCTGACAATACTGACCGGGCTTCTGATTCCCTCCGCCCTGATTTCAAATTCCCCTGCGGAGTTCGTGGAAATGAACGCCTTCCGTTCCCCGTTGGTTTATGTTTTTCATTCCTTCCTGCTGGCGGCTGGCACTTTCCTGATCTGGAGCGTCATTTTTTATCTCCTGGCTGAAGAAAAGCGGCATCCGGTCTTTGCACTGGTTTTTGCTTTCCTTGCGCTCTCTGCCGTTGTGAATTACATGTTTTTCGGCAAAGGCTACGGAAATATTTCATCGCGCCTGGTTTATGACACAGATGTGCATGACACCGTTACCGTATCAGACAAACTCCTGAATGCCGGAGTTCTGTTCATCCTGGCCGGCATCGTCTGTTTCCTCTGGCGAAAGAAGACACTCGTTCTCCGGACGGCCTGTATTTTAGTGGTATTGATCATCGGCGGAATGTCGCTGGTCAATATAATCTCGGTCAACGGAAGAATGCCGGAAATCCAGCGCCTGGCAAAGCAGCAGCAGGAAGATCGGCAAAAGATGATCCACCCGGACAAAAATGGGAAAAATGTCGTTGTCCTGATGTTGGATCGGGCGCTGGGCATTTTTGCTCCGTATATTTTCAATGAAAAACCGGAGCTTCAGGAACAATTCACCGGGTTCACCTGCTATCTGAACACAATTTCCTATGGCAAAGGCACCCACTCCGGCACACCAACACTGTTTGGCGGGTATGAGTATACACCGCTGAACCTGATGGTGCGCGCAGACACGTCTATGCTGGAAAAGCAAAACGAAGCCCTCCGGCTGATGCCGCTGAACTTTCTGGAAAACGGATACGAAGTCACGGTATGCGATCCGCCGTACGCGAACTACTCCCTGATTATTCCGGATCTGACGATTTATGACGATTATCCGGAGATCCGGACTTTCATTACTAAGGGTGCCTGGGAAGGCAGCGATGCGGATGAGAGTGCAACAGGCATCGCAGAAAGAAACCGTATCCGGGAAAGGAATCTCTTTGCCTACAGTTTTTTCCGGGTTTCTCCTGTCCTGCTTCACTCAAAGTTGTACGACAGCGGAAATTACAATAAGACAGACAACGTTCTGCATGATTTCATTTCCAACGATGCATACCAGATGATGGCCAGTCTCCCGGAGATGACAGCAGTACAGAATGAAGGCCGGAATACTTTCCTGATGATGGTCAGTGATTTAACCCACGAACCACAGATTCTTCAGAAACCTGCTTATGAGCCGGCAGATACGGTGGATAATACAGACTTTGATCTGGCGCATCCTTCTCGCTTCGCAACAGATGGAAGCGAAATCCAACTGTCCACAGACAAACAGAAGTCCCATTATGATGTGAACATGGCTGCAATGCTGCTGATCGGGAAATGGCTGGACTGCCTGAAGGATCAGGAAGTGTACGATAATACCCGGATTATCATTGTGGCAGATCACGGGGTGGCCATGGGATATCCCGGAATGGTGTCAGAAGAAATGACACAGGATACAGCAGCTTTCAATCCACTGCTTATGGTCAAGGATTTTGACAGCCGGGGTGCGTTTTGTTTCAGTGATGCGTTTATGACCAACGCGGATACACCGACGCTGGCTTTCAGCGGGCTGGTGGATAATCCTGTCAATCCGGCAACTGGAGCCACAGTGACGGATGCAGACAAGCAGAAGGAAGAGCAGGTTGTCACCACTGTCAATATTTCAAGCGACTTTGACGCCGCCGGAAACAGCTTTTTCGTGGGCTCGCAGGCAGAGCTCTTTGTGCTGAGAAATAATGACTGGCGAAAAATTGAAAACTGGAGCCGGTTTGAATAAGTCAGGGAAGGTCAAGTTTCAGGATAGGTAAAAGATAGGGCCGGTTCGGAAATGAACCGGCCCTGCTTGTCATATTAACATGGGTGTGTTTCATAACCGGGTTTTTTGCTTGAAATCTGCAGAGCACAGACTTTTCGACGCATTTTTTTGCTGAAACACCGAAAAACCTGTGTTCCGTAGTAGCAACTTGGTCAGTTATGGAACAAAACCGGTTCAAACAGATTCGGTACGTGTAACCCAGAAGTTGAAAGCAAGCATCGGAATCATCAAAAGGCGATAAGTAGTCCATGCGTGAATCAGGACATGGTTTGAGAGAATGAAATATCGGCCAATCGGGAGAAGAATCATGACCAGAAGCAGCAGGGCCTCAGAGAAGGAAAAGATGAATTTTTCCTTTTTTCGGATTTTTTTGATAAACGTATATACTATGAAAAGGATCTCCAGCAGGTTCCACCATTTGTTTTCAAAAGCAATGTCCACATTCCGCATAATCGCATCGAAGCGCGTACCTTCGCTGAGGCCGGCGCGGAAGAAGAACTGATCAAGCATTTCGCTGAAGACTTTTGGATCCTTCAAAATCGCATAAACGACCCATTTAAAAACCATCATGCCGATAAGCCCGGCCATCCATGCAAGGAAGACCTCTGCCAGTTTGCCCAGGAACTTCAACGGTTTTCCGGGAACGCCAGTAATCAGGAAATAGAAGATCAACGGCACGCCAAAGGAAAGCAGCTGGATGTAGTTCATGTTGAAGAAATAGGTAGCCGCGCCGGTAATCCCAAAGAGAAGCCAGGCCTGTTTTTCCAATGCTCCCTTTTTCATCCAAAGCATCAGAATACAGGGTACCAGCATACAGACAAAGAACCCGAAGGATGCCATATTCAATGCCATTGTCACCGGGTGAATCAGCAACAGGGAAAGAATCACCGCGATGACATACTGCTTCAGGTTTCGCTTCAGCATCCTCCACAACAGCATCAGGAGCAGAAACAAACCCACATAGAGGTTGATCTGGCGGATACCAGAATAGTGGGTCAGTTGAAGCAGGATCTTCATGACGATAATATAGCCGTTGAAGAATCGCTTGTTTTCGGGAGTCAGGACGGCAGATTCTGAATCTTCGACGACCGATTTCAGTTTGATAATCGGATCCTGATATTCGCCAGTTGAAAGCGGTTCAAACTGGTATCCTTCCAGCACGCAGTCCATCAGGGTAGCGTCTTTTGTACTCACCAGTGCCTGGTTCAGATACAGGGCTTCCGTATAGTTATCCAGCTGGGTTCCGGAAAGTTTTGGAGTAATTGAGTGATAGACCCCTTCGTCATACAACTGGTCAACAGAAGCCTCAACATGCTCCCGAATTGCGTCTGTAGGCAGAAGAAAACTGAGCATCAACAGGATCATACCGACAATCCCGCAGGCAACCGGGATCAGGACGATCTGCAGTGTTCGGATGAGTCCTTTGCGCATCAGATTATAATCCTCCTTCAGGCAGCACCGGGAATAGGCAGAATCTTGCTGTCCGTCAGGATATTCAGTCCCGGGATGTCTATTGTCATCAAAAGGATAAAGAGAACGATAAACACCATCAGATACAGCATGAGGCCCTTTTCATGGAAGAGCTTTTCGGGTTTCTGAACCGCAGAATCCTGGGCAAAGGACAGATGGAAATAATAGCCATAAAGACCGATCAGGAACGGCATCAGCAGAACCAGTTCAATCCGATATTTAATCAGGAAGGTGCCCAGGAAAAACACGGAGCACATGGCGTAGAAGAACGCGGAAATAAGCAGGGATTGCTCCGTATAGTATTTGAAGGATTTCCGATACAGCCCTGCCACTTCTTTGTTTCCGATCATCCGGTATTCCGCGAAGCGTTTGGTCGCCATGAGGAATGCCCCGGCCATCCAATAGCCCAGCAGGAGGCTGGACGGCGGGATCGTCGTTCCGGAGGCAATAAACCATCCCATCAGCAGGCGAATAGCATTGTTGATGGATTCACTCAGCACATCAAGGTACGGAACATCCTTGGTGCGGATGGGCTTCACGTTGTAGAGAAGGCCCATCAGCCACAGCCATACACTCATGCACAGGAACGGGATGTTGACCAGCAGCGAAACTCCAAAACCCGCCAGGGACAGACAGGCCCACAGGGCCCAGACAATCTTTCCGCTGACGCCTTCGGAAACCACACTGCGGTATTTCTTCGTCGGATGATATTTGTCAAATTCTGCATCCAGCCATTCGTTGATAACATAGTTCGCAGAAGCAATGAAGCAGGTGGCGAAGAAGCCGGCGCAAAGCTTCCCGGCCAGGTCCCAGCTGAGGGATGTGTTTGTCAGAAAGAGGGACGCAACCAGGCCGGGGAGAATAAAAAGTTGCTTAATCCAGTGATCCAGGCGCATGATGCGAATATATTTTTTCAAAGATATAACCTCCGTGGATGGTGTTTCATAGCCAAAGGGCAGGATGATCTTCTGTGAACCGGAGTCAGATTCAGAAGGACTGTTTCACACTTCCTCCTCCGTCAGTAAACTCTCTCAAGCAGATCGGTTTCATGGTTGACGGCAAAGATGGATTTGTCTTCAATATCGTCTGGATTTGCGAACAGAGAGCTGTAATCTTCGATGAAGATGTCGTCGGTTCGCCAGATCATAACGTAATCATAGTCTTTCAGCTTTTCGCGCCATTCCTCTGTGGGAATCAGCAGGGTCCATATGTCCCCTGGATAGAGAGACTGGGTGTGGTCGGAAATACTGAAGCCCACGTTCACCTGACCGTTGCTGGGACGGATCCCGTAGCGGATCGTCCAGAATTCGGAGCCGGCAGATTCCTGGGCAATAATCCAGACATGCTTTTCCTCCCCATCCGCAATATCGTTCATGGCCCACACGAACTGCTCGTAGAAGCCTTGGACAAAATACTGGTCGCCGATGGACGTCCGGTTCAGATATTTCTCCATGAGCACCGGGTTCAGCGTCATCAGGCTGATCATGACCCCGGCAGCCACACCGGCGATCATCCGCTTCGGTCTCTCCTGCATCCACACGGCAAACAGCAGGAATATCATCACGATCATGCTGACCAGTACAATGCCCATATATCTCTCAAAGCTGACAAGCGTATCGGAATCCAGCTTAAACATATACAGCAGTGGCATACCCAGACAATAGAGCACCAGCGTGATAACCATTCCCCAGACCGCGATCCTGTACCGGGGCTTTCCCTCCGGATCCAGTTTTTTCCAACAAGCCCACGCAAGCCACAGCAACCCGATCAGTATCGCCACCAGCAGCGGATAAACCGTTTTCACCTCAAACGGTCCGTGAAATCCGACAATTCCGGTCCAAAGCCGGTCGACGCACGCAGCGGCAACCTCTGCTTCATAGCCCGTCGTTTCCTGTCCGGTAATCACGCGAAACAGAACGTCGAATTTGATCGGACGCCGGAATTTCATCATTGTCGCGTGGTTCACCTGAATGCTGATTTCCCAGAAAATCTTCGGCAATGCCACCGCAGCAACAGTCAGAATCGCGGGAGGAATCAGTTTCCGGGGAGTTTTACGGTTTCGTTGCATTTCTGTCAGCAGAAATGCGACGCCAAGCACAATGGCAAACAACAACCCAACGTCTTTGGTCAGGACGAGCAGCGCGCAGATCACAAGCATATGCGCGGTTTTCCACGGGTCACCTTTTTGAAGGAAGAGCGTTGCAAAGCCCGTGCCGGCCAGGAGACCCAGAAACCCGTCCACATAAATGGAGGTCAGGTACTGACCTTCCGAGTCAAAGAACGAAGGGGCTACCGCAATGAAGAGGATCAGCAAAAACGCCGGAAGGAAGTACCGCCATTTTTGTACCGTCAGGAACGGCAGCAGAAAAATCACTGCCAGCAGGTGGTAGGCAAAGTAGAGACGCCAATCAACGAAAATCCCGCCCGGAAGAATCATAGCCAGTTTTTCGAAGAGATACTGGAAAAGGGCCATGCCCGGCACATAGTTCTGGAAGTATGAATGGGACAGCGGGCTTGTGGAAAAATCATCGATATAGGCCATGGCCTTGACAACATCGCCCCAGTGGGTAAACTCGTCGTATTCGTGAAGCAGGCGCTCGTAGTGGGCGTAAAGCAGGAAGATATAAATCAGAAAAAAAGCCAGGGCAGCCGGGGTCGCAAAAGATGCGAGAGATTTCACCACGTTTTTTGTTTTGAAAACCCGACAGGCCGAAAGAATCAGGAGGGAAAGGGCAATCCCGAGGATAAGAAATACACTGACCTTCAGGAGACCGAAAATCCCGCAAAGGTACATGAACAGGATCAGACTGCCCGTCGTCAGGGAAATGGTTTCCTCGAAGCGCTTCCCATGATATACAGACAGGAAAAGGGGCGGTGCACTGAGAACCAGAAAAAAGAGAATAGCCGGGATCAAATGGTTTGTCCTCCTGAAATCGAGCTCGTTTAAGCCCTTGAATGCATGGATTTCCGGTTTTTTATGCTGAAATGCCGGGAAAACCCGTATTCCTGGGCTCCCGTCAAAATTTAATCAGCTTCATTTGTATAAAGCCCGGCTTCGCTGATGATAACACCGTGGTAAGTGCTCCAGCCGAGATTATAGACCCTGGCAGCTTCGGGAAAGTCGAGCTGGATGGTCAGTCGGTCAGCTGCAATCTCCGGCAGAGGAATGGAAATCTCGGTAGGGCCAGAATCGACTTCAAGAACAATCGGTTCTGCAAATTGTTCACCGTTCAGGGTGAATTCGATAATCTGTGTCGCATCGGTAATGTTATTAACCCTTGCTTTGAGCACCAGACTTCGGCTTTCCGCTTTGCTGAAAAACGCATCGAACACAACGCTGTGACCAGGAATGGCACCATCCTCAATGCCGTATACCGCCACGTTGTTTCCGCTGACCTTTGTTCCTCTCACAAAGGGCGTGTTCAATACACAGCGGCCGGGGAAATGATCGTCCAGTGCAAATTCATCTTGCCGGATCACACAATTCTTCCAATTGTCTGGAACGCCGATTATTTCTACTTCCGAGCGGGAGAAAACGCGTTCACCGAACGTCGGCGCCCGAAAGTCCAGACCGGTACGCTTTCGGCCACTGTTCGCAGCGGCTGTGACAACATCAGAGAAGGATTCTCCGTCCATAATGGAAAGGATCAGATCCGGATAATCCTCCTGCAGGGAGATTTCGGTATGATCAATCCTGAATCCGTCCGCCTTCCGTCCTGCTTCTTTGACAAGGCACATCGGATAAAAACGGTTCTCCCGGCCGTGGTCGGCGAACATGATGACGGTGGTATCGTCATAGGTGCCGGCTTCTTTCAGCTTGTCAAGGTAATTCCGAAGAATCCGCAGTTGGGTGTATCCGGTAGCCAGCTGCTGCTCCCGCAATGTCAGGCTGTTCCACTCATCCATAGAGTAGAGTTCAAGGTTCGGGGTACAGGGCTCATGGACACCGAAAAGCTCGGTCACGTTAAAGCGCGGCCTGCCATCAACTTTTGTCAGGCCTTTCGCCGCCAGGTTTTCGAAGTAAACGCCGTCGTTGATGATGTAAGGTGCTTCCGCACCTTCCAGGTTGAACTTGGCGTATTCAAAGTCAAGGGTGGAAACTGCCATGCGGGGCTTCAGCATCTGAGGCAGGCTGCGGAACAGCGCACCTTTAATCAGGTATTTTGTGATGTCGATCCGTGCCTGGCGGTTCGGATGAAGCTCTTCTTCGCCATAACTGATGATCTTGTCCTTCACGTTCGCAGTCGGGGCAAATTCGGTGTAGTAGCCGATGTCCCAGCCTTTTTCAGCGATGTCGCTGATCAGGGTTTCTGTTTCAAAGGCATAAGCCGCGCCTTCGACAAAGGTTTTGCCCAGCGGGAAATCCTGTCCGGTCAGGATCTTCGGATAGCTGAAATAGGTGAAAACCGAGATACCTGCCGTATTGTCGTAATAAGTCACGTCCGGTAGCAGGTCTCTGACTTCCGGGTATTTTTCGAGGATCTCGTTCATATAGGTGGCTTCGAACGTGTCCGTCACCAGCACGACAACGTTTCCGGCTGACGAGGTTTCGAACAGACCTTCCTGGGTGAAATAGGTACCGATACGCCTGTTTTCATGTTTCGCAGTCGCGATATCAACGATACCAACCACCAGCTCTGAGCAGAAAATCAGTGCCAGCAGGGCATAGACAGTTCCCTTCATGACCCGGGGACGGATAATCAGCAGCAGAACAAACAGCAGAAAAATCCCACCCCACAGAATAAGACTCACCGTATTCCAGCTGCTGTATATACTCCAGTCGATCTCTTCGCCGGTTAAAGCCGGCAGGTAACCGGAAAGAAAATGATCCTGGATAAAGGCACAAAGGGTGCCGGCTGCAACGGCAGCGGCAAACCACAGGCGCAGACTCAGCTTTCTGCCGTCCGGAAGCAGGAAGTGAATCAGGAATGCGATAGCTGCAGCGCCAAGAAAGACCAGGAAAACATCCGGCAGAACATCTTTGAGCTGGAACCAGAATTCGCCTTCGTTAGAGATGTAGAAGGTAATGATCGGGCGAAGAATCAGGGCCAGGGCTGGGGTCAAACCGCAAAGAAGGGAAGTAAAGATCCGGCCCTTGAGGTTCCCGGTCTTTCGGGTTTTGGGCTGCAATTGCGTCTTTGTGCTTTCCCGCTTCTTTTCGAGCTCCGCCCGCAGATCTTCACGGGTGATTTCCAGTGGGCATTCGGTCTCTTTGGTGTTGTTTTCATCGATGCCGACAGTCTTCATCCAGCTTTTTTTCATTCTTCGCCCATAAGTGGCGAAGAAAGCACCGGCGGCCACCGCCACGCCGGCAATAGCCTGAATAGCATAGGTCGTAACTGATGGGTCGATATAGGCGGACGCCATGGCCGGCAGCATAGTAAACACGATGGCGAAATAGATGACACCGTAAAGTTTCCAGCGATTCTTGTTCAAAGGTTAGCCTCCGTAACCCATTATTCTCGGGCAATGAGAGATTTGAGGATATATTCTGCCCCGGTTTTGCCCGCTTCACCCGGGTTGAAAATATTCTGTTTGCGGACTTTGACAATCTTTTCAGCCCACTCTTCCGGATGAGCTTCCATCTCTGTAATAACCTCTTCGGCCTTGTCGAGTTCATCTTTGTTCAACGACCGGCCAATCTGATCCCGCAGGGAAATCTCCAGCGGCGTGATGCCGATTTTCTCCCAATTTGGGTTCGGCATCTTCATCTTCGTGTTAATAAACAGCGTTGGTTTTCCCGTGGTGTAGGAATATTCGTAGGCAATCCCGCTCCAGTCGGTGATCAGGATATCGGCTTCATAAAGGGATTCATTGGAAGAAAAGTCGGTTTCAAAGGCCAGGCCCTCTCCGCAGGAATCCTTCCACCGGTCCATGAGGGCATTCAGCCGGGGAGCATAACGTTTGACGTATTCCGGATGCGGCCGTACCGTGATTTTCCGGCCTTCCTTGAGAAGATTTCGGATCAGCTCGTCCGCGCAGGAATCCAGAATGTTGTCTTCATTCCAGCTCGGTGCAATCAGGATGTGCTTCGTGTCATCGTCCGTCTTCTTTTCCCGCTTTTCATAATCGGCAACCATGTCGTCCAGCAGGCAGTAGCCGCATTCGACAAGCGTTTTTTCCGGTAAGCCGTAAACTTCTTCCGTCTTCCGGATTTCCGTGATCTGCTGGGGTCCAACGCAGAAAATCGTATCGAAATGATCCATGGCGCCCTCCCGGAAGCTCATGTGAACGCTCATGGGATCGTGGGGCGTGTAAATGTATTCAATGTCCTTCCGGACATAGCTGCGCTTAATGTGATAGGTGTCCAGATCCGGGGTAGTCATGACGACAATGTCCGCATCCATTTTCATCATCAGGGGAATAACCTTTTTCGGCCCGATGTAATAAGGCACGATCCGGGGTTCGGATTTTGCGAGTTCAAAAACCCGGTCCTCCGAATCATTGGTAACGTAGTGAATCGTCAGGTTGCTCCACTCCAGGAGTTTCTCAATAATGTTTTTATAATACTTCCAGAAACCGCTTTTCTCGGAATAAAAGACCACATGTTTTCCGGCGGTTTCGAAAAACCTCTTGTAATCTGCCGTTTCCCGCTTTGAAAGCGGATCCCGCCTCAGCAAAGAACCATTTTTCTTTCCGCCGTCGAGAGCCTCAATCTCTGCCAGAGCCGCCCGGCTTTTCTCAAGCGCTTCATAATCGACATGCTTTTCAGGCGGAATCGCCCTATTCAGCAGATACATCTGGACTACAGAGAACAGGTTGCTGGCGATCCAGTAAAGGCCCACCCCCGCAGAAACGAAAAGGCCAAGGTACAAACTCAACCCCACAGAGATAATCAGCATGCTGTATTTGTTCAGCTTGCTCTGCTCCGCCTGCAGTGCCTGGTCCCGGTTCTGTGTGACGGTCATGATGAGAGCGCTCAGGGCCGCCAGTACCGGTACGATCAGGGAAATTCCACCCTGTTCGATCGGCACCCAGCCCAGGTTAATCCCCAGGAACATCAGCTCATCCGAATTGCCTTTGGCAATCAGATTTTTGATAACCTCCACCAGGCCCAGAAGCAGGATCAGCTGGATGATAATCGGCACCAGACCGGCCAGAGGGCTGTATTTTTCTTCCTTGTAGAGCTTTGCCTGGCCTTCGGCGATGGCATCCCGGTCGCCGTAGTGGTTTACGTGAAGCCAGTTGATCTTCGGCATCATCCGGACCATCTTGATACCGTTGTAATGGACCCAGATACTCAGGGGCAATAGGATAATTTTTGAGATCAGCGTAAAGAGGATGATTGCCAGACCATAGTTTTTTGTAATGGAATAACAGACGTCCATGACAGCGCCGAGAGCCGAGGCAATCGCATTGAAAATTGCTTGCATTCAGTTTTCACCTTACATGTATGGTTTTACCGTCGATACGAGTTTTACGGTGATTTTATTTGCTGAAACGCCAGGAAAGCCTTTATCCAGCGGATCCGGCTGAGTTGCACAGAAGAGGGTCAGACTGACCCGGTACGCATGGTACGTTTTACCAGGAGAAAGTTGAAGGCCAGAACCGGAATCATGAAAACCCTGTAGACGAAATCCGCGTGATGGATGGAATGGTTAGCCAGGATTGCAACACGAATCACCGGCATGAGAACCGTAATAACGAGAAGAAGAACCTCTGCCGCGAAAACCGTTATAATTCCGCCGGCTTTTTTCCATTGAATCAGAATCCATGCAACAAAACCAATCTCCAGCAGGTCCCACCAGATGTTTCCAAAAGCCGTTCCGACGTTGCGGGTAATCGTTTCAAAGCGGGAACCCTCATCCACACCGGAGCGCCACAGGGCATGGTGAATCATTTTTTCAAACACGTTGGTTCCGGTAGCAGCAGAATATGCGGTCCATTTGAACAGCATCATCCCGGCATAGCCAATCATCCAGGCTGCAAAAAGGTTCAGCGTGATTTTCAGGAGCTCCGCCGGTTTCTCCGGGCCGACGATCAAATAATAGAAAAGCATCGGCACACCGAAACAGATCAGCTGGAAGTAGTTCATGTTGAAGCTGAAAGTAATGCACCCGGCCAGACCAAAGAGCAGCCAGGCCTTTTGCCGCAGTGTTTCCTTTTTCATTAGCAGCATTGCGATGCAGGGAATCAGCATGCAGAGATAAATTCCGGCAAAAGCCATGGACATCCATACCGCAATGGGACGCAGGAACAGCACGGAAAGCAGCACCGATACAATATATTTTCCAAGCCCTCGTCGGTACATCAGCATACAAAGCACAAACGTCCCCAGCAGACAGCTGTACGCGCAAACCATCCGGACCCCGGTATACCCCATCACCAGCAGCAGCGGTTTCAGAATAATCAGCCATCCGGAGAAAAACCGGATATAGGAATCGTCCAGGTGAACACTTTCCGGATCGTTTACCGCTGTAATTACGCCCTCGATGGGATCCCCGGGATCTTTATGGACAAATTCATAATTGTTCATAACCAGGCTGAGCAAGTCGGCGTCCTGCATGCCGACGATGGCCTGGGAAAGATACACTGCTTCCGTAAAATTGTCGTGGCGTTCTCCTTTTTCGCCGGTAATCTGGAAATAAGTCCCTTCTTTCTCAAGAACATCCGCCGTAGTTCGGAGATGCTCCTTCATGCGATCTGTGGGAAGAAGGTAGGCACATGCCAGCAGTGTCATGATGACAACACCAGTGATAATGGGAATCAGAATTGTCAGACCGGTTTTTTTCAGGAATTTCACTGTCAAAGCGGATTCCTCCGAATTATATTGTAGTTGGTAGATAGCTCGGACTGGTTCTCAGCAATCCGCTCAGATCGCCCGGATGAGGCGGGGCGCATTGTTTTTATTGATCTTGCCGTCCAGGTACAGGTCGACAATCTTGTCTCCAAAGGTTTCATATATCAGCCGCAGGTGCTCCGGACGCCATTCCCGTTCCAGGAAAAGCTTACCGGTTTTTCTCTGTTCCTCACCTTCGAACACTTCCCCCTTCGCCATGCGGCCGAGGATCACTTTCAGGTCGTCTGCCGCGATGACAATCGCTTTGCAGGCTACCTCGTGCATGCAGTCGCCGTGCTCCAGAACCGGCACAGACTGATGAATAATGCGGCCGGCGTCGATCTTCTGGATGATATAATGGAGGGTGGTCCCCACATAGTTCGGCTCCAGGAAATAGAAAGGCCAGAACATAGTGGCCGCACCCTTATAATAGGGGGACAGGCCGCCATGAAGATTCAGAGCGCGATCGTTGACCAGTGAAAGAATATTCGGACGGATCAGTCCCGGACCGTAAGCCAGCAACCAGTCTGGCTGAATCCTCTTCAGGTAGTCTGCGACCTTCGGGCCATTCAGCTCTTCGTCGTCCACAATCAGGTGGTCCAGGGAATTGATGAAGGCTTCGGTGTCGAAGTCGCCGAAGTATTTTTCCTCCATGTCCAGGCGCAGCTGAAAGTGGTGCCTGTAAAGATCGGTTAATGCCGGATCCATCCCCTCCGGGATGTCGAGGATCATGTTCTCGCGTTTCATCAGCACAACACCGGCCAGGCAGCCGGATTCAGCGACTTTTTTGACCACGTGGAGGTGGCGGGGATGGGAACCGGAAACCATGACGAGTTTCATTCTGGTCTTCCTCCTGATTATACTTTTTTAATCAATTCTGCGCCTTCGAGAATCTGGATCACCGGGATCAGTTCCCGGACAGGAACGTGTATTTCTTCGCTGAGGGTAATCAGGTCTCGCTCGCCGTTGGCGTAAAGCAGCACGTCCATCATCACGCGAACCCCGTCCCAGACACCCTTCTGACTCAGGGTCGGATATAAACCCCGGCGGCCCATCTGCGGCTCGCCGAGCGTCACCGCCTGATAGATTTCGTTGTGCTCCAGGGCGTCCACAACTTCCTTCATCACGTTGAAACTGCCCTGGAAGCCCTCCTCCGAAACCACCGTCAGATCATCCGCGGAAGTGTGGTATTCCGGATACTCCCAGTATTTAGACCGGCAGAAGCCGACCACGCCCAGGTCCAACCCTGGGGAATTATACTGGCGCTCATCACTGCCCCGCTCCAGGAAAGAATACTCAAGGACTTTTTCGCACTCTCCGTCCTTCAGCACGTTCATCAGTACCCGATCGCTCAGGGATTTTCCGCTCTGTGAATGCACAATGGAATACACCCGGTTGTCCCCCACGCAGGAGAGGACGAAACCGGCCCGGTTTTTTTCCCGGAGCTTCTTCCACCGTGCCTCCTCGCAAAGGTAGGTAATAATGCCGATGGTTTCCGGTCCGAAAACGAAACGGTAGGTATATTTGCGTTTTTCGAGGGACGCGACATATTTGATCATCTGGGCCGCCAGCGCGATGCCGGAACAGTTGTCGTTGGCCATGGTCGGATGACAGGAATAGGTGGAAATCAGGATCTCCTCTTCCGATTCGCCCGGTAGAATCACGTCGGCGTAGGTCAGGGATCCGTCCTTCAGCTCGCTGTCGACAACAATGTGGTACCGCCCCGGCTTCAGGCTGTTCTTCTGATTCTCCGTCATGCAGAAGCCATAGCGTTCCTTATAATAGGAAGTTACGTACGGAATCAAATCCGGCTGATCCGGTTGGGTGTGGACAATTT
>Ga0310690_10005127_pt1 | contig 17997 bp, 17 predicted proteins | sample AusTroGonzalo_MG_2_FD_207661 | JGI IMG/M metagenome (GOLD analysis project Ga0310690, IMG submission 207661) | Bovine rumen microbial communities from tropical cattle in Woodstock, Queensland, Australia - Gonzalo_04 (v2) (version 2) | ecosystem: Host-associated > Mammals > Digestive system >...
CAACTATGATCTTTTCCTCCTCGATATGATATATCACTTTCGTCAACCCATTAATCACAGTATATCTATATTCTATGGATTTATTCCATGCCTGTAATTCCTCTTGACCTAACTTTGGAAAATTCAACAAACGCTCTTCCTCCTCGTTTGTTGCCTCTTCAAACTCAACCATTGCCTCAAACCCAAAATGTTCGAAGATATACTCAGATATCTGTTCCCATGCATAAATAGCCTGAGGTGTCCATTCTATTGTCACAGCAATATCATTTATGGCTCATTACAAAATCATGTCTCATCTTCCGCGACTCAGCTTGTGAATAAGTATCCCCTGCTTCTGCCTGCATGCGAGAATTCTCCAATGCTACATTCATTAACGAGACATCTACAATATCTCTACGAATATTAGCCGTTAAACGTTCGTGCATCTCATCAAGAGTCATGTAATGCGACAACTCTGACGCTTCTATTATGTCATATGTCCTTTGATTTGTTGCCGGTTGCGCACTCATAAGCATTTGAAAATTTTAAAAGTTAAACAAAAAAATGGTTTTTATTTTGATTAGTCAAAAATTGTCAATATGCACTATCATGCCTGATAGAATGCACGTGCCTTTTCACGCAACTTATCCATCGCCTGATGCAACGGCATACTATTCTTATCCAGTTCCTCTTGGGTTATCTGCGGGTACAAGGGCTGAATCTTGATGCTCTCGATATACTCAAGCACCGCGTTCATCTTCGTCTCATCCTCAATCATCGACCCCATCGCTGTCAGGAAACGACTACTTGCTATTGCTTGCGCTGCACTCATAAGCATTTGAAAATTTAAAAGTTAAACAAAAAAATTGGTTTTATTTCATTTGCGGGTGCAAAGGTACAAATTATTTTTTACATACGCAAGTGCGCGCGGGAGAATTGACAAAAAACGTCAATTTTTCCACATACTAATCTCCCACAGATTGGACGGATTGAACGGATCTATTCTTCTATTATAACCAAAAAAAGTTTAAGAAAAATATAATTATTCAAAAAAATGCCAAAAAATGCCGAAAATGAAATAAATAAGAATACAGAATACGGACCGTTACACTGACGGAATACAGACCTGAATAGTCAAAAATTACCAATATGGTCCCAAAAGATCGCGAAAGAAAGGTTCTGGGATGGAACTAAGACGTCCGTAATGGTCGCGAGATGGTACCGAGAAAACCAGGACTAAAGTCTAGGATTACCAGGTAAATGGAAGGTAGTTGGAAGGTAGATAAGAGGTAAGAGGTAAGAGATAAGAGGTAAAGACACAATCATCCCTGCGGCAGGGATGCAGCAGGGATGAGAGAAGGGATAAAGCCCGATTAGAATAGCTGGCGCTTGGGGGCGTCACCCTCGCCGCCTTCCTTACCTTCGGTACCTCCACCAGGTCCGATGCTAGTGCAAACGACATTCATCGCTGCGAGTTGGGAAATTGCCATTTCCGGTTGTATATACATCTTTCTCATAATTACTATCATTTATTAGGAGACATAATCCAATTCATTGCGTTTAATCAAAAGCGGGTAGCGCTCGGGATGACGCAAAGAGTCCACTTCCAAATCAACGTCCAACTTCGGCCACTCAATTGCATTCTTGCCGCTCATTCGAACATCCAATACCTCGTTGATGGTAGCGTCCTTCATCCACGGCACACGATTGTACGACAAGAAATAATCCTGTCCCATTACGGAAATCATGATTCCCTTGTCATTAATCATCAATACGTCCGCTAATGTGGAGTTGATATTGCTCTTTAAGGAAGTCTGCATCTTCTTCTACAATTTGTTGGATTTGATTTATTTCGTGTTGACTAAAGTCTCCTTTATATGCTACTTCTACTTTTGGTTCTAACCAAATCTTTGCCTCTTTATCTTCCTTTATTACATGGATATGCATTCTTTCTTCCTCATTGGAATATATCTTGAACGAATATCCTTTGTATCTTCTAAAGGTTGGACTCATATTGGTTATTTTCTCAATTCGGCTACAAAGGTACGGCAAATTTTTGACATATGCAAATTTTTGCCGTACTTTTTGCCGATTTTATGTTATTTTACCAATTTACCGGTTACATCATACATCTTCTCACCGCGGAGGATGAAGAGCTCGCCGTTGATGAGGAGCTTTTGGCTATTAGCTGTTGGCTCTTGGCTGGTTTCGTCGAGACCGGTAGCAACTTCCGGAACTTGGTTGCCATTACCTAACTCGATACGGCGACGACCCGGAGCAGGAGCTTGTTCGGGTTCACCTGCGTAGCCGTATATCTCAGCAATCTTCAGATATGCACGGTTCTTACCAACATAAATCGGACTTGTGGTTACGTGCCAATACTTGTTTTCGCTAAAGATATAGTTTCCGTCATTCACTGCCAGTACTTCTTTCGTGAACGAGCCATAGAGGCCGTTATGATGTCCGGCAACGGCAGCAGGTGCGTTATTGCCATACATCACGACGAGTTGGTTGTTGCCCTCTTCTGGCAGGAAGACGTACGGCATACCCGGTTCCATCTCGCCGCTGAGTACCTCATCAAAGTAGATCTTTTGGTTCGACGGGTTGAAATAAGCCACCTCATAGAGCGCTGCACCTCTCATCGTACCGCCCTTCTCCAAACAGATTGTACCCAGACGACCAGGTGTAGTTTCACGGGTATAGTCGATGTGATAGAGCATTACGCTCAATTCGAAGAGACGGATACTTGCGTCGCAGCAGTAGTAATATGTGCCGGCCGGTTGGAAGTCACTCGTCATTGCCATTCCGTCATACGAAGTAGTAGACGCGTACGCAATAGACTCATCTAAGGTAGCCGTCTTCTCTTTAGAGATATACGAACCACGGAGGTCACCACCGTTATTAGTTGCACCTGCCAGATAGAACTTAGCCATGTAACCTTCCGGAATAGTGATCTGGATATAGCGAGTGTCGGATTTCGTAGCGCTCCCAAATATATTCTGAGATTTCGTATAGGTTTTACCATTGAGTGTAACTTCAATACTTTTCGCACTATGGCTACCACCTACTACCGTCCATGCAAATCCAGTGCCCTCATCTGAACCACTATCGGCATAGTCACTCATCGTACTACCGTCATAGATGACAAGCTTAGGAGTCGTGCTGACAGAGAAGTTGATGGTATAAACCTTATTATATCCCGCGCCCGCCTGCGGAGTAACGGTGATGGTCGTTGCGCTATTTACACCGCCTTCTGCTTTGACGGCTGTTGCCGGACTAACTTGGTCAGCCACCTCGTAAGTGATGGCAGGAAGAACGGTTGTACCGTAATTCAGCAGCACGTTGTAAGTGGTAGTAGCCGGATCGAAATCGAGACTGTAACCTGCTACGCTCAGCGAAGCGAGATCTGCATTCGTGCTTGCGGAAGCGACATTGATAGTTACCTCATAGGTTGTACTCAACTCGCTATATGCATCGGTTACTACATAATCCACAGGGCTCGTAAAGTCTGTTTCGCCGCTCGGAGTATAGGTAGCGCCATTGTTACCATATGCCTCCACGGTCGGAGTGAGCGCCGCTACGTCTGTGCCATAAGGAACATCAATGGAGATGGTTTTAGCAGCCTCATTGATAGTTGCGGCATCATCACCGAACTTGAATGACTTAATAGCCGGACTCATCTCACGTGTTACCTCTACATAATCCACGAAAGCGTTCCATGCTTGGTCACCCGTGCTTGCCTTGCGAACGATATAGAACTCGCTATGTCCGACTAACTCTGACGGGATCTCTATACCCGCGGACGCGTCACGCACACCCGTTGCTTTAATAAGATTCGTACCAGCGGCTTCTTCATAGAGTTCTATATAACCCAGATCTGCAGCAGTAGAAGTAACTACAAAGAGTTTGTCTCCAGCGGCGAATGTCTTACCAGAAAGGAGTTTTACGCCGACGAACTTACCACCGGTATCCATTTTCTTGTCGCTCCTGATATTCGCATAACCCTTGTCGCCATAGATACCCGTTGCCGCGAAACCAGCGGATTGGTTACCTCCGGAAACGACCGCCTTCACGATGCTCGTACCGCGTTTTGCGTCAATTACGAATTGGATTGCGTAGTTGACGGTTACAGTACCGTTGCCCGATGTAACCGAGAAGGTTGCCAGTTTGTCCTCACTATTGTAGACAATTGAACTCAACGAAGCGCTCTCAGCACTCTTCGTTACAGAAATGAGTGCTGCGTTTATGGTTGAGCCCCACTGCAGATGAACGGTGTATGTCTGTACACCGCTTACCTCTACTGCGCTGTTCACGTCAATAGCGTTGCTGTTGTACGAGAGGGCACTCAGCGAAGCATCGGTCTGTGCAACTTGCCATGTAGCGACCAAGGTGATATTGGAGGTAACAGCCGAAGCGAAGTTATATGCACTTCCACTCAACTGCCATTCTACGAAGTCAAATCCTGTTTTTGTTGGATCTGCAGGTTTAGCAACTGCCTGACCTGCATCTACTGTAGCCGCAGCCACAGCACTACCACCGTCGCTGTTGAACGTTACGGTCCATACTTGTTGCCAAACAGCATCAAGAACGATGTCTTCGGTTACAGCCGTTGCGAAATCATAATCCACACCGCCCAACTGCCATTTTACGAAACGGTAGCCGCTCTTTGTCGGAGCCGGATCAAGTGCTGCAACAGCATCGCCTGACCAAACATACTTGGTATCCAAGGTGTTTGCACCATCCTTGAACGTAACCGTCTTCTGTGCCGGAGCAGCAGCAAAGGCGATATTGGTGATGTTTACATTCGATCCTTGCGGGTTGATGTACCATGTACCGGCATCTAAGTTGAAGTTAGACGCGGTGCCTGCGGTCGGAGTAATCTGATTCTCATCATCGCCCAAGGTCTTCGAAACAGTATATTTGCTCGTACTCGAAGTTGTCAACTGCAACTGACAAGTCTGACCAACAGGAATTGTGAACGATACATACTGTGTACCCTTTGTCTTAATAACTGCTTCTGTACTACTTGTAAGCGTATAGTTCGAATTCATATAGAACGTCAAGCCTTCCAACGCAGTAGCTGCTCCACTTGTTGCAGAGAGACGACCCTTATTCAAACTCATCGCATATCCTACTGCCGGAGCGGCCTTATGTGCTGTACCTGTCTCTTGCGCAATAATTTGGCAGAAACGGAGATTATTATTATCAACTGCTATATATACCTCGGTATTAGTCGTTGTCGCAAGAGTATATTCTTTGACAACATCCGCACTTGCTGCTACTTCTATTTCTTCCTTGGTCGCAGTTGCGCTGCCTTCAGTTATCTTATAAATCTCAATATGATAAGCCGAAGATCCATTGTTGTGAACATAGAAGTAGAACTTCGTGTTGGTACTTGCTACTGTATATGCCATATACTTATTAGAAGGACCTGCTACTGCACTCCAACTTGAAGCGGTACTACCGAACGCAAGGTACTTCGTGTATGCAATACCACCGATGGTGTAAGAACCGTTACTCAAGGTCTGCGCTGTTCTGAAGTTACCGGTTAATGCATTGTCAGCAACCATCTTGATACCTTCCGGCTCACTCGGAGTGGAAACAACGATGCTAGCATCAGCCGTTGCAGCGTTATAACCGGTTGCCGCAGCTTGTGAAGCGGTAACGACACAAGTACCTGCAGCGCTTGCCGTGAAACTTGTTCCTGCAATCGAAGCACTTGTTCCACCTGCTGTCTTTACCGAATACGTCACAGCTCCCGAACTATTAGAACTGAATAAGGAACTCAAATTCAATGCTGCGTCACCAATAGTATATGCGCCATTATTGAATGTAATCGTCGGATCTACAGTAGGAATATCCTCTTCCCATACAGCAGTGAATTGCGTATCATCACTAAGGGTAGCCGTTGCATCTACCGCCATAGCCGTACCGATAGCCACATTAGATCCGCCTACCTTTACAACCTTGTTGGCAATCCAGCCTGTATGAATCCACCCGCTAACGCCGGTGATTTGCGTCAATGCAATTTCAAATCCGGTTGTTGCGCTCGGAGCCGATCCTTTTGCACTTGAGAACGTAATAGCGTACGGACGGGTGATGGTAAATTCATCGAAATAAGTAGAAGCACCTGCTGCACGATATACATATATAGTTTTCTTTCCTACGTATTCATCCGTTGAAGTAACTGTATAGTCCAATATCGGATTTAAAAGTGAAGCCGTAGCGGAAGTACCATCCGCAGCGGGAGCAGTAGAAGGTCTGGAAGTAGCGGTAGAAACCCATATACCTTTATTATTAGAATCACCATCTTTTGTTCCTCCATAACCCTTAGCCGTCATTCTATCACCTTCGGCTAATGCGCATTCCAATTCAATCTTAAAGTAAGTGTTATTGTTTGTTTGGCAGAAATAGCCAACACTACTTTGAGGAGCAATTAGATTCTTAGCTGAGCCTTGTTCGTTAATCGCATAAATCTCACCACCAGTTACGTCTGCCTGCGCTGCCGAAATCTTCGTTGTTGAACTAGCAGCAAAACTTTGATTTGAATTAACTTTCACATCTGCCGAGAAAACCACTCCGCTTGTCGGGCATACCGGTTCGGGATCTCCGCCACCGCCTGCAGCTACCGTTGTGAATGAGATATTGCTCAAAGCAGCACTTGCGTTGCTTGATGCATCTGAAACTGCACCTGCCGCAGTCGCTAAAGTAACAGTTGCTTCATTAGCCGCGCCTGAATAGGGTATATTAACTTTTGTAGCGTCTGAACCATCAACAGCAACCGTTCCTTTTGTAGCGCCTGTCAAGGTAAACTTCGAACCATCAACACTTGCAATTGCTTCACTAAAAGTCAGCACGATCGTTCCGTTTACAGCGACATCCGTTGCTCCACTTGTTGGATTTGAACTCGACAAGGTCGGAGCAGTTGTATCACCGCCGCCCGCCGCAGCAACTGCACCTTTAATGGAAATATTTGAGAATTTAAATTGACGACCATTAGTAAAGTTTGACGTTACACCTAAAACAAATACTAATTTTGCAGAACCTGCAGATAATGCGATACTCTTGCCGGTTAGAGCTATCGTATTAGCAGTCGTATAGTTAAGCCATGTTGCTGTCGAACCTTGAACAATAAAGGCATGGACTGCAGGTCCACCACCTCCTCCTTGCTCGAATTTATATCCAACATCAGAAATCGTAAAAGTGTATCCTTCTGCGACTGTAAACGGAAGTTCTATACGAGCCGTACCTGTCGCGCTTACTCCACCTTCCACTTGTTGGGCAGCAGCAGAGAAATCTTCCCAGTAGGTATCATTCGTGTGCTTCTTTGATTCCGTTTGTATCTTAGAACTGCTTATTGAAATCGTTCCCGCGGTATATGTATCACCATCAACAGCAGTAGCCGTACCCGCTGTAATATGCGTGCTACTTACACCAGCAAGAGAAGTTCCATTCCATGTAATAGTCTCATCTCCCCACGCATTACCGATTCCAAGCGTCAGGGCCAGCAGAATCAGGGCTGTGGATTTACAGAGCCGCATAAAAAAATGCGAATTACCCCCCCCTGTGTTTTGGGGTGCATTCGCGGCATAGTTAAAGAAATGTGTTAATTTTTTCATGGTAAAATATTTTTTAGTTAAACAATTAATTGATTTCTGTTTGATGTCGGATAAAATCCGACGTAATGGACGAAGGTTTCTTTGTGTAAAAAATGGTCAAAATGGTTCAAAAAAGTCAATTGTCAATCGTCTCATCAGCCTGATTCTTGGGCTCGCGGCGAGTGTCCCAAAGATTATCAATAGAGATAATTTCACCAACTATTCGATAAACAAGTTTATTACATGAACCAAAAGGAACACTTCTGTACTCAAATTTCGAACCTTCCAATAACAATTCTATTTGGGCACTTGTGGGGTACTGTTTTATGCGCTTTTGAATGTCATTGACCTCTTTGCGAAGTCTTAGCGCAGCATGATACCCATCTTTATCTCGAACATCTAACAATAATGCTCGATATTTCTGCTTAGCATTGGGAGTCCACCGGATTTTCATGCTGCCTCTGCCATTTTCCAACTTTCAAACATCTCATCTACTTCTGCCTCCACTTCCTCTTCCGAGAAATAGCGAGTCGCCTCCGCTTCAGCAACGGATGCTTCAGTATCGGCAATTAATTCCTCTTTCGTATAAGGAGTCGCCTCGGCACTCGGCTCAACAAGATGAGCAGCCAGCCACTGACGGTTATCCATGCTCAGCGTGGACTTCAAATAATCCAATAATCCTTGTAATACAACTGCACTCATATACTTGACATTATTAAAAATCGGGGGCAAAGGTACAAAAAAGATTTTATATACGCAAGCGCGGGCGCGATAATTGCGTATTTTCGTCAATTATTCTACATTGGTGAATGATTTATTTATATAACCAAAAAAGTTTAAGAAAAATGATTATTGTTTTATAGTACTGCGTACTCTCAAGTTTTTGTACGACCGATTTATCTCTAAATAAATTTAATATAACTCGTCCGTACAAATCCTTGACTCCAAGAGTCATAAAACAATAATCTCAAAAAATGCCCAAAAATTCCGAAAATAATCAATACTATCACACGAAGCAGGGAACGAACTAATATTTGTCCAAAATGCAAAAAAAAATCGCACTCGAAAGTGCGATTTGTGATCCATGCAGGATTCAAACCTGCAACCCCCACATCCGTAGTGTGGTACTCTATTCAGTTGAGCTAATGGACCAATTGCTTTTGAAAAGCAAACCAGCTTTCGCTGGCTTTTTCTCTCCGAAAAGAGAAGCGGTGCGGACGAGACTCGAACTCGCGACCTACGGCGTGACAGGCCGGTATTCTAACCAACTGAACTACCGCACCAGGTGTTCAACTTTTCAAAAGCGGGTGCAAAGGTACTGCTTTTTTTTGACATGACCAAATTTTTGAGCAACTTTTTTTCAAAAAAGTGCATTTTTGGCCTTTTTTACCGCTTGATGAGCCGATTTTTGGGTTAAACGGCGCTGTTGAGGAGTCATTTGGGGATTCTTGTAGCGGTTGCGGCGGACATCGCGACCGGTGAGAATCTCATACCAGACACAGGAGGCGGTGTAACGGCCGTAGGTGTAGTTGAGATGGTAGCCGTCGCGGCAGAGGGTGTCGCCTAACCTTGTCGCTCTTGCCAGTTGGATGGCAAGACCACAAGGTATAAGGGTTAGGGGATTAGTGGTTATTTCTTGCACGTACTTCGTACAGGATTGGATGGAGTCCCACATTTCGGATTGAGAGTTGTGGTAGCGAGGAAAGGCGGGATGAGTAGCGTCTTGGCTGTACGCCCACGTCTGGAGCCAGCATAGTTGCGCGCGCGGCTGATACGCGCGTACGGTATCTATTAATAAGGAGAGCCATGGTTCGTAACTATCGCGAATGCCGCTGTCGTGGCTGGCTTGCTGGAGGGAGATATAGTCATACGTGCCATCTTGCAAAGCCTGTCTCAGCGAGACAGTGTCTTTGATGACACGTATTTGGGTTAGGGGATTAGTGGTTAGTGGATTAGGGGTACATACTCGATGTGAGTACGCGGCGGTATCTTTTAATAAAAAACGCGCGTGTTGTTCCAACGAACAACCGCCGTAGTAGAGATTATGGATCTCGACTTCAACGCCGGATTCGGCGCAGAGCGGAACCAACTCTTGTTCAACGGCATCCCAGGAAAACGAGTTTCCTATACACAAGACGCGGATGAGTAAAATTATGGATAATTTTATCATCGTTAAATGGTTAAAAAGTTAAAATGGTTTTTATTGCATAAAAACGTTAAACAGTTAGTGTGCCTCTAACCAGTTATTGCCGACACCGCATTCGGCGATGAGGGGGACGGAGAGATGAACGGCATTCTGCATCTCGGTGACGACGATATCGCGGACGCGGTCCACTTCGGCAGTAGGGACGTTGAAGTTGAGTTCGTCGTGTACCTGCATCGTCATCTGCGCTTTGAGGTTTTCCGCTTTGAGGCGACGATGGATAGAGACCATTGCCATCTTAATGATATCGGCTGCCGTTCCCTGGATCGGTGCGTTTACAGCATTACGCTCCGCGAACGAACGCACGGTAGCGTTCTGGGAGTGAATATCCGGCAGGTAACGCTTGCGGCCGAAGAGTGTCTCGGCGTAGCCTCGTTGGCGGGCAAGTTCTTTTTGTGCCTCGATATAACTGATGACGCGCGGGAAAGCGGCGAAATAGTCGTCTATGAGTTGTTTGGCTTCCGTGCGGGAGCAGTCGAGTTGTTGTGCGAGGCCGAAAGCCGAGATGCCGTAGATGATACCGAAATTGGCTGTTTTGGCTTTGCGGCGTTCGTCTTTGGTGATTTGGTCGATGGGTTTGCCGTATATACGCGCTGCCGTAGCCGCATGGATATCTTGTCCGTCGCGGAAAGCGGCAAGCATATGTTCGTCTTGGCTGAAATGCGCCATGAGTCGGAGTTCAATCTGGCTATAGTCGGCACTGAGGAAGAGACATCCCGGGTCGGGTATGACGGCTTCGCGGATGAAACGTCCCCTTTCGGAACGGATAGGCAGGTTCTGCAGGTTCGGATTGGAACTGCTGAGTCGGCCTGTTGCCGTGACCGTTTGGTTGTAGGTGGTATGGATTTTGCCGTCCGGAGCGATGTAGCTGGGCAGGGAGGCGATATAAGTCGATACCAGCTTCTTGAGTTCGCGGAACTCGAGGATGAGTCCGACGATGGGGTGCTTCTCTTTGAGCGCCATGAGTACCTCTTCGGAGGTGGAGTACTGTCCGTTCTTGGAGCGTTTGGCTTTGGTGTCCAGTTGCATCTTATCGAAGAGCAGTTCGCCCACTTGTCGCGGGCTGTTGACGTTAAAGGGTTCGCCCGCCATCTCGTGAATCCGCTGTTCAAGGTCTTCGAGTTCAACGGTGAGGGTTGCCTCCGCCTGTTTGAGTTTGCTCACATCAACACGCACTCCCGCCGCTTCCATCTCGCGCAGGACCTCCACTAAGGGCAGTTCGACCTCGTTGTAGAGGTTCCACAGGTCCGTATCCGCTTTGAGGGCATTCCAATCGGGCTCTTTGTAGGGATTGAAGGCGACCTCGGGGTTGAGGAGGTATTGACACAATCGTGCCTCGATTGTGTCATTGGTGATTGGTGATTGGTTATTGGTGATTGGTTCCTCGGGCTCGGCGAAGAGGTCGAGTTGGGAGGGATCGCTGGGTTTCTTAGGAGCCCTAGTAACGGTTAGGGGTGAGGGGTTAGGGGTTAGGGGATTAGGGGTGAGTTTTTTGAGGAGGGTGTTGAACTCGAGATCGCGGTAGAGGGCAGAGAGGGCGTCGATGTTCGGCGTTTTGACTGCCAAGAGTGATTCGTCGAGTGTGATAGGCACGTCGGTACGGATGGTAGCAAGGAAACGGGAGAAGAGGATCGCCTCTTTCTGTTCCTCCACTTTGGTGCGGAGCGCACCTTTGATGTCCTCTGTATGCTGCAAGAGATAATCGATGTTACCGAATTGGTGGAGCAGTTGCACGGCTGTTTTCTCCCCTACTCCTTTGCAGCCGGGGATGTTATCCGAGGCGTCGCCCATGAGTCCGAGCAGGTCGATGATCTGAGTCTGGTGCCTGATGCCGTACTTATCGCACACCTCGCGCGGTCCCATCAGTTCAAAACCGCCCGTATGGCGCGGCCGGTACATGAAAATGCGGTCGGAGACGAGTTGTCCGTAATCCTTATCGGGCGTCGCCATGTAGGTCTCGTAGCCTTGCTGTTCGGCTTGCTTGGAGAGTGTACCGATGACATCGTCGGCTTCAAAACCCGGCACTTCAAGCACGGGTATGTTCATCGCCGCGAGGATGGCTTTGATGACCGGAACGGCTTTGCGTATGTCTTCGGGAGTCTCGGGTCGTTGCGCTTTGTACTGCTCATAGGCCTCGTGCCGGAAAGTGCCACCTTCCGGATCAAACGCCACGCCGAGATGGGTAGGATGGATCTTACGAATGAGGTCATCCAGGGTAATGCAGAAACCGAAGATGGCGGATGTGTTCTCACCTTTACTGTTCATCCGCGGGGCACGGATGAAGGCATAGTACGCGCGAAAGATCATGGCATACGCGTCGATAAGCAATAACTTTTTCATGTTACCAATTAATGGGTTGTTGGCCGTGTTGTATCAAATAGTTGTTGGCAGCGGAGAAGTGTCCGCAGCCGTCAAAGCCGCGATAGACGGAGAGGGGCGAGGGGTGCGATGTTTGCAAGACGAGGTGCTTGCGCCGGTCGATGAACTGCCCTTTGCGTTGTGCGTAGGAGCCCCAGAGCATGAAGACGAGGTGCGAGCGTTCCTTGTTGAGCGCATAAATCGCCGCGTCTGTCAGTTCTTCCCATCCTTTGCCTTGATGACTACCGGCTTTATGGGCTTCGACGGTGAGGGTAGCGTTGAGGAGCAGCACTCCCTGCTCTGCCCACCGCCGCAAGTCTCCGGAGGTCGGGATAGGTGTGCCCAAGTCGCGATTGATCTCCTTGTATATATTGACGAGCGAAGGCGGGATCTGTACTCCATCGGGCACAGAGAAGGATAGTCCCATCGCTTGTCCGTCTTCGTGGTAGGGGTCCTGTCCGATGATGACGACGCGAACCTTGTCAAACGGGCAGGAGTCGAAGGCGTTAAAAATAAGACCTGCAGGCGGAAAACACCTGCGGGTCTGGTATTGTGTGCGCACATAAGAAGTCAGGAGTTCGAAATAAGGCTTGTCAAACTCCGGTTGCAATACCTTGCGCCATGACTCCTCGATGCGAACGTTCATTGATAATTGACAATTGACAATTGATAATTGATAATTTAATCCACTATCAACATTGCGTCACCGTAATCGCCGAAGTGGTAGCCTTCTTTGATGGCTTCCCGGTAGGCGTTCATGGTCTCTTCGTATCCTGCGAAAGCAGCCACCATCAGCAGTTGGCTGGACATCGGCATGTAGAAATTGACGAAGAACGTGTTGGCGGAGGTGAAGCGGTAAGGCGGGAAGATGAATTTGTTCGTCCACCCGTCGTAGGGTTTCATGAGTCCGCTTGCGCCGACCACATGCTCCATAGCACGCATTACTTCGGTGCCTACAGCGCAGACATGCCTCATGTTCTCGTGCGCTTTATTGACTGCGTTCACCATCTGCTCGGAGAGGATGATCTGCTCCGATTCCATCTTGTTCTTGGTGAGGTCTTCGACCTCGATATCTTTGAATATGCCAAGCGAGACGTGGCTGGTGAGGCAGGTGGTCTCGATGCCGTGTATCTCCATGCGTTTGAGCAGTTGTTTGGAGAAATGCAGTCCGGCAGCCGGAGCAGCTACTGCACCGATCTTATCGGCGAAGATAGTCTGGTAGCGCTCAAAATCCATCTCGCGTACCGGCATGTCATGGAACACTTGCTCATATTCGGCGAGTGTCTCCGGTTCCATCGGTCGCTTGATATACTTGGGAAGCGGTGCGCTACCGAGCGCGTAGAGCTTGGGTACGAACTCCTCGTTGTCGTAGTCGGTGAGGAAACGGAAAGTACGTCCGCGGCTGGTGGTGTTGTCGATGACTTCGGCTACGATTGCGGGATCGTCATCGAAAGTGATCTTATTGCCGATACGTATCTTACGCGCCGGGTCCACAAGTACGTCCCAATAGCGTGTGCGGTGGTTCAACTCACGCAGGAGGAACACCTCAATGAGGGCGTTCGTTTTCTCTTTGTGTCCCCAGAGACGTGCCGGGAACACTTTGGTGTCATTGAACACGAAGAGGTCTTGGTCATTGAAATAATTGACCAGATCGGGGAGTGTCTTGTGCTCTATCTCTCCTGTCTTGCGATGCAGCACGAGCAGACGCGCCTCGTCGCGGTAGGAGGAGGGGAACTGAGCAATTAACTCTTCAGGCAGTTCAAAGCGGAACTGGCTGAGTTTCATATCGTTACTTTTGTACATAGTCGTTATCCAATTCTTCTAAAAAACGTTCAATGGTCAGGCAGTCTTCGACGCGGATGTCACCTACGCGGGTTCGTCTTAGTGCGATGAGGTGCGCTCCGGAGTGGAGGCGTTCGCCTATGTCTCGTGCCAACGCGCGGATGTAAGTGCCTTTGGAGCACACAATCCGGAGAGTCAGTTGCATGGTGTCGGCGTCGAATGACAGTATTTCTATCTCATCAATGACCAGCAGCTTGGGTTTGAGTTCGACCGATTCTCCTTTGCGTGCGAACTCGTAGGCACGTTTGCCGTTGATCTGCACAGCGGAGAAGATAGGCGGCACTTGCCACTGCTCGCCGAGGAACTCGGGGATGGTTTTGTCTATCAACTCGCGCGTTATATGGTCGGTCGGATAGGTAGCGTCAATGTCTTTCTCCAAGTCGTAACTGGGCGTCGTTGCACCGAGTTGGAGGGTCGCTACGTACTCCTTGACGTCATATTGCAGTTGCTCAATGAGCTTGGTTTTCTTTCCTGTACAGATGATGACAACGCCTGTTGCCAGAGGGTCGAGCGTACCGGTATGTCCTACTTTCAGTTTCTTAGTGCCTAACTTACGGCACAGGTTATAGCGTATTTTCGCCACGAGGTCAAAGGACGTCCAGCGCAGGGGTTTATCGAACGCCAGTATCTCTCCTTGCTCAAAATCCCACATCAGCACACAGATGTTATGATGGCGACAGAGCCTACGATTGCGCAGTAAAGTGCGAACCAGACGAGGCGCTGACGACGTACTATCTCAATCATGAAGCGGCACGCGAAACAGCCGGTAGCGAAGGCAGCGATGAAGCCAACGATCGCCGGTACAAGTCCGAGGTTGCTGGTTATTTCCCCTTGGAGCAAGTCCATCAGGTCGAGGAACGCCTCGCCTAAAATAGGGATGAGCACCATGAGGAAGGAGAACTGCGCAACCGACTCTTTCTTAACGCCGCAGAGGAGGCCGGTAGCGATCGTGGTACCTGAACGACTTAGTCCGGGCAGCACGGCACAAGCTTGTGCGATACCGATGATGAACGCGTCTTTGTAGGTCACTTCATGTCCTTGGTCCTGGCGTTTCTTCTGCAGCCACTCACTAAGCGCCAGAAGAGCGGCTGTGATGAGCAGACAGATGCCGACGAGCAGCAGGCCGTTACCGAAAAACGACTCCACTTGGTCTTTAAAGAACATACCCACGATGAACACGGGGATCATCGAGACGAGAATCTTCGCCACGTAGTCTTTCTCTGCGTTCCATTGGAGGGTAGTGAAGGTTCCTTTGAACAGCCGGGACACTTCGCTCCAGAGGATAACTAAGGTGGAGAGGACCGTTGCTGTATGGACGATGATGGCAAAAGTGAGGTTCTCTTCGCCGGAGGTGCCCAAGAGTGCCTGGCCTATCTCCAGATGTCCCGAAGAGGAAACCGGCAGGAACTCCGTCAGACCCTGCACGATGCCTAATATCAATGCTTCTAACCAACTCATTTCTTTTTAGGACGGTATAAGATCGCCACGATCATCGCTACAAAACCGAAGAGCGAGATCATCGGACCTAAGGTGATACGACGGAAAGAGAAGATGTCGGGGTTGTATTCCTCACCCGAAGGGGCACCTACCATCAGTGCAAACCCTATCACTATGATTGCAAAACAAACGGCAATGAGGATGAGGTTCAGTTTCGGTAATGTATGTTTCATATCTCGTATAATGAATTATTATCCATGCGGATATATCGTCCGGTGGCGATGAGTGCGGCGAACCAAGTAATCAGGATGCCGGAGCAAAGAACGACCGCCGACACAAAAGTTATGTTCTGCCACGTCAGCGGGAAGAGGAGCAAGCCCATTTTGAACTCGACGTAATACACGACAGCGCTCAGAATAGCCAGCGCCACAAGTCCGGACAGAAGTCCCATCACAACGGCTCTGCGTACGAACGGGCGTCTCGTCACCCAAGAGGTCGCACCTACCAGCGTCATTGCGTTAATCAGGAAACGCTTCGCGTATATCTGCAGACGGATCGTATTGACGATGAGCACCATGGATATCAACAGCAGTGCCAAAGCGACGACGAGCAGGATGAGCGAGAGCTCATTCACATTACTGCTCATCAGGTCGGCAAGGTCGTGCGGGTAGAGCACTTCATCCACATAAGGCAATGCTTGGAGGTTGGACGCCAACACCGCCAGGCTGTCCGGATCGCTATAGAGTTCCGTAGGATGGATCTCATAGGAAGCCGAAAGGGGGTTGTAACCCAAGAACGTTGCCGGGTCTTCGCCCAACAAACGGATGTGCTCTTCCAAGGCTTGTTCCGCAGATATATAGGTATAACTGCTGCACATATGCCCAGCGTCTAAGACCGCTTCCATACGCGCACACGACGCGCTATCCGCGTCGGCAGTAAGAACGGCCGTCAGTGTCATGTTCTCACGCATGCGCGTAATAAGTTGGCCTGCAGACAACAATACGATGCACTCCAGGCCAACCAAACATAACACCAGCGATACACTAACCGCTGAAGTCAGATACGAATTGCGAAATCTATGTTTGCGCATTAATATTCCCAAAGGTCTTGCTCAAACGACAATAACTCTGCTGCTATACGTTCCTGCTCTTTCCTTGCCTCTTCCGGAGTCTTAGCATAGTCCGGAATCCAGCGGTTGTACATGTTTCCTTCTCCTACGATATAGGAAGAGAAGAGACGTTTCTGGAAGAACTCGTCATAGGTGACGCGCTTTGTCTCGTTACGATTCGGGATTGCATACTGCATCGCCAAGTAGGGACGTAAGGCATCGAACGGAACCCAGAACATGATAGACTGACGCAAGGAAGCCATGATATCGGACTCATCTCGTGTCGTAATCTTATCCGACTGCAGCGGAGCGATTGCCATGATCTTCGTGTACAAACGCGATGTGTGCTTATCGAAGAACACCACTTCTTGAACGAGGTACTTCAACTGATTCCTCACAATCTTCTCGAACGGATAGAAGTGGAAGGACAACGAATCGGCTATACTATCGTAGTGCACCAACATATCATCCGAGGCACGTACATCGAAGTGTGTAGAATCATCAGAATAGTCGCCATTCGGATCTTCATACAAGAACATCATCGGGATTGAGTTACGCACAATCGGTTTCTGTTTGAAGTCAGGTTTGATCGTCTCCATGTTCTTCTCGTAGATAGGCAGGCCTGCCACTACTGCATCGGTGATCACCTGAAATAGGTTACGATAATCTGCGTCGTCCGATTTCGTCGGGAAATAGAGTTGGTAGTTCTGCTTATACCGCATATCGATAATACGATAGATATAGCGTGACCAGATGACATCATCTATACGATGCTCGAGGATCACGATCGTATCATGTGCCTTGGAAAACTCATCGGTCTTGATACGCGCACTACCTACCTCATCAAAGAACGAGGTTACCTTGTGCTGTGCCTGCGCCGAAATCACACCCAGCATCAAGCATGCGATAATACTGATTTTCTTTATCATACTTTTTAACTATTAATTCAGCGTTAAAGGAATCGGGGACAAGCGAACCTCTTTTCCGTCCGGGCCTTTCGCACGAATATCGTTGATAATAACAGAATTACCCGGTTTTAACTTACTTATACGATCCATTTGCTCTCTGGTAAACTTGTTACCCTTAGCATCGGAATATACACCATTAATATTCGCCTTAAAGCCCATAATCTGATACTGCAAGTCCAACAGACCTTCAGGACCGTAAGATGCAATAACCGTTGCATTGGGATTAATCAAAGCAGCACGCGGGATATTCTTTTCTCCGTTATACTCATTCTCTCCGGATTTAAAGTATGCACCCGGTTTCGGCAACGGTTTAATACGGTATTCCCTGCTACCCATGGGTTGCATTTTACCGTCCATCTCAGCCGATACAGAGATGGTCACGACCTTCGGGCCATCACCCGGTTTGATGATCCAGAGACCTCCTTGCTGATGCACCGCTGCACCGCTTACGGACACCTTCACCTTGTCATTCGACACACCGGGAACGGAAATAGAGAACTTATT
>Ga0310690_10005129_pt1 | contig 17995 bp, 18 predicted proteins | sample AusTroGonzalo_MG_2_FD_207661 | JGI IMG/M metagenome (GOLD analysis project Ga0310690, IMG submission 207661) | Bovine rumen microbial communities from tropical cattle in Woodstock, Queensland, Australia - Gonzalo_04 (v2) (version 2) | ecosystem: Host-associated > Mammals > Digestive system >...
TTATATTCTTCAGGAATTTTATCTTCTGGAATTTCAAAAGTTCTTGTTTTGTTAGGAACTATATTGTATTCAGCTAAATAATTTCCTAATTCTTTTGAATTAATATCCATTCTTGAACAATGACATTCATTATTATTTATTCTTGAAGTAATATTTGCATTACTTTCCATAAAATCTCTAAAATGATTTAATATATCAAGACTATCATTTTTTAATTCAATTCTTAATCTTCTTCCTTGCTCTTGAACACTCCCGTCTCCCGCAAGAAAACCTAACCAATAAAATTTTTCATGCGAGTCTTTTTTAATTTTTTCAATATTAAAGAAATATTTTCTAGGCATTTCTTTCTCCTCCTTATTATTTCTATTAATATATCAAAATTATGTGTGACAGAAGATACATTTTTGACCAAAAGCTATGCTACTTTTTTACACATTCTTGCAAGAACATTATTTGCTCTTTTATCAAGAGTAGGAACAATTTTATTATATTCTGTTCCATTTTCATTCTTAAATGTCTTATCTGCTTCATGTGAAATTACTACAAGACCATATCCCATTTGAACGATCTGGCGGAGGGACTCGTCAAATTCTTTCTCAACCAGACCATAGCCCTTACCATATCCAATATCACCAATAGAATCTACATCATTATTGGCACAAATATATTTTACACAATAGTCATATGCGATATCCGCAGTATCAACTATAATAGTTTCAAATGTTTCTTTTGCTTTATCATCTTTTAACTGTCTTAAAACTTGGCGGAATTCACTCCAAGAATTAATAGGCTGAGCCATTGCACCGGGAATTGCAGAATAACCTTTTTCAAAAGCTAAAAGGAAATGTTTAGGAAATTTTACTGCGGTTGTAGTTTTTCCAGTTTTCCATCCTCCATAGAGGAATACAGAATATCCACGCATATCTCTACTCACTTGATGTGGTTTTACATTAAAAATATCTATTGAAGCCATATTTATTTTTCTCCTTTATTCAGATTAAAAAAATTCAAAACACCTTTTGGATTTCTGGAAGCGGCCATAAACCGCCCAGCAGCTAAATTCTTTTTTATGTAATTAAAAAAGAGTAAAAAATATTGGGGAGCTTTTGGCTCCCCATATATTCGGGATATCTATATTAGAAGTTAAAGCTACCAGCCTTTGCATTTCCAGTTTCTGCGAAAGGAGCTGCAGTTGCACCAGATGCTTTAGAAGCCTGATACTCTTCCTGATTCTTCTTAACGCCCGCAAGATAAACCTCACGATTTGCAAGAGCAGCTTTGATCTCGTCTGCAGTAATGCCATTCTTGTCATCACCAATCTCATAAACTGCTTCGGGCTTAGAAGTTCCAGTTACAAGCCACTCTCTAAAGTTCTTTGTATACTCTTTTACAATAGGCTCTCCAAAGGCAGATTCCTCAGTTCTTGTATCCGGAATTACCTTACTAACAATCTGTCCCCAAACCTTGGTAAAGGTAGGATTAGAAGGAGATGCATCAAGAGATTCAAAATACTTAATTCCACCCTTATTTCTTACTGCGAACTCTACAGGAAGAATAGCTCCTCTGAAATCAAAAGTTGCACCTTTAATAATCATATAATCTTCAGGAATATTTCTTTCTTCATCAGCTTCTACCATTCTTGTGTTGTTGATAACCATATCAACTTCAAAAGTATTTCTTACAGCCGGATCGCCAAGTTTGCTAACGAAAGTAATAAATCCACCTTCATTTCTCTTTGCAGATACAAGAGCCTCTTCACCATTTCTATTGGTATAGAAATCATTAAGAGCAAGAGCAGAATCAATTTTTACAAGAGTTGCATTATCTGCACCATCTTTAAGAACTGTCTTTCCGCTGTCAATAATCTGCTTAAGAGCCGCATACTTTGTATTTTTCTTACCGTTCTTGTTGTTTACAGGCTCATAAGAATAATGAATAGAAACAATATTCATATTGTCATCATCAGTAGCAATATCAATAGTTCCATTAATAAAATCTTTGCCATAGTTTTCAGACTTCTCATTCTGAACTTTCTTTTCTGCTAATGAAAAATCATAAATCTTACCTTCGATGTGTGTTTTGTTAATTACTTTTCTCATTATTCATTTCTCCTTAAATAATTTTTATTTATTTTTACCTATAATAATATTATAGCAAAAATTTTCTGAGTTGTCAAGCTCTCATTCTGCATTAGGATCGGTTTCTTCACCCAATGCAGTAAGAGCATATATTACTGGATTCTCACCCAGTTTTTCAATATATCCATCATTAACTAATTTTCTCATAGCACCAGATGCGGCTTTGGAAGAAATACCTATTCCTTCTCCAACTTCTTTTGCTTTAAAAAGATTATTATAAACTTCTTTATTTTCTTTCAAATAAGAAAGAATAAGTTTTCCATTTTCTGTAAACTTAGGTTTCCCACCTTCCGTAATCTGGAGTCCATTCCAAAAATCAAGAGCGTCTGCGGAAAGATACTTTTCAGGTGCATCTTCTAACATTTTACTAATTTCTTCAATAAATTTTTCTTTCTTTGACATTTTAATTACCTCATAATATTTTTATTTTATTTTTTACTATATAAATATTATAACATAATTTTTTTTAATTGTCAAATTCAATTAATTCTTTACCATAAGGTAAATTATTTACAATAAAATTACAAAACTGCCGCCACTCTGACAACTTATGGTTTTTTCTCCAATGATAAATATTACGAAGAACAGAATAATCTGCGGTCCAGGTTCTAGTTTGAAGCCATGATTCTGGAAGTATACGAATAAGTTCTTTCCAATATTTTATATCTTTAGTTTCATTATATTTTTGTCTGAGACATTCACAATAATCAATAATATTATCCCAAACTTGATTAATGCTATATTCAAACTCAATATTAGATGAAAAATCATCCATCTCAAAACAATCTAATGTTATTAGAGTTGTCGCTAACTTATGCATAGTCGAAGTGGAATTTGCTGTAGTTCCAACCTTATAAGTATCCATTTCTTTCCACCAATAGAGGGGGGCTGTGATGTCAATACTAACAAAAATTTGTCTAAGAAATTTATCATTAGGAGTTCCTGCCTTAATCATGCGTTGTGCAAGATCCATATCATTTGGACCAATACCTAAAAACATAGCATTTTGACTGTCTACTTTAATAGCTTGATTTCCGCATAAATGTTCATTAGTTGGTGTATCATCATACCAACCAGTATCTCCTTTAGCATAGCTTTCCATAGGATGCCTTAATCCATGAAATGCATTTTCCCAATTACCCGTCCAAGTTCGTTCAAATTTCATTAAATAAACTCCTTTGCTATTTCATCAACAAAACCTTTTTCAATACCTTCATCTACATCATACCATACATCATCTTTTTTAATATCTTTATATTCTTCTTCTGTAATATTTGTATTAGAAACTACAATATCTTTTAATTTATCTAATTGCTTTTTATAAAAAGCTGCATAATTTGCAAACTGTCCTGCGGTTCCTGCGGTTTGAGTTGCTCCTTCGTGGAATAAAAATGAAGCATGAGGATATGCAATTCTTTTATCACAAGAGATAAAAATAAAAAATCCGCCACTATAAGCGTTGCCTATTGTAATTCCAATAATTGGAGTTTTACTCATTTTAATTGCATCTATAATCGTCAATGTATCATCAAGGCAGCCGCCACAAGAGTCAATATAAAGTTTAATAGGCTCTCTATCTCCAACGAGGATCTCATGACGATCATCATAACTATTCCAAAATCTGATATATCCATCAATAGAAGCTCCTACCCCAGGAACAATATCATGTAGATAAACTTCTCTATGAATAGAACCGTCTAAATTTACAATATCTTCAAAAGATTTTGTATCTTCTTTTACATTTTCTGCTACGCTATCTATTAATTCATCTAAATCAAATTGTTCTTCAAAATCAACCATATAATAAAATTCTCCTTGTTTTATTTTGTTATCCCTTTATTTTGGTTATAACCAAATTCATAGGATTTATATAGTTGAATATAATATTTTTCTTTTTCATTCAACTGCGCGGAAGGACATTCTTCTAAAATTTCAAAAGAAAAGTTCCATAATCCATCTTCAATCATTGCTTTATAAAGTTTATTAGATGCGGGGGTATCTATTCCCAATCCGCATTTGGCATGATCTTTCCATCTCCTAGCTAAATCTACTGCTTGACCTATATAGCACATATTATCTTTTTGATTTGTAATTTTATAAATACCACTTTTAACAGTAGTACCAATTACATTATTACATAAAGTTGTCATGGGTTTTTGGAAATAAGTAGACCATATAAGCATACTTAAAATTCTTGGATTATGTAATTGATTCTTCATTCGTTCAAGAATTTTAATATCATCTAAATCATTTTGATTAACTTGAACACAATAAAAAGATAATTTTTCTTTAATTTCTTTTTCTTTTAATTGTGCTTGAAGTGCGGCGGTGCGTGTTGCCTCAATCTGGGCTAATTCTTTTTCAATCTGTTCCTTCCGCGAGATTAAATTAGATTGAACTTTTGAATATGACTCTTTAAGTAATTCTTCATGTTGAGCATATTCATCTTCCGCCTTTTTATAATTTTCTTCTAATATAGCACAATAATTTTCAAATGCTCTATTAGATAATTTTTCTTTATTATTCAAAACTGCTTCTGTCTCTTGATGTATTTCTTGTAGTCTATTATTCGCATTTAATACATCATGATTCAGAAGTGTAAGATTATTTTGTGTTTCGCTTGTTTCTTGTTGTAAAGATCTTAATTCATCAGAAAGTTTTTTATTTTCTTGTTTTATTTGGTTATTTTTATTAAGTATATCATTATCTATCTTATTTATATTTTTTATTTTATACAAAGCAAAACAGCTTATAATCAAACTAATAATTATTAAAAATATAGATAAGATAAGCATATTTTCCTCTTTAGTAAAATAGGGAGAGAGTTTTTATTACTCTCTCCCTATAGTAGAAATTCTAAATAATTTCAATTACTCTGCTGCTGCAGCTGCCTTAGCTGCTGCGTCCTGAGCCAGAGCTGCCTCGTGGTCATAGTTCTTTCCAGCGTCGGTAAGCTTGATAAACTTAACATCCTGATACTTAACATTTCCTTCGTCGTCAGTAACTTCGATCTGAGCCGGAATTCTCTCTGCATAATTCTTGTTGCGGATAAGACCTGATGTTACAACACCATCAACAGATTTCTTCTCCATTCCAAGGGCTGCAGCGATATCAGCTGCGGTAACATTCTCGTCACCAATACTCTTAAGATAATCCAATACTACTTTACTCTTTTCACTTACTGCTACATTTGCCATAATAAATTTTCTCCTTTTTGATTAAATTTTTTATTTTATTTATTATATTTATATTATATCAAAAAATTTTTAACTTGTCAAGATTAATGTGGTATTTCAATCTCACTGTGTCTTTCTTCCAATAATGCTAATAGGGGAAACATATCTTCAAAAGACAAACTGGAGAATATATTTTCCATTTCTGACATATTTTTTGATATATTATCATTGTTCTGGCAGGCAATTTCTAATTGAATCATTTTGTCTGCGAGTTTTTTAAGTTGTTTTTTACTTTTCATATATATATTATATCAAAAATTTTTTAACTTGTCAAGACTTTTTTCAAGAATTTTTCATTTTTTCATAGTCTTCTTCATTGATGATCGGTATATTTAATCTTTTAGCATCGGCTGATTTTCCCGTGGTGCTATTCTTATCGTTGCAGATTAAGTAATCTGTTTTAGAAGATACAGATCCAGTTACTTTACCACCAAGAGATTCAATCTCTGCTTTAATTTCATCTCTTTTTTTACTTAACCGACCAGTAATTACAAAAGTTTTATCTTTGATTGCGGCGGCTGGTGATTCCTCATTCTGAACCTCTGGCTGACTAAAAGCAAGCATCGCCGCAATTTTATCAGCTTCAGTATAATCAAATTCTTTTAAAGAAGCATCTATTTCACTACCAATACCTTCAAATTCCCAAAAGTAAGTGTCATCTGTATCTACAAAATCTCTAAAATCTTGCCAACTTTCAAATTCTTTTGCTATTGTTTTTGCAACTGTTTGTCCAACAAGGGGGATTCCAATTGCACTAATAAATTTCTCCAAACTAACATTGGATCTGGATTGTTCGATTGCATTAAGCATTTTGTCGACAGAAGCTGTACCGAAACCAGATTTGCTAATCCAATCTGCTCTGTGAGATTGTAAATCATATAATTCGGAGATACTATCATTAATCCAACCCCAATCTATTAATTTCTCTATTGTTTTTCTTGAAAGTCCTTTAATATCAAGTCCTTTTTTTCCACAAAAATGGTCAATGCGTTGTGCTAATTTACCTTCACAATTATCATTAGTACAATAAAGAACATCGACACCTGTATCTGAAGTTCTTATTTCAGTTAAACCTCCGCAGATTGGACAGAGTATTCCGTAATCTCCACCTAAGCCTACGGTAACTCCGCCGGCCGCAATAATATCTCCATAATCTCTCTTATCTGCTCTTGTTATTTGAGGTATAATTTGATTAGATTTTATTACCCAAATTCTCTCTCCATTATAAGGGGTTCTACCAAGAGTCTCTTGCATAATGCTCATATTATGAAGACTTGCTCGTTCAACAGTAGAACCATCAATATCAATAGGTTCAAATACCGCAACAGGAGTAAGAACTCCATTTCTTGAAACATCATAAGTTATATATTTTAATCTCGTTTCATATTCTTCATCATAAAATTTATATGCGATTGCTCCACGAAAATGATGTTCAGTAGAACCAAGACTTTCATAATATTTTTGACTTTCAAATCTAAATACATATCCATCAATCGGATATTTTCCATAAGGTTCTTCCGCCCGCATATTATCAAGAATTTCAATAGCATCTTCTATTGTTTCTGCATCGCCAACTCTTGGAACAGTAGTAAAACCTAAATCATCAAGTTTCTCTAATCTCCAAAAGAAGAAATCAATATCATCATATCCTTTAATTAAATCCCAAGCTACAAAACTTAGATTGCGGGAGGCGGCTTCCGCACTTGATAACTGTCTAATAGATCCTGCTGCAAAATTACGAGGGTTCTTATATTCTCCTTCAAATTTCTTAAAAGAATTATAATCACAAATAATTTCACCATCTACAATTAAAGTATCAAGATATGGAATTGATTTAGGGATACTAGGAATTACATTGGCATTATGAGTAATATCTTCTCCTTCAATACCATTTCCTCTTGTAGATGCTTGAACTAGATTTCCATTAGAATAAACTAATCTACAACTTAATCCATCAAGTTTATACATACCCATCCAATCTTGCCCTTTAACAAAAGAGTAAAGAACATCAATATCTTTAGTTTTATCTAAAGATAACATAGGCGGTTGATCGTGTTTCACTTTATTAAGTTTAGATACTGTTTGAAAGTTAATAGACTGAGTAGGGGAATCTGGATAAATTATTCCTGATTCTTGTTCTAATTTATTTAACTCAAAATAAAGGTCATCCCACTCCTTGTCAGAAATTGCGGGAGTTCCTTTATCATAAAGTTCTGTATATTTATTAAGATTTTCTATTAAATCTCGAATTTCACTCATTATAATCTCCTAAAAATACTATCCACTGCAGGCACAAAATCTTTTTGCCAATATCTCATTTTTTTATTAAATTTATTTTTTGTTATTGTATCTTCAAAGCCAGGAAAAGTATATAACCAATTACTGTCTAAAAAAAGAACACTAGCATTATTTAATATAATTTTTTCAAAAGCATCTTTATCTTTATTATTTTTTATAGATATGGTTAAACCATCTATCGCAAAAAGATTATTATCTTTAAGATACTCTCCTAATTCAAAAGCATTTGTATAAACAAATATTTTTTTTATATTAGGATATTCTTCTTTTAAATCCTCCGCATATTTACATGGATCAGCAAAAGCAAAAGGTTCTCCTCCAGTAAGAAAAATCATTTCTGCTTCTGATAATTCTTGCGGTGTAACTCGTTCTATACTATTTAAGTCGTATTGATTATTACAGCAATCAGGACATTTTCTATTGCACTTTTCAGTAATCATAAGATGAATAATTTTTTTAGTTTCTTCAGTTTTTTTATTTAATTTTGCCATAATACTTAATATTCCTTTTATTTTATATAAATATTATAACATAATTTTTTTAAAATGTCAAATTTTTTCAAAAAAGAAAGGGACAGATTAAAAAATCTGTCCCTAAAGTATGCCGCTTAATTTTTTAATCTTTATTATCTAGTTCCAAACCAATGTCCTTGTATCTTTACATAATTTTTACCGTATGAATGTTTTACTCCATCAAAATATACATAATTTCCGGCGAGTACTGGTTCGTTATCTCGAACCACATCTAAAATTTCCATCATATTATCAACTTGCTCGGAAGTAACTTTGTTTCTCAATTTCCAAGTAGAAAATTGACCAGGAGCACTTAATACTCCTTCAACAGAGTTCGGGAAGTTTTTGTCTTTAACTCTGTTTAATATTACTTCCATAACTGCTCTTTTTCCTTCTTCACATTGATTTCCCGCTTCTCTAAAAGTAATACGACAAATCAATTCTTTTTCATCATCAGATAAATCTTCAATCATTTCCAAGTAAACTTTTTTTCTTCTTTCTTCTATTTCAGCAAGTCTTTCCCTTTCCTTTTCCCCAATAGAATCATAATACTCTTGTCTACTTTGTTCAAATAATAATTGTTTTATTTGCTCGAAATCAACTTCCAATTCAGAAGCTACTCCAGCCGTTAGGTTTTGCTCATCAATTACAGATTTCTGGTCTGCAACATCGGATAGGCTTTTTTCGTTTGCATTAGCGGTAACAGGTAAAACCAATGCAGCTAACAACCCGAAAGAAATGAGCCATTTCTTTATTTGCATCATAATTTCCTCCTATATTGAGCGGCAAACTATACAATATATATAAGTTTTATTTATATATATTTTTCCTACTTTGTCACAAATTTTTAATATTTATGTAACATTTCGTAACAATTATTATTATACCAAAATTTTTTATAAAAGTCAAGCGGAAGATCCACTTGACCTTCCGCTTAAAATTTCGTTACAGATAAAACCCTATTATTTTTAATTAAGATATTACCAATCCCACTTCTGGATAAAAGTGGAATATCCTTAGCTGAGAAGCATATAGAGCTTTTATTTCCTACTACTAAAATATTATCTTCATCGGATACCATAGCAGCCCCTACAATCTCTTCTTTGGAAACTATAGTTCCTTTACCGCCTCTATTCTGGAGGGGGAAGTCCTTGAGATCGACTTTTTTACCGAGGCCTCCCGCGGTAAATATTGCGACCTTATCAGTATCTTTATGAATAGGAAGAGCAGTTATAACTTCATCATCTTCCGCAAGATTAATGCCTTTGATACCAGTTGTCAATCTACCAATAGTTCCAATATCTTTTGTTGGGAACTTAATTGACATACCTTTCTTCGTAATGATAATAATATCTTCATCATCTTGGAAGATTACATTTGCAACTGAATCACCCTCTTTAATTTTAATTGCAGCAATTCCCGCATTTCTCTTAGTTGACATATATTCAGTTAATAAAGTTTTCTTAAATAATCCTTGTTTTGTAATGAAAATTGCAAACTTAGGAAGTACCTGTCTATGAAGAGAAGTTACCGCGATAACCCTTTCATCACTTTCTAACTGAACTAAGCTATTAATAGGAACACCTTTTCCTGCATTAGTCCCATCAGGAATATTATCTACTACTGTTCTATACATTTTTCCTTTGTCTGTAAAGAACATCATATAATCTACTGTATTAGTTTTAATAGTGGACATTACAGCTTCATCATCAGACTTAATACCTTTTCCACCGCGTTTTTGAACCCTAAATGAAGCAGTTGGGATCTTTTTAATCAAGCCAGACTGCGTTGTAACTACTACTACATTTGTAGGAACAACTTCCGCAATTTCTTTTTCTTCTGGTTTAATATCAATTTGAGTTAATTCTGTACGGCGGTCATCACCATACTTCTTTACTAACTCAGTTAATCTCTTCCGCAATTCAACTTCAGGATGTTCACAAATCTCTTTAAGAGCAATCAACAGAGTTTCTAATTCTTTTTTCTCTTGTTCAAGTTCTTCTTTTTCAAGTTTTGCAAGACGAGATAATTTCATATCAAGAATTGCTTTTGCTTGAAGTTCTGTGAATCCCCATTTAATTTGTAAAGTTTCTTTTGCAACTGCAGCAGATGGTGATGCCTTAATCATTGCAATAATATCATCAATAATATCAAGTGCTTTAATAAGACCAACAATAATATGAAGTCTATTCATTGCCTTTTCAATATCGAACATTGCTTCTTTAACAATGCACTTTTTATTATGCTCTACATAAATTTCAATCGCTTGTTTAAGATTTAATTCTGTAGGTGTCTTATCAACAAGAGCAACTTGATTATATGAAATAGAAGTCTGCAAATCTGTTTTAGCAAATAACTTCATTGCAATAGCATGAGGATTTTCACTCTTGTTACATTCTACTACAAGACGAATACCTTTCTTATTGCTTTCGTCTCTAATTTCAGAGATACCTTCTATTTCTTTTTTATCACAAACTTCTCCAATTTGAGATAAAATATCTTCTACTGTTTTTCCATAAGGAAGTTCATAAAAGACAATATTATTCTTTTCTATATTATATTTACCACGAACTTTAACTGAACCATGACCTGTTTTCATAATTGCGGGTATATCATTTTTATTGATGACTACTCCGCCAGTAGGAAAGTCTGGTCCAGGAAGCATAGGTTCTTTTCCATCAAGGAAATCAAAGATTGCTTGTGCTACTTCCCGCAAGTTATGTGGTAACCAATTACAAGCCATTGCAACACCAATACCTGTGTTTGGATTGCATAAAAGGTTAGGAAAGATTGCGGGAAGGGTGACAGGCTCTTCTTCTGTTTCATCATAGTTAGGAATAAAATCTACATTTTTCTTTTTAATTCCTTTAAGCATACCATCTTCCGCAAGTTTACTTAATCTTGCTTCTGTATATCGTGCAGCAGCCGGTCCATCACCAGACTGGTTACCATTTGAACCATGCCAGTCAATAAGAATATATCTTAAAACCCAACCCTGCGAAAGTCTTACCATTGCAAGATAGATAGAACTATCACCATGCGGATGATACATGGACATAGTATCTCCTACAATTCTAGCTGATTTTACATGTGGTTTAGAATATAATCTTCCAGTATCATATGCACACCATAATATTCTTTTAGCAACTGGTTTTAATCCAGAGGTTGCATCGGGTATGGCCCTATCTTCATTTACAGCCGCGGCATATTCAATAAAATTAGTTCCAAGTTCTTTTGTCAAATCATTCTGCATTATATGTAGCCTCCTTAGAATGTTCTTTTATGAACTGCTTTCTTGCGGTTACACCAGTTCCCATTAACTGTTCAAATAAAACATCTGCCGCCCTGGTATCTTCAACTGAAATCTGTTTAATAATTCTATTATCCGGATCAGTTAAAGTTTCTTCAGTTTCGTCAACTGACATTTCACCAAGACCTTTCATACGACCAACAAGATATTTTTTACCAACATTCTTTTTTCTAAATTCTTCAAGTTCTTCATCATTCTTGAGATATTTATATTCTTTACCTATTGTTATCTTATAAAGAGGGGGCACTCCCGCATAAACATATCCGTCTTTAATAAGATCAGGACAGAAATTCCAAATGAATGTATAAAAAAGATTTTTAATATGAGCACCATCAACATCGGCATCAGACATAATAATAATCTTACCATATCTTAAATCTTCTTTATCATAAGTAACTTTCATTGTCTTAGGATCAATTCTTAAACCAAAAGCATCAATCATTGTCATAATTTCAGCATTTTTCTGAATTTGAGTTAGTGTTGCTTTCTGACAGTTCAGAATTTTACCGCGGACGGGTAGTACTGCTTGGAACTCGTTATTCCGGGCCATCTTAATATTTCCAGAAGCACTATCACCCTCTGTAATGTAAATTTCGCATTTTGATCTATTTTTTGAATAGCAATCTGCAAGTTTGCTATCAAATTTTAATACTTTTTCTTTTTTCTTTTTCTCTGTCTCGCGGGCTGCGTCTCGTGCTTTCTTAGCTGCCTCTCTGGCTTTTCGAGCGGCCGCCGCCTTATCAAAGATTACTTTAATTTCTTTTTCATTAAAGTTAAACCAATTTACAAGAGCTTCAGAAAATGTATTAACTTCAAATTTAGTTTCAATACCTGTTACTCTTGTTTTAACCTGAGCATCATATTTTACATTAGGTGCGGTATAGTTAAATACAATATAAGTACCTTCTTGAATATCATCACCCGTAAGGTTTTCATCTTTTTCTTTTAACCAACCTTTTTCTCTGAAGAACTTATTTGCTTCTCTTGTGAAGCAAGTCTTAAGCTGAGTAATGTGAGCACCTGTATCAGTTAAACCTGTATTAACATAAGGAATAATAGTTGAAGAATAATTACTCGTATAAGTTAATACAAGATTAAGTTTATACTTATCTTCTGCATTATTTACTACTAATCTATTGTTGATAAGTTCTTTATCTTTAACTGCTTCATCAACAAGATCATTTAATCCATTTTTAGAAGTAAATACTTCTTTTTTACCATTGTCATTAAGATTAATAGTTAATCCTGGACATAAGCAACTTACAGTTTTAAATAATGATTTGATTTTATTAACTTCTACTTCTGTATGAGTAAAAAATTCTTCTGAAGGCTGCCAAGTTACTTCAGTACCACCTTTTTTAACTTCCTCTAATGCCTCTTTTGTTTTAGGTGCTCCATCATATCTTTTTTCAAAAACACCCTCTTTGAAGTTAATTTCTTCTCTTTTTCCATCTCGATAAGTAGATACTCTTAACCAATGAGATAAGAAAGTAGTAATTTTACTACCGATACCGAATGACCCAAGTGAAGTACCTTCATAACTACCATCTTCTCTATATTTACCAGAAGTGTTAAGAACACTAAATGCCGCTTCAAGAATAGTTTTTCCATCCTCACGGAAACTATTAGGAATAAATCCTTGTCCGTAATCTCTTACCGTGATGATGTCTTTATCAATAGTGACATCAATCTGATTACCATGACCGGCATTAAACTCATCAACCGCATTTGAAAATATTTCAACTAATAACTGGGTTGAATATGTTGTATCTCCAGCATATACTCCAGGTCTAAGTCGAGTAAATTCTAATGGTGAAAGAGATTCAATGGACTTTTCATTATACAAATTATCTTTTCTAATTTCTGCCATTTTAATTTTTCCTTTCAAAACTATACTCATTTTTATTATATAATAATTATATCATAATTTTTTAATAATGTCAAGCAAGTTTGTAATTTTTGTTCGCTAAAATTTGAAATTAAATAAAATTTCATAAAAAATGCGGGATGGACCTAGATCCATCCCAAACATTTAGACTCTAATCGTATATGATAGTGTAATCCATCCGACTCCAGATTTAAGCTTCCCGAAGCCATTCTTTTCTGCTACTATGGTATAAATTTCACCTCTATGAATTACACCTTTCTTTGTCGAATTAACAGTAGCATTTTCTCTGATATTTAAAGCATCTGTATTAACTTTAACTAGATACTCTTTAAATGCGGGAACGGGCTTTACTTCTTCTTTAGGTTCAGTTTTTGCAGATTCAGTACTAGCACCAGTTCCCGCAACCTCTTTTAAGAAATTTTCCCATTCTTTTAAAGCTAATTCGTTTTTAACCCAAGGTTGAGGACATAATTTACCTGTTACCATATTATGTGTAATAATATGCCCGATAGGAATATTATATTCTTTCATTAAAAATTTAGTTAATTTAACTGCATTTGCTACTGTTTCTTTTGTTAAATACCAATCATCATCTTCTGCTTTTAATGATTTAGTATTTTTCTTTTTACTACACATTTCAATGCTTATAGAATTTTCATTTTTGCAGATTCCATAAAATTTAGCACTTAAAGAATTTACCATACTTCTAAGTTTAGCGCCGCCGACCGCCCAACAGTATTTATTTTTAATATCTCCATTATATTGGACAATATCTACATCATCAACGATAAAATCTGCTGACGCTTTAGTTGTTGGCTTGCTGAAATAGTCTGCTACACTTTTAGCAGTCCCTTGTTTAGAATTTGTTCCCGCAGTATAATGTAAAACAATAAATTCTATTTTTCTATTGCTTTTATTTGTCATATTACTATTGGAAGTCTTTTTAATTATATTTAATTCATTTTTATTCATTTGATTCTCACTACCTTTATCATATTTTTCTAAATTATACTTAGTAATAATGCTCATAATTTTATCAACATATTTCAGATCTGTTGCATATCCCGCATCTTTAAGAGCTGTTATGAATTCTCTTGGAGTTTTAGCTTCTTTTGCTTTTGCATAGTTAGGAATATTGATAAATTGATAATATCCTTCTATGCCAGATTCAAGATTATCAAAAGCATACCAAGTGGTATTTGAAGGCAAAAGAGTGTAGCTTCCATCTGAATTTTGCTCACTTCCGCCATCTTCAAAATATCCATTATTGCAGGTTACTCTATTTTTTCTATATTTAAGTCCAAAATAGTTATGGTATTGAGATTTAACAGTTGTACCGTACCCTGATTCAAGACAAGCCTGAGCAATAGTAGGAGAAATTACTTGGAATCCATATTTTGGTGCAAAAATAGCACAATATTTGCTAACTTGTTCTATAAATTTTTCTTGTTTTGTCATTTTTATCACCTTCCTTAAAAGAAAAGAGAGGCTTTTTAAGCCTCTCTATATTATAATTTCTGAGCAAGATTTGCAATCTTAGATCTATATATATTATTAAGAGTTACTTCTCCATAGAAGTCCACACCGCGGTATACCTTGCTTACCCTCCGCATACCATTATTATTACCAGCGTAAATATTTAAATCAACCTGTGCATCTGAATCACCGTCCAGAATACAAATGCAATCTTCTCCAATTCTTTGAAGTGCTAACTTCATAAGTTCTTTATCTAAATTTTGTGCTTCTGTAATATAGACTGCGGCATTCATACCTGAAGTATCAAAACCTCTTATATCAGACATTGGTAAAAGAATTAATTGTCCATCTGCAATAAGTTTTTCAACCATTAGTCTTTCTCCTAATTTACTAATTAAGAAATTTCCTATCTGACTATCTAAAAGTTTTTCTGTTCTAGAGCCAGGATAAAAACCTAATTTGGCAGAACCTTTAGTAGCAACTGTATTACAAAATACAACAATCTTATCAATTTTCCCTTGCTCTAACAAACTAAACATATATCCAAAAGATAGAAGTGATTTTCCACTTCCCGCGGGACCTCGAAGCATAGTTATTTGATTATTAGCTAGACTATCCATTGCAATTTGTTGATATGCGTCATTATTTTTAGGAATTATTTTACCAAACATTTTAGATTCAAATTTATTAAATGGAATTTTTTGATATTTACTTCCCGCCCATTTATACATATCAGTAATTTCATTATTATATTCTAACAATAAATATTGATTTTCATATAATTCATATTTATTTTCTTCTTTTGTTTTTATATTTTCATAAAAATCTGCTAACTCTTTATCATTAACTTTAATCTTTTTATATCCAGTATAGTCATCTTTATCTTCTTCTAAAAGGTATAAAACATCTATGTTTAATGAAAAAGCAATTTCATAACAGTTTAAATCAGAAGTTATAAATAAAATATCTTTTCTTTGCATTGTTTCTGCATAAACGGTTGCGATAATTTTACTATCATTATTTGGAATTAAACCTAAATTTTTAATAATTGGATCATACTTATTAGTATCATATAAAATAATATTATATTTTTCTTGATTTCGTTTTAATAATTCAGCTAATTTTTTTGCTTTATATTTTATTTCCTCGTCTTTTTCTGCGGAAGTTTTTATTTTTTCAATTTCCATTAAGGTAATATTTGAAATAATAAACTTCTCTTTTGTTTCAAATGCCTTATCTTGTAAGTCAAGAAGTGAACAAGTGTCAAAAAATTTTGCCATATAAAATTTCACCTTTCTTTAGCTATATTATTATATTATAGATGAAATTTGCGGAAGATGTATTAATCTTCTTTGTTCTTTTTTCTTTCTAATGCTTTAGTTACAATATCTCTTTGATGAATAGCTACATCTAAATCATATTGCAAATTATTTATTTCATCTGTTACTTTATTTACTTTTTCAATTCTTTTATTAAGCTGTTTGTAAATATATTTAGCAGTATCACTATTTTTATCAAAGCCAGCATAACATTCTAATGATTTTACAAAATCAAGAGCCATATCAGCTTTATTTTTTAATAGCTTTCTCTCATATTTAAGAGCATTTAATGTGGCTCTCATCTCTGCAAAACGACAACCCGCATATTTAGAGGGATTGACTTCATCAGGATGTACTTTAGCCGCCCCATTAAATTTAATTCCTAAATGCTGCATTGTAACAGTAGACCAACCAGTATTTTCGTCATATTTACTAGCAATAAATTTCATAATTTTTATCCTTTCTAATTTTATATATAATAATTATATCATAAAATTTTTATTTTGTCAAGAAAAGTTAATAATCTAAAATTCGATTTAAAAAATCTGCAATCATGCGCATATAACCAATCAGGGGCGTGAACGTTAAAAAACCTCCAGATTAAAGATCTGGAGGTTAATATTATTTATCATTTTTAATTAAAGAATTTGGGTCGTTGATTGCTCTTTTAAAGAATGAACCAAACCAACCTAAAAAGCCTGCTACTAAAGGAATCTTATCAATAGAAATTGCAATACCAAACAATTTAAAACCAGCTACAATATATTTTCCAATAGTTACTTTTGCAATCCATCCGCCTAAATATGCACACCAAAAAGCAACCCATGGCATAATAAATACCATAACAATAATAATTGCAATTATACCAATAATAGCGCCAATAGCAGTTACTCCGTCAACAATAAGATCATTATTTTTCTTCATTAAGTTTCTCCTTTATATTTTTTATAATTATATCTAAATCCCAAGGGGTACAATTATTTGTTTCCATTTCTACATGATAAATAAGACCTTTATCCCAATCTGAATATGGATCAAAAACATGAGAATGCCCCGCAAGATTTATTACTCTGCTTTTTAATGGTTTATCTACATCATAATTAGATGTAATTGTAGGGTAATGAGAAAGATAAAAAGTATATCCTTTATGTTTTATAATTGTTGCAAAACCGCAAGATTCAACAACATTATGACAAGTTTTATATAATTCTTTTCTTGTATTTGTGCAATGATTACCCCAAACAATATGAATTTTCCCATTTAATTGTTCTAAACAATGAATTCCTTTTTCTGTATCTCCAAGCATAACATCGCCTAAATGATAAACTGTATCTTCTGGAGAGACAACATTATTCCAATTTTGAATAATTTTAGAATTCATTTCATCTACTGAATTAAAACCTCTTTTTCCCCATATAAAATCTTTATCCTGACCAAAATGAGTGTCTGAGGTGATAAATATTTTACTCATTACAATTCTCCTTTTGATAAACAATATATTTACTTTTTTTAGGATTTTCATTCTGATAAATCCAAATTTTATCAAATCCTTCTTCTAATGAAGGCACCTTAAACTGACTAAACATATTTCTGATTGTTGTTTCTGGTACAAGCTCTCGCCCTGCCCGCAAGCTATTCTGATTTAAAATCGTATTTAAAGAAGTATTTATTACAATAGCTTCAACTTCTACTCCTTTTAATGACTTGCCCAATGCTCTAAGCAACTTCCCGCGGGAAGCCTCATTTATATGAGTAGCATCTGCAAAAACATCATAACCAATATAAAGCCCCTCTTTAATTTCTTCAATATATTTTCTA
>Ga0310690_10005130_pt1 | contig 17989 bp, 11 predicted proteins | sample AusTroGonzalo_MG_2_FD_207661 | JGI IMG/M metagenome (GOLD analysis project Ga0310690, IMG submission 207661) | Bovine rumen microbial communities from tropical cattle in Woodstock, Queensland, Australia - Gonzalo_04 (v2) (version 2) | ecosystem: Host-associated > Mammals > Digestive system >...
GCAGGATACGACTACCAGGTGATTCATGCCCGCGGGACGCATATTTATCCGGAACCCGGCGTACAGATCGCACAGGTATGGTACATGGACGAGGGCGAATACCGGCAGGGCGACGAGACTTCCGCAACCGGTATCAACAAGGCGCTGAACGGCGCGCTGCATGAGGAAAGCATCCTGAAGGCCTCCCGGTACGATCCGCTGACGGGCCTGCCGAACCTGGCCTGGTTCTTCACAAGAAGTGAAATCGAAAAAGCACGCCTGCAGGCGGAAAACAGGCAGGGCGCGCTGCTGTATATCGACCTGGCCGGAATGAAATATTTCAACCACCGCAACGGATTTGCGGAGGGGGACAAGCTGCTGAAGGCCCTGGCGGGTGTACTCCAGTCTGTTTTCGGCAAGGAAAACTGCTGCCATGTCGGCGCGGACCGGTTTGCCGCCGCTGCGGCGGAGGAACTGCTGCCCGGACAGCTGGAACGGTTCCGGACGGAAGCGCTGACGATGAACGACGGAATCACGCTGCCCATCCGGGTCGGCGTCTATTCCACCGCGATTGAGGATGTACCGATCAGTACGGCGTATGACCGCGCCAAAATGAGCTGCGACGCCATCCGTAAGACGGATGTCCTGGCGGTTAATTATTTCAGCGCGGAAGTGTCTGAAACGATCCGCCGGAGACAGTATATTGAGCAGAACATTGACAAAGCCATCCGGGAAAAATGGATCCAGGTCTATTTCCAGCCGATTGTCCGGGCAATGAACCAGAGGGTCTGCAACGAAGAAGCGCTTGCCCGGTGGATTGATCCGAACGAAGGATTCCTTTCACCGGCGGAGTTTATTCCGCAGCTGGAAAGCGCAGGCCTGATCTATAAGCTGGATCTGTGCATACTTGAGCAGGTGCTGGAAAAAATGAAAAAACAGGCAGAATACGGACTGACCGTGCCGCCGCATTCCATCAACCTGTCACGTTCGGACTTTGAATCATGCGACATCGTGGAGGAAATCCGGAAACGTGTGGATGATTCCGGTACCGCAAGGAACCAGATCTGCATTGAGATTACGGAAAGTGTGATCGGCAGCGATTTTGACTTCATGAAGGAACAGGTGGAGCGTTTCCGCAGCCTGGGTTTCCCGGTATGGATGGATGATTTCGGCAGCGGATATTCCTCACTGGACGTGCTCCAGAGCATTACGTTTGACCTGATCAAGTTCGACATGAGCTTTATGCGGAAACTCGACCAGGGAGAGAACGCGAAGATCATTCTGACCGAACTGATGAAGATGGCTACGTCCCTGGGCGTGGACACGGTCTGCGAAGGCGTGGAAACGGAAGAGCAGGCCCGCTTCCTGCAGGAGATCGGCTGCTCCAAACTGCAGGGATTCTATTTCTGCAAACCGATTTCCTATGAGGGAATCCTGGAACGCTACGCAACGGGAAAACAGATCGGGTTTGAGGATCCGGAAGCATCCGGATACTATGAAACCGTCGGCCGGGTAAACCTTTACGACCTGGGCGTCATCGCCAGCCAGGATGAAGACCGGTTCCAGAATTCGTTCAGCACACTGCCGATGGGCATCATTGAAATCAAGGGGGACAGCGCCAGATTCGTGCGCAGCAACCCGAGCTACCGGGAATTCATGAAACGGTTTTTCAATATGGATATCTCGGGACTGCTCCAGGATTTCCGGAAATACAGTGCAGCCTTTACGCAGAACGTGGTGCGTGCCTGCTGCGAGCTGGGCGTACGGTCCTTCTACAACGAAACGATGCCGGATGGTTCGGTGGTACATACTTTCGCCCGGCGGATCGGCGTGAACCCGTCCGGCGGAGAAACCGCGGTGGCCATTGCGGTGCTGTCGATTTCCGCCCCGGGAGAAGGAGAATCCTACGCGGATATCGCCCGGGCGCTGGCGGCAGACTATTACAATATCTACGTTGTGGATCTGGATACGGAGGACTTTATCGAATATACTTCTCCTGTCGGTGAGGACAAACTGGCGGAGGAACGCCACGGAACAGACTTCTTCGAAGCTTCCCGGACGGCCACCATGACGCGGATTTATGAAGAAGACCGGGAGATGTTCCTGACCTGGTTCACGAAGGATAACGTGATCCGGGAACTGGAGGAGCATGGCGTATTCACGACGGTTTACCGGCTGGTGGATACCGGCGAACCTGTCTATGCGCATTTGAAGATTACACGCATGCAGGGAACAAACCGGATCATCCTGGGCGTCAGCATTATCGACTCCCAGATGAAGCAGCAGCGGCAGATCGCCAGCATCCGGCGGGAGCAGGATACGCTGGCGAAAGTCATGGCCATTACGGAAGATTATCTGAGCCTGTATTCCGTGGATCCGGAGACAGGACATTACATCGAATACTCAGCAACCGGCGAATACGAAACCCTCGGCCTTGCCAAGGAAGGCGCGGATTTCTTCCGTGCGGGCACGGAGAACGGCAAGAAAACCATCTGCCCGGAAGACCTGCCGCTTTTCCTGAAAGCCTTCACGAAGGAGAATATCCTGAAGGTCCTGAAGGAGGAAGGCCGGTTTGTCACCCACTACCGCCTGATGCTTGAAGGCGAACCAAAGATGGTGAGCCTGAAGATCGCACCGTACAACGACGGAGAGAAGGAAACCCTGCTTGCCGGCGTGCGGAAGTGGAGAGTCCGGAAATGATGAATGCGCAGGGCAGAACCGGGAGGAACAGCGCATGGTTCGTGAACTGATCAGGGACGCTGATCTGCTGAGCCGGAAATCAAAAGCCGCCACAGCGGCGGACAAAGCGATTGCAGAGGATCTTGTGGATACGCTGCGGGCCAATACGGACCGCTTTTTCGGCATGTCCGCCAACATGATCGGGGAGCGGAAACGGATCATCGTGATCTGCAACGGTCCTTTTTTTGTGACAATGATGAACCCGAAGATCACAGGAAAGACCCGCAAATATACAACGGATGAAGCCTGTCCGCTGCTGGAAAACTCCTGCACGCTGGAACGCTACGAAACGGTTACCGTTGCCTGGCAGGATATGGAAATGCAGGACCGGGTAACCATCCTGGAAGGGTTCCAGGCGCAGGCGGTGCAGCACCTGATTGACCACCTGGACGGCAAGCTGGTCTGAACAAAAAAAGAGAGCCGCGGAGGATCCGCGGCTCAGGAGGATAGAAAATGGGGGAAGTATATCAGCGGGGGATGTAGATGTAACGGCCCCTGCTGATGTCGTTCTGATTGTTGATGAGGCCGACATTGGCATCCATGATCTTGGCTACGGAGGTGCCGAATCGCTTGGCAAGCTTGCCAAGGGTATCGCCTTTTTCGATCTGGTAGCAGATGAAGCCTTCCTTCCGGGGAAGGATCTCCTTGGAGCCGCCCTTGCCACCGCTGACTTCTTCGAGTTCGTTCAGATTCAGTTCCTTCATGTTATCCATGCTCAACGCTCCCTTACAGTTTCATTCTCTATTTGCAGCGCCCAACGGGCGTTTGCATCTGTTTATACGCAGCAGATCCTGATGATGGCAGTGAATTCTGTAAAAATTGTACTACAATATGCTGCATTTTTCCATAGATTTCTTTACAACAAACAAAAACAAATGCTTTTCGGGGATGTGAACAAAATACAGTCTGTGTTGACAAATCTTCTATTTGAGCGGTAAAATGACTTATCATTTTCAAAATATATACACCCAACCGACCGAACGACAGGAGGAAAAAACTGTGAAGAAAATTCTGGCTATAATTCTTGCCTTGTCAATGATCCTGACTAGCGGCATTGTATTCGCCGAAGGTGAGGATAACGAGGCAGCTGCGACCATCATCGTGAAAGACGAAGACGGAAATATCATGTACGAAGGCGATTATGCCGCCAGCGTACTGGAGGACTATCCGAACGGCAAATTCTATGAAATCACCGGAACGGTGGATAATTATCTTGATTTTCAGATCAGTAATGCCATGCTGACCGTCAACGGCGCGGTCACGGACACGCTCCGGATGAGAGGCGGGGAAAACAGCGCCATTGTTTCCGGAGATGTCGGAGGCGAAGACGCGATATCCGGTGTAAATACACAGGATTACTACGATTTTGAAGCAGAGGAAACGATTGTCAACACTTCTGCCGTAGCTGTATCCGGCAGTGTAGAAGGCGTTGTCAGAGGTGTTGGAGCGGGCGGAGAATCCGTTGTCGCTGTCAGCGGTGAAGTCAAGGGCGGCCTGGTGTTTGAAGCTACAGACCAGGAGGGAGCAGAACACACCTATCAGCTCGGGGAAGGCATTTATGCAACCGGGGACAGTCTTGTTATGTCCGGAAACAATGTGCAGGGATATAACAGCGGCATCAATGCAGAAGGTAATTCCAAGGTTCAGGCATTCGGTGACGTCTCAGGCGGCGCTGAGGATAAAATCGTTTATCCTGACGGCACATCGACGACAACCTATGAAGGAGGCGCCGTTTATGCCAAAGACAAGGCTACGGTTGAAATCAGCGGGAATGTAACCAGCCAGAACGACGGTGTTTCAGCTGAAGATACGGAGAAAATTGACCCGGAGACCTACGAATATGTTCCGGTGCCCAATCAGTCCACCGTCACAGTGGAAGGCGATGTTACGGCGGAACATGGCCGGGGCATCATCGCGGAAAGCCAGGCCAATGTTGAAGTCGAGGGAACGGTTTATTCCGCGGAAACAGCTATTGTTGCTTCCGGCGAAGCGAAAGTTGATGTTGGCGAAGACGTCCTGTCCCTGGATGCAGGGATCTACGCCATCGATGGGGCCCAGGTGACCGTCGGGGGAAGCCTTGGAAGTGAAGCGGCAGCCATCACTGCAGGGGATTACGGATCGCCTTCAGAAGCCTGCGTTTCTGTCGGCGGAGACGTGCTTTCAAGCTATGATTACGGCGTGATTGCCCATGGAGACAGCATCGTCACGGTTGGCGGCAATGTCATGGCATATGATGACGGCGTATACGCAGATGATAACGCAAGTGTAAAGATCGGCGGCAGCATTGCGGCAGGCCATGAAACCACCGAGGAAGAATATCCTGCTGAGATCGGGAACGGCATTTCGGCATTCGGAGAAGCTTCTGTGCTGGTCGGCGGGGATATTATATCCACAGATGCCGGTATTTATGCTCCCAACGCCTGGACAACAGATGAAGAGACCGGAGAAGAAAAACTGGTGCAGAACGATACGGATGTGGCTGTGTCCGGCAATGTGACATCTGAAAAAGGAAGCGGCGTTCTTGTTGAAGGAAAAGGCGAGGTGTACATTGAGGGGGACCTCACGGCATACTATTACGGCGTAGTGGCTGAAGAAAGCTCCCTGGTGCAGATCGGCGGATCCATCGAAGCCGGCTATGAAGAAAAACAGGAAGACGATGAAGGAAAAGAAAAAACCCGCTACTTTGGAACGGCTGTCATGGCAGCCGGTGATTCGGTCGTGGGTGTCGGCGGTAGCATTGAAAGCAAAGATGACGGTATCTTTACGTCGGAGAGCTACACGTATGACGAAGAGACCGGTGAATGGAGCCCGGTCGCGAATATGGCCAGGGTCGCAGTGGGCGGCGATGTGAAGGCGGAAAACGGAACGGCTGTATCGGTTTCCGGCAGATCCGGGATTTCGATCAGCGGGAGCATTACCGCAGAAAGAGGCATTTATGGCCGCGACGAAGCGGGAGAACCGGACGAATCCATCATTTATGTCGGGGGAGATATTTCCGCATCTGAGAAACAGGCCATTAAAACAGACGGCGAAACTGAGATTTATGTGGGCGGGAACGTCTCGTCTGAAGATGATTCTGCGATTGAAATGGGCCCGGACGCGAAGATCCGGGTTGCCGGTGATGTGACCGGCGGCGAAAAAGAAGACGAAGAAGAGGACGAAGAAGCAGACGGGAAAGACGCTGAAGACGGAGACAAAGAAGCGGACAAGGAAGATACTGAAGACAAAGACGACGAAGAAGATGAGAAAGAGGAAGAACCCTCCGAATACGAAAAGGCATACGAGGAAGCCTGGGAAAAGACTTTTGACGGTTACAGCTTTGCCGACGATGATACCGACGGCGTTGTTGAAATCCGCAGCGCAGAAACTGCATCCGGCGAACTGATCATTGAGGGCACACTCAGCGCTACCGGCGACAGTGTTCCGCTGGTTGTGAAGATGAGCTATGACCTCACCGAGGGCGGTGAGCCGGAGCTTTCCGCGGTTCCGGAAATCAAGATTTACGAAATCGTGCCGAATGACGGAGAGTACTTCTGTGTGGATGCAATGCTCTATGCCAGCGACGTGGAAGTAAAATGGACGGAAGACGGCCATGAATACACGGAGAATGTAGACATGAGCGGCGGATATCTTACAGCGGACGAGACTGCTGAAATGGTTGAGGCGCTGGCCAGGTCCATCCAGTATATCGTCAAGGTGGCTGACAACAAGTACGGCAGTATTGACCTGGACGGTGTGACCTATGATGAGGACAATGACCTGATGCTCGCAAGGGAAGACGATGAGATCGGCGTAACGGTAACCGCGAAAAAAGGCTACAGGATTTCCGGCGTGAAAGCAGGCGATGTCGCGGAAGTCATTGACAACAAGGACGGCACCTGGACAGTGATCGTAAAACGCGGCGGCGGCGTAACCATCAGCGCGAAGATTAAGCATCGGGCAGAGGGTAAACTCATTACGTACGGCCATTATGATTTCGACGGCGACGGCACGAAAGAGGATCTTGTATGGCGCTGCCTGAACGCCGGCAACGGATATGCCCGGCTGGCCCTGGAAGAGGGACTGGACAGCATTCCGGATGATTTCGCGAAGGAAGGCTTTACAGAATACGAAATGACCGGTATCCGGGATGGTGAAATCACGGAACTGAGCGAGGATGAAACCAAGCGGTTCTTCAAAGACGGGAAAATCCATCCGGTGATCATTGTAAGGCTGGACAGGATCAAATACTGATTAAAAGCAGAAGCGTTTCAGCCGTTATCGGCAGGCATAACAGAGAAAGCAGGGCAGCCCCCTGCTTTTTCTTATCTCATGATCCGGCAGGGAGAAGGCAGCCCGGGGAAGACGGGGGGATTCCTGTTGTTTTTACGGAGCGGTTTTGATATAATCAATCGAAAAGGGAAAAAGCAGGTGAGACGCTTGAACAGAATCCAACGATGGACAGCACTGACGATTGCAGCATTGCTGCTGCTTGCCCCGTTTGCCGGAAGCCTGGCCGAAGTGACGGCTGAAAAAACCGAGATCCGGGGAAAAGTGACAGAGATTATCTGGAAAGATGAAAACGGGGCCATCACGGCAGGACCGGAAGGGTATGCCGTGATCCGCTATGCCTACAGCGGATCGGACACGACGGAGACTTATTACGATGCGGACGGTGAACCGTACGAGGCGGGCGGCGGGTATTACGGACGGATTATTACGAAAGACAGCCGGAATAATATCGGCGCCATATCCTATCTCGGGAAGGACGGGAAGCTGAGCGTCAACAATCTTGGCTATGCGAAAGTGATGTACAAGTACTTTGCATCCGGGGATGAGCGCGAGGTGATTTACTGCGGTGCGGACGGGAAGACGCCGGTGACCGTGCCTTCGCTGGGATACGCACAGATGGAAAACAAGCGCCGCGGGACCTCGTTTACCGGCCGGGTGTACAAGGACCCGAAGGGCAATCCGGTGGACATACCCGCCGGATATGCATCCGTTGAAATCCAGATGGCAAAGACAATGAGCGTGCCGCTCAAAATCCGGTATGAACATGCGAACGGAACCCTGGCCAACGGCCCGGACGGATGGGCTGTATGCAAAATGGAATGGGACGGCAGGGGACGCCTCCTGAAAACAGAATACTTCGACGCCCAGGGCAAAGCGACCCAGCCGGGCGGATATGCCGTGGAGGTGTGCAACCACAGCAGGGATAACACGGTCACCGTAACACGGTACGATACCGACGGAAACAGGGTTCCCTTTGACGGGGAAGCGGTCAGCGTACGGCGGAAGATGAAAGGCAAAAAGATAACGGAAGAAACCTTCCTGAACGATGCGGGAGAGCCGGTTGCCGCTTCCGGAGGATACGTTACTGTATATTATTCCTATGACGAAAACGGAAACCTTGAAACGACACAGTACTGCGACGCGAACGGAAACAAAACAACCTGCAGGCAGGGGTATTCCACGATCCGGGAGACCCGGAACGGACAGGGACAGCTGATCAGCAGGCAATATCTGGATACGAGCGGACAGCCGGCAAACAACAACACAAACGGCGTCAGCGAAGAAAAATACGAATACGATGAAACCGGGCGGCTGAAGGAGATTCAGCAGTTCGACGCAATGGGAAATAAACTGACCGGGAGGAACTGACATGGATATCAGCAGACTGGAAGCCCCGTACGAGATTACTTCCATTGACCCGTGGCTGGCACCGCATGCGGGAGACATTGAGCTGCGGATGAACCGTTTCAAGGAGAAACGGTGGCAGATTGCCGGAGGCGCGGACACGCTGACGGAGTTTGCCAACGGCGCGCTGTACTTCGGTTTCCACCGGACCGCGGACGGATGGGTATTCCGGGAATGGATGCCTGGCGCGGACGAAGTACGGCTGATGGGCGATTTCAACAAGTGGAACCGGGACAGCCATCCCCTCGACCGCGGCGAAAACGGCGTATGGGAGATCAGCCTGAAGGGGAAGAACGCCCTGAAACACGGGCAGTATGTGAAACTGTGGGTACGGAAGGGCGAAGACTGGTTCGAACGGCTGCCGGCCTACAGCACGAAAGTGAGCATGGACGAGAAGACCATGCGCCTGTGCACCCAGATCTGGGCGCCTGAAAAGCCCTTCGAATGGACCGACGATGAGTTCAGGACCAAAGCCCCGGCTGCACCGCTGATCTACGAGGCTCACATCGGCATGGCCCAGGACAAGGAAGGCGTCGGCACCTATATGGAATTCGCGGAGCGGATCCTGCCCCGGATCGCGAAGCTTGGATACAATACGGTGCAGCTGATGGCCATCCAGGAACATCCGTATTACGGATCCTTCGGATACCAGGTGACGAACTTCTTTGCCGCGGCTCACTGGTACGGCGCGCCGGACGGACTGAAATACCTTGTGAACAAGGCCCACAGCATGGGCATCCGGGTACTGCTGGATGTGGTCCACAGCCATGCCTGCCCGAACGAGGGCGAAGGCCTGCAGATGCAGGACGGGACGGACGACCAGTACTTCCTGCCGGGCAACCGGGGATGGCATCCGGCCTGGGGAACGCGGCTGTTCAACTACGCACGGCCGGAAGTGCTTCATTTCCTGCTGAGCAACCTGAAATTCTGGCAGGAGGAATACCACTTCGACGGATTCCGGTTCGACGGCGTAACCAGTATGATCTACCACGATCACGGACTTGGCAGCGCGTTTACGAACTACGATATGTACTTCAACATGAACACGGACCTGGAAGCGCTGAATTACCTGCAGCTGGCGAACGAACTGATTCACGAAGTAAACCCGCACGCGATCACCATCGCGGAGGATATGAGCGGTATGCCCGGCATGTGCCTGCCGATTTACCAGGGCGGTATCGGATTCGATTACCGGCTGGCAATGGGCGAACCGGACTACTGGATCAAGCTGCTGAAGGACACGCGGGACGAGGACTGGAACATGAACGCGCTGTGGCACGAGATGACCACCCGGCGTCCGCAGGAAAAAGTGATCGGCTACTGTGAAAGCCATGACCAGGCCCTGGTGGGCGATAAGACGATCCTCTTCCGGATGGCGGACGCAGAGATGTATACCGGCATGATGAAGGACTACCATTCCATCACCATGGACCGGGCCATTGAACTGCACAAGATCATCCGGCTCTATACAATGAGCCTGGGCGGAAACGGATACCTGAACTTCATGGGCAATGAATTCGGACATCCGGAATGGATCGATTTCCCGCGGGAAGGAAACGGCTGGAGCTACAAGTACTGCCGGCGGCAGTGGAAACTGGTGGATAACAAGGAACTGAAATACGAATGGCTGAACGACTTTGACCAGGCAATGATCACGCTGGCGAAGGAAAGGAAACTGCTGGATGATCCGTACGCCGTAAGCCTGTGGATTGATCCGGACCGGAAAATCATCACCTTCAGCCGGGGGAACCTGCTGTTTGTGTTCAATTTCCATAACAGCTACAGCGAACCGCAGTTCTTCCTGCATGCCCACACGACAGGCGAAGGGAAATACAAGGTGATCCTGAGCACGGACGAGGAACGCTTCGGCGGGCCGATGCTGATCGATCACAACGTGACATACTACACGGAGTATATTGAGGGCCGCGGCCTTGGATTCAACGTATACAGCCCGTGCCGCACAGCGATGGTACTGGAAAGGATCGGGGACTGACCGGCGGCCGGTGATACTATTTTGGATATCAGGAGAATGAATGTATGAAGTTTACGGCAGAAAAAGATGCTCTGATCGCGAAACACGGCGGGGAAACGCTCCGGATTGAAGGCTGGGGGAAAGACAGCCTGCGGGTACGGGCCGTGATGTACGACGGATGGACCGGGAATGACTGGGCCCTGACGGAAACGCCGGAAAAAACCGCGTGCAGAATCGACATCGGAACGGAAAGCAATCCGAACGGGGACGGCACCTTCGGACAGGTTCCGTGCGCCGAAATTGAGAACGGACGGATCCGCGCGACAGTGAATTTCGCGGGCGTCATCAGCTTTTACCGGGACGGGAAGCTGATCCTGCGGGAATACTTCCGGAGCTACGGCGGAACGCTTTCCGAAGGCAGCCGCTGCCTGAAGATTGTGAACCGTGACTGGAAAGGAAACATCGGCGGCAGCGAATACACGCTGACGGTGAAGTTTGACGCAAACGACGGGGAGAAGATCTACGGCATGGGCCAATACCAGCAGCCCTGGCTGAACCTGAAGGGGAACCTGCTGGAACTGGCACAGCGGAACAGCCAGATTTCCGTACCGTTCATGGTGAGCAGCATGGGATACGGACTGCTGTGGAACAACCCGGCGGTCGGACATGTTGCTTTCGCGAATAATTACACGGAATGGACCGCCCGGAGCACGAAGCAGATGGACTACTGGATTACCGCGGCGGACGGGCCGAAGCAGATCCTGAAAAATTATACGGATGCGACGGGCCGGGCGCCGATGTTCCCGGAAAACCTGATGGGACTTTGGCAGTGCAAACTTCGTTACCGGACGCAGGATGAAGTGCTGACGGTGGCGCGGCAGTACCAGAAGGAAGGCATCAAAATCGACCAGATTGTGATCGACTTCTTCCACTGGACGCTGCAGGGCGACTGGAAATTCGACAAGACCTACTGGCCGGACCCGAAAGCAATGGTGGACGAACTGCACGCCATGGGCATCCGGGTGATCGTTTCCGTATGGCCGAGCGTGGACCGGAAAAGCGAGAACTTCGGCCCGATGATGGAGCAGGGACTGCTGATCCGCACGGAACGCGGCGCGGCCCAGACCTATGATTACCAGGGAGACTGCGTGGAGATCGATCCATTCAATCCGGAGACGCGGAAATACATCTGGAAGGTGTGCCGGAAGAACTACTACGACTACGGGATTGACGGATTCTGGCTGGACAACAGCGAGCCGGATTACGGCGTATACGATTTTGAGAATTTCCGTTACTGCGCCGGACCTGCGCTGAGCTGCAGCAATATGTATCCGCAGATGTTCTCACGGGCCTTCTTCGAGCCGATGAAGGAGGAAAAGAAGGAAACGCCGGTAAACCTGCTGCGGTGCGGATGGGCCGGAAGCCAGAAATACGGCAATGTGATCTGGTCCGGCGACGTGCCGAGCACCTTCCAGGCACTGCGGGAGCAGCTGCAGGCCGGCCTGAACATGGGCCTGGCAGGCATTCCGTGGTGGACGACGGATATCGGCGGATTCATGACGGACGACGTCAACGATCCGGACTTCCGCCAGCTGCTGATCCGCTGGTACCAGTTCGCGGTTTATTCCGCCGTGCTGCGGATGCACGGAGACCGGGGACCCTACAACATTCCTCCGCTGGATACACGGGACTGGGGCGGCGGATACCTGCATACCGGCCAGCCGAACGAGCTGTGGAGCTACGGGGAAGAAAACTACGCGATCATGCGGAAATACTACGATATCCGGATCGCGATGCACGACTACATCCGGGACCTTTACAGGGAAGCTTCGGAAAACGGCAGTCCGCTGATCCGGACGATGTTCTACGAATTCCCGGAGGACGCGAAGTGCTGGGACCTGCAGGACCAGTACATGTTCGGCGGGAAATACCTGGTGGCCCCGGTAATGGAACTGAACCGGTTTGAACGGGATGTCTACCTGCCTGCCGGCCGGTGGAAGAATGTGAATAACGGGGAGATCCTGGAGGGCGGAAAGACGGTTTCCGTGAAGGCGCCGATCGAGGAGATTCCGGTGTTTGAAAAACTGTAAAAACGTTGATAAAAAAGGATTGTCATGCGACGGAAAGTGTGTTATACTTTCCGTCGCATGGTTTTCCATGCCATTAATCGGCTGAATGCCTTGAAAGAAGGGTTTATCGTAAAGAGTGGAAAAAGCCTGAAGGTCGGTCCTGCGGGGCGTATTTCCCGCTGAAAACACCGGCTGAGGAAGGGCTTTTGTTCCGCTCTTTTTGATTGCCCGGAAAGCGTTGAAACAGCATGGCGAAAGCGGAAACGGCGGCGATTGAGGCGCGGTGCGCAAAGATCGCGGAGGAAATGGGTTTCGAACTGGTGGACGCCGGGGTGGAGAAAGAACCGACCGGCAGGTATCTCCGGTTCTACATCGACAAACCTGAAGGGATCTCCCTGGACGACTGCGAGGCTTACCACAAGGCGGTGCGCAGCCTGGCGGACGCGGTAGACTACGACTTCATGGAAGTCTCCTCACCGGGGATTGACCGGCCGCTGAAAAAAGACCGGGATTTCGAACGGAATCTCGGAAGCGAAATTGAGGTCAGGCTGTTCAAACCGATGGACGGGGCAAAGCTGCTGACCGGCATCCTGGCCGGCCTGGAAGACGGGAACATTCTGCTGGAGACACCGGAGGGCCTGAAGCGCATTCCTCGGAAAGCGGCGGCCCTGGTGAAACCGGTAGTGGACATGGAAGGGATCGAAGAGGTGGACCTTTCCGAACCGACTGAAAGCAAGAACACAGAAAGCGGGGAAAACAAAAATGAAGTCTGAAGTTATTGATGCAATCCGGATGCTGGCAAAAGAGAAGGAAATCAGCGAAGAAACGCTTTTCAACACGATTGAAGAAGCGCTGAAGGCTGCGTATAAAAAGAACCTGCCGAAGGGGGAAACGGCGCCGAATAACCTGGATGTTTCCGTGAACCGGAACACCGGCGCGATTTCCGTATACGCCCGGAAGCTGATCCTGGAGGACGAGGAGATTGAGGATCCCACGAACCAGATCTCCCTGGAGGATGCGCAGAAAATCAACTCCACCTACCAGATGGGCGATATCGCCGAAGTCGACGTAACGCCGACCGGATTCCTGCGGGTGGCTGCGCAGACGGCCAAGCAGGTAATCATCCAGCATATCCGTGAAGCGGAACGCGGCAAGATCTATGACGAATACGTTGAGAAGGAAAGCGAAATCCTGACCGGTATCGTGGAGCGGATTGAGCCCAAGGCCGTGTATGTGGACCTGGGCCGGACGGAAGGCGTGCTGGAGCGGGATGAGATGATCCCCGGCGAAGTACTGCACGACGACGATCACATCAAGGTCTACATCCTTGAGGTGCACAAGGAAAGCCAGCGCGCCGGATATACCCCGCAGGTGTATGTGAGCCGGATTCATCCGAACCTGGTAAAGCGCCTGTTCGAGATGGAAGTGCCGGAAATCGCCGGCGGTATCGTGACGATCAAAAACATCGCCCGGGAAGCCGGCAGCCGCACGAAGATCGCGGTGCACAGTGCGGATATGCTGATTGACCCGGTCGGCGCGTGCGTCGGACAGCGGGGCGGCCGCGTGGACCGCGTGGTAGCCGAACTGAAGGGCGAAAAGATTGATATCATCAAATGGAGCAGCAATCCGGCGGAATTCGTGGCGAACGCGCTGAACCCCGCGCATGTGCTGAGCGTATACCAGGCGCGCGACGAGAAAGCCTTCCGCGTAATCGTGCCGGACAACCAGCTGAGCCTGGCCATCGGCAAGGAAGGGCAGAACGCCCGCCTGGCCGCAAAGCTGACCGGATGGAAGATCGACATCAAGAGCCAGAGCCAGGCCGCTGAAATGAGCGACATGGTGGATGAGAACGGCGATACGACCGAGTATGTACAGGTGGAAGCGCCGGTATACGAAAGCTTCACCATGGACTTTGACGAGACCCTGGGCGGTGACGACGATACCATGTAATGGACAGTTCATAATTCACAGTTCACTGTTGTGAATCGGACAGAATTATGAAAGGGTTTGGAGACGGAGGATGAAACCAAGGAAGATTCCGATGCGCATGTGTGTCGGATGCCGGGAAATGAAGGAGAAGAAAGAACTGATCCGGGTGGTGAGAAGCCCGGAAGGGGAAGTCTCCCTGGACCCGGTCGGAAAGAAGCCCGGCAGAGGCGCTTACGTCTGCCGGAGTGCGGACTGCCTGAAACGGGCGATCCGGCAGAAACAGCTGGAGCGCCAGCTGGATGTCACACTGCCGCCGGAGACGGCGGAAGCGCTGACAGCCGCCATGGAGGCGGCACAGGAGGCCGCCAATGGATGAACGGCGCCTGAAAGGACTCATGGGGCTGTGCGTACGGGCCGGCCAGGCGGTATTCGGCGAGGACGGATGCCGGAGGGCAATCGAGAAAGGCCAGTGCGGGATCCTGCTGGCAGACGGCGGAATCAGCGCCAATTCCCGGAAACGGTATGAAGACCTGTGCGGCCGGAACGGCACGCGGATGGTCCTCCTTCCGGAGGGGCTGCTGGGAGATGCAACCGGGAAACCGGGAGCGGCGATGGCTGTGAAAGAAGGATCCTTTTCGGAACAGATTATTTCAGTGATCAGTGACCGGTAACCGGCAGGCTGCAGATGAGCCGGGATCCATCAGGGTCAGATTATGATGCCGATATGGCAGGGGGTACAAACGTCGAATGGCAAAGGTGAACTTGAAAGATGCCACCAAAGGTCTGGTAGAGGAAGCTTCCGGTATTCTGGAGCGGGCAACGGGAATCCGCAAGGATGCGGACGCCCTGTTTGACGCGCTTCGTCGGATGGACATGGAATTCAGCCGGCAGCGGGATGAGGAAGCTTTGCGCAAAAAGCAGCAGGAGCAGCTGAAAGTGCAGTCCGCCCATACCAAGGCCTTTACCATGCTGGACGATGACGAGAAGCAGATGATGGAAGCGGCCATGCAGGAAGAGAAAGAGGAGAAGCCTGCGCCGAAGAAAAAGAAACCTGCCAGCGAAGAGCCTGCGCCCGAAGAAAAAACGGAACCCGCAGCGGCTCCCGTGGAAGAGAAACCGGAAGAAAAAACGGAGAAGAAGCCTGCTCCGGCGGAAGAAGCACCCGTCCAGACGGTATTCTCTCCGGAAGAAGATACGCCTGCCAAGCCGGAAGCACCGAAGAAACCGGCCATCGGGCAGATTATCAGCCGTCCCGGCGACCGACCGGCGCCCGGTGCACCGCGCGCAGCGGGCCAGGGACCGTACGGCCGCCCGGCAGGCAGCCAGCAGGGACCCTACGGGCGTCCCGCAGGCGGCCAGCAAGGACCGTATGGGCGCCCCGCGGGCGGTCAGCAAGGACCGTACGGACGCCCGGCGGGCGGACAGCAGGGACCTTACGGGCGTCCCGCAGGCGGACAGCAGGGATCGTACGGCCGTCCGGCAGGCGGACAGCAGGGACAGTATGGACGCCCGGCAGGCGGCCAGCAGGGACAGTTCGGCCGTCCGGCCGGCGGAGCCCAGGGCGGACCGCGGGGCGGAGCGGGTGCCCGCACCCGTACACCGGAACTGGCTGTTCCGATGGAAAAAGAACGGGTATCCAATTACGATCCGAACAAGAAGAATTATATCCGGCAGCATGATCCGGAGCACGTCAGCCGCAACCGGAAGCAGGCCAGCAAGAACACCTTCAACGGCTACGACGATGAGGTGATCCGCGGCGGCAAACGCGCCAGGGCCAAGAAGCCAAGCGCACAGCAGATGATGGCTCCGATCAAGATTGAGACAGCCTACATGGCCGGCGATACGATCACTGTACGCGATCTGACCGAGAAGATCGGCAAACCCGCCGGCGAAATTATCAAAAAGCTGTTCATGCTCGGCAACATGGCGACCATCAACAGCGAAATTGACTTCGATACCGCACAACTGGTCTGTTCCGATTTCGAGATTACCCTCGAACGCAAACAGGAGCAGACTGCCGAAGCAGCCCTGGTGGCGGAAGACTTCGACGATGCTGAAGAGAACCTGGAGGCCCGTCCGCCGGTTGTGACCATTATGGGCCATGTTGACCACGGCAAAACGAGCCTGCTGGACTATATCCGCAAGAGCCGCGTAACCGCAGGCGAAGCCGGCGGCATTACGCAGCATATCGGTGCCTACACGGTGAACGTGGACGGACGCCAGATCACCTTCCTTGATACCCCCGGCCACGAGGCTTTCACAGCCATGCGCGCCAGAGGCACACAGGCGACGGATATTGCCGTGCTTGTGGTTGCCGCGGACGACTCCGTAATGCCCCAGACGGTTGAATCCATCAACCACGCCAAGGCGGCGGAAGTTCCGATTATCGTGGCGATCAACAAGATGGACAAGCCGGACGCCAATCCCGAGAAGGTTAAACAGGACCTGACCCAGTACGGCCTGGTCTGCGAAGACTGGGGCGGCGAAACGATCTGCGTGCCGGTATCCGCGAAGACAGGCGACGGCGTGGACGAACTACTGGAAATGATCCTGCTGCAGGCTGACGTGCTGCAGCTGCAGGCAAACCCGAACCGGCTGGGCCGCGGCGTTATTATCGAGGCGAAGCTGGACAAAGCGCGCGGACCTCTGGCCACCGTACTGTTGCAGAACGGTACGCTGCATGTGGGCGACAATATCATTGCCGGTATGGCTGCGGGCAAGGTGCGCGCACTGATCAACGACAAGGGCGAGCGTGTTGATTCCGCCGGTCCTTCCATGCCTGTGGAAATCATGGGCTTCGATGATGTGCCGAGCGCCGGCGACGAGATGATCGCCGTGGGCGACGACCACCTGAGCCGCCAGGTTGCGGACGAGCGCAAAGAAAAACTGAAGGCCAGCCGCGAGGCGACGATGGCGAAGATGAGCATGGAGAACCTGTTTGCTTCCATCGAAGCGGGCAAGGTAACAACGCTGAACCTGATCATCAAAGCGGACGTGCAGGGATCTGTGGAAGCAGTCAAGCAGGCCATGGAGAAACTGAGCAGCGACGAGGTCAAGATCCGCGTCCTGCACAGCGCTGCGGGCGCCATCACCAAGGACGACGTAAACCTGGCTTCCGCGTTCAATGCGATTATCATCGGCTTCAATATCCGGCCGGACGCATCCGCCAGGGAAGCTGCCGAAAAGGCAAAGGTGGATGTACGGCTCTATACAGTTATCTACAAGGCCATCGAAGATATGGAACTGGCAATGAAGGGCCTGCTGGAACCGGAATACCGCGAAGTGCTGCTGGGCCATGCCGAAGTACGCAACGTATTCAAGATCACCGGCGCAGGTATCATCGCCGGCTGCTATGTGACGGACGGCAAGGTGCAGCGCAACGCCAGCGTGCGCCTGCTGCGGGACAATGTGGTGGTTCATGAAGGCAAGCTGAGCAGCCTGCGCCATCTGAAGGATGACGTGAAGGAAATGGCGGCTGGCTACGAATGCGGTATGAGCCTGGAAGGCCACAACGATATCAAGGAAGGCGATATCGTCGAGTGCTACATCATGGAGGAGATTCCGCGCTAAATGAGCAGCTATCAGAGAATAGACCGAATCTCGGAGGAGGTCCGCCGCGAGGTGG
>Ga0310690_10005132_pt1 | contig 17987 bp, 13 predicted proteins | sample AusTroGonzalo_MG_2_FD_207661 | JGI IMG/M metagenome (GOLD analysis project Ga0310690, IMG submission 207661) | Bovine rumen microbial communities from tropical cattle in Woodstock, Queensland, Australia - Gonzalo_04 (v2) (version 2) | ecosystem: Host-associated > Mammals > Digestive system >...
CGACATTCATCCGGCGGGGGATGTTTCAGAGGGAACAAATACCGATGCGAACTGTCATCAATGAACCGCGAAGTGCGGTCTGACTATAATTTAAACGGCGGAATACGCTTTGTCAAGCCCGCGATGCGGGATTGTTTTCACTTTTCCGGGAAGAAACAGGCGCAGAGGTGTCCGTTCGCCCCGGAAAGCTCCGGTCTTTCGGTGCGGCAGCGCTCTCCGGCGTGCGGGCAGCGCGGGTGGAACGGGCACCCCGGCGGCGGATCGATCGGCGACGGGACGTCGCCGTGCAGTACGAGTCGACTTTTGCCTTCCGGGGTCAAGGTCGGCACCGCCGCCAGCAGCGCCCGGGTGTAGGGGTGGCGCGGCGAAGAGACGAGCTCGTGCGCGGGAGCGGTCTCGACGATCCGCCCGAGGTACATCACCATGATCCGGTCCGAGATGTGCTCCACCACCGCGAGGTCGTGCGCGATGAAGAGAAACGCCATGCCGCACTCGCGCTGGATATCCATCAGAAGATTGACTATCGCCGCCTGCACGCTGACATCCAGCGCGGATACCGGTTCGTCCGCGATGATGAGTTTGGGATCGCCCGCCAGGGCGCGGGCGATGCCGATGCGCTGGCGCTGCCCGCCGGAAAACTGATGCGGATACCGATCCAATGCGTCCGGGGCGAGGCCCACCTGGGTCAGCAGCTGTTCCGCGCGGGCCCGCCGCTCCCCGGCGGTGCCGGGATGTCGCCGCGCCAGCACTTCGTCGAGCGACTCCGCGATCTTGAGCCGCGGGTTGAGCGAGCCGTAGGGATCCTGAAATATCATCTGGATGTCGCCGCGCGATCGTCTCAGCGCCCGCCCGGAAAGGTTGGCCAGCTCCCGGCCCTCCATCATGATCGACCCGGCGGCGGGCTTTTCCAGACGCACCAGCGCCTTGCCGAGCGTGCTTTTGCCGCAGCCGGATTCGCCGACCAGCCCCAGCGTTTCGCCCGCTCCGATCTCGAAGCTCACGCCGTTGACCGCGTACAAGGTGCGCTTGGGGGCGAAGTTATGGCTCCGCACCCGGTAGCTCACGACCAGATCCCTGACTTCCAGAAGCGCCATGAAAGAATCGTTCCAGCCGCCGGATCTCACCGGCGGAAGTTTTTGCTTTTGCCCGTTTGCTCCAGCTCCTCGAGCTGGTCGCGCAATTTTTCCAGCTCCGCCGGGGCGACCCGGTCGGGGAAGAGCACTCCGTCGAGGTGGTCCAGCTCGTGCTGAACGCACCGCCCCAGCAATCCGCCGCACTCGTATTCGATCTCCGAACCGTCCAGCAGCACGGCGCGCAGCACCACCCGCTCCGGACGCACCACGGTCGCGAATATCTTGGGCACCGACAGGCACCCCTCGTCGTACTCGGAAAGGGTCGAGGAACTCGCCACGATCTCGGGATTCACCACCGCGAGCGGCATCAGCGGCAGCAGCGCCGCTTCGCCGGGCGAAAGGTCGCGGTCGTCTTCCGGGGTCGGTATGTCGAACACCACCAGACGTTTGGAAATGCCGACCTGCGGCGCGGCTATGCCGATGCCGTCGTATTTGCGCATCGCCCGGGTCATTTCGGCCGCGAGTTCGCGCACCTCGTCGGTTATCGACGGGATCGCCTGCGCTTTGGCCCGGAGCACCGCGGCTCCGAGCGTCATTACCGGAAGTCTGCACTTCAACTTCAACATTCCACCCATATTCCCAAAATTGAAGAACCGTTTTTTTGTTCCGCGTCGGTTGTCGATATAAAAAATACCGCCGGCAAAGTTTTTTTCAACCCCTCCGGCGGCGTATCATCGACCCATGTGGCTTATTTGCCGCTGCGCGCCTTGGGCTTGGCGGTCGGCGAACTGGGGATGTCCGGAGCCTTTGCGTCGGCTTTCTTGGCGGCGGGCTGCTGCTGCGCGTTGGCCTTTGCGTCCGCCTGCTTTGCGGCGGGCTGCTGCTGCGCGTTGGCCTTTGCGTCCGCCTGCTTGGCGGCGGGCTGCTGCGCGTCGGCCTTTGCGTCCGCCTGCTTTGCGGCGGGCTGCTGCTGCGCATTGGCCTTCTCATCCGCTTTCTTGGCATCCGCCTTTTCGCCGGCTTTCTTTTCTTCGCCGTTGACCGACTCCAAGCCGGGGGCGACGCCCTCCTTGGGGCCTTCGCTCTGCTGCATGTAGTATTCGGCGGTGTTGGCGCCGACCGCGGAATCCAGCTGCGCCTTGGCGTTTTGGACCGCGATGTAACTGCTGGCGAGGTTGCTTTCGGCGGTGACCAGGTCACGCTGCGCCTCGTTGAGGCGGGTCAGTTCGGCGTTGCCGGCGTTGTACTCTTCCTTGACCAGATCGCGCTGCTGCTGGGACAGGGAGTTGGTCTTTTCGTAGAAGCGCGTCTGGCGCACCGACTGGATGTAGTTGGCATACGCGGAACGCACTTCGCCGACGACCGTGAACCACTGCGCCGCCACCGAATACTCGGCGGCCGCGAGATTCGCCTGATACTCGCGCATGGTGTTGTAACGGATGAAACCGTTGAAGATGGTCCAGTCCGCAGTCACGCCGTAGGTGAACGAGGGCTGGTTGTAGTAGGTGTGCGTGTCGTCGTGTCTGTAACGGACGCCGTTATCGTGGTAGCTGTTGGTGTGCGTGTGCGACTCGTTGGTGGAAAAACCGAAAGTCGCGAAAGCGTTGACCGTCGGCGAATAGGCGCTGTAGGTCTTGTAGAGCTGATAGCGCGCGACTTCCAGCTGCTCGCGGTAGCCCTTGAGGTCGGGACGGTGCGACAGCGCGGCGTCGAGGTATATCTCGACCGCGGGCAGATCGCCGAAGTCGTTCTTGAAGTCGGAGGGGAAAGTGACCTCTTTCGGCAAAGTGCCTTCCGGATAACCCATCAGCACCGCCAGCGCGTAGATCGCGGTCTCGTACTGATATTCGGCGGTGATCATGGAGACCTCGGCGTTGTTGGCGAGGATCTCGAAGTTCAGCACGTCGCTCAACGGAACGGCGCCGGCTTCGAATTTGTACTTGGTGTCCTTGAGCGAATCGAGCTGGAACTTACGATCCTGCTCGGCGATGCGGCGGTTTTCGATCGCCAGCAACACGGCGTTGTAAGCGACGGCGACCGCGCGCATCATCTGGCGGCACTGATCGGCTTCCAATGCTTTCTGGTTTTCCATGGAGTGTTTCGCCGCCAGCAGCCCGAACTCGCGCGCCAGACCGTCGAAGAGCAGCAGCGTCGCGCCGATGGTCGTGTTGGTGGTGAAGTTGTTGGTGGTGATCCGCCCGTTGTTGCCGCTGTTGTCGCCGATGTAAGTGCGGCCGTTGTAGTAGCTGGCGACGCGGTCCTGAATGGTGAATCCCGCCGTGATGGTGGGCGAATAGGCGCCCCACGCCTGATAGTAGCGCATCCGCGCCGCCGAGACCGCGTGGTATGCCGCGGCGTAGGTCGGGTTGTTCTTGAGGGCGATGCGCTGGGCTTCGGAACGCGTCAGCTGCTTCATATCCTTGAAAAGCTCGTCGCGCTCGTCCTTTTCGCGCTGGCTGTAGGTATCGCATTGAGTGGCGGCCGGCGGCGGCGTGTAACTGTAACAACCTCCGGCGATCAACGCCGACAACGCGCCCAGAAGCGCCAGGGCTCCGCATTTGCTATTCAGCTTCATTTTTCGCATTCTCCGCTCTTGCCGCCCCGAGGGCGGTATTTACAAATTTCGGTATTCCTTATAAATTAGCTCTTGAAAGTTGTTTTGTCAAACGGGAAAAGGCGTAAAATGATCCGTCGGACGCTGTATTTTTGCGGTATTTGCGCCGCCGCCGCCCGATGGCGGTGTCGCGGTCCGGCGCGTTTTAGAAGTTTTTCTTCGGAAAAAACGCCTCGGAGGTTGACAAAAGACCGCCGCGGTGGTATGTTAAATGCTGACTCGATTTACGAGGCGTGGTAGCCAAGAGGTTAGGCAGCGGTCTGCAAAATCGCTCAGACCGGTTCGATTCCGGTCCACGCCTCCATTTTTTTGCTTTGGCTTTCGGCGTTTGCCGCGCCTTGCTCGTCGTGCGCTCGGCTTGTCCCGCCGTAGCCTTGGCGAAGGCGGATCACATACTCGGGTATGCTCCCTCGCGCCGCCTTGCCTGTCGCGGCGTCCCGCATCCCCACGGCTTCGCAAAAAGGGTGTTGTTTAGCTTCGCAAAACGCGGCATACATCCGAAAGCCGAAAGCGGGGCGGCGAGAAAGACAAGTCCGTCCGCTTCGGGACGCCTATTTGAGCAGAAAATCGTTCACGTTCAATCTGTATCCGCGGATCTGGGCCTTGTCCACCGCGTCGTCCACGATATAGTTGACGATGTATACGCTGCCGTCCGCGAGCTCGACCCATCCCGAGTACCCGAGGTCGGAGTTGGGCGACCGGTCGTAGTCGACGGGGATTATCCGCGTCCACGCGTCGCTCCGGCGCACCGACAGGACGGAGGCTTCGTCGGTCAGCGCCGCGAAGAAGTTTTGAGTCCACGTTCCGAGCCACCCCTTGCCCCCCTGCATGAAGCGGTAGGTGATGAAAATGCGTCCGTCGCGCAAGTGTCCCGCCACGGGGCGGTGGCACCCCGGCAGCGGGAAGTCCACGACCGGCCCCCACGTTTCGCCGTTGTCGTGCGAAATGGCCTTGATGCAGTCGCGGCCGAGACCGCTGTTTTCCCGCATGAAAGCGACGAGAGTTTCCTTGCCGCACGGGAGTATCGACACTTCGCAAAGCTGATAACGCTTGTCGAAAGCGATCAAAATTTCGTCGCTCCAACTCTTCCCGCGGTCGTCCGAACAGCGGCAGAACTGGGCCAAATGTCCCTTGACGGTGTACTGAGCCGCGATGATCCAGCGCCCGCAGTCGAGTTCGAGCAGTTTATCCGGCACGATGCCGCGCAATGGCGTTTCGACGGCGTCGCTCCACGTTTTCCCCTCGTCGGAGGAAAAGTACAGTACGTTGACCGCCTTGGAGTTGTCTTTTTCCCCCGTCGCCGGCACCCGGTCGACGATGACGGCCAATCTCCCGTCGCGCAACGCACTGATACGCGCGCAGTTGTAGCTGTAGGGCAGGCCTTTCGTCCCCTCGGTCAACGGGCGTTTCGGACTCCACGTCCGCCCGTCGTCGGCCGACTCCGCGAGCATGACCCGCGTGTAACTGCGGTCGCTGTGGTGAGTGCATTCGGTGAAGACGCAGACGAGCTTCCCCGAGCGGGTCAAAGCGAGGTCGGGCCACGCTTCGTAGACGCCGGGGTCGTTGCTGACGGTGAATTTTTCGATGTTCATGTGGGCCTTGCTCCGGAGTTATTCGGTGTACGAACCGCGAAGGTCGCGGATGACGAGTGATTTTCTCAGTTTTTCGAGCGGGACCGGGTCGTCGATCATGAAAGTCAGATCGCGCGGGCGCTCCGGCAGGAGGGTGAAACTGTTGTCGGAAAAGACGGCTCTCGTCTCCCGGAACTCCGCAAAGACGAAGAACGCCGGACGTTTCGCGGCGAGCTTGAGGTGCATGACGCCCGCGTCGTCGCGGTACAGTTCCGAAGCTATCTCCGGCTCCGGCAGCATATATTCCTTGTACTTGGCGAGGAAGCACTCGTTGCGACACTCCACTTTTTCCCCGCCGCTTTCGCCGCTAAATTCGAGATAGATGAAATCTTCCGCGGGGGCGGAGGTAAGTTCCGCGACCGACAGCGAGGCGACCAGCGCGGCGGAGTTTTCCGGCAGCTCGACCGCAAACGACCGTACCGTTTTCACTCCGCCGGCGACACCGCGCACTTCCAGCGTGACTTCGCCGCGGAGCGGGGCCAACAGGTCGTTCGCCATGCGCAGCTCGACGGTCTCCGGAGTCCTGCGGATCGCGGCGACGAGCACCGGCGCGTAAAAGCGCTTCGCATGGTAGTGGAGCTGCTTCCAGCGCCCGAGATAGTCCACGCTCGACCACGAGGCGACGGGCCAGTTGTCGTTGAGCTGCCAGTATATGGTCCCCATGCAGAGCGGTTTCAAACAGCGCCAGAACTCCGCGCCGAGCTTGATCGCCGCCGCCTGCTGCACCTGGCTCAAATAGACGAGATCCTCGAAAGCGGCGGGAAAGCGGAAGTAGCGGGTGAACATCTCGACGATCTTCGAGTTCCCCGCCGCGTTGCGCTGGTGGTGCTCCATGAGGGGCGACGTCACGTTGCGCTGGCGGCCCTGCGTGTAGAAATCCACGGCGTCGAGGCTCGGGAACGCCTGAAAGCCGAACTCCGAGCAGAAGCGCGGCGTGACGTTGTAGTACGCCTCGAAAGGGGCGCCGTTGTGCCAGACTTTCCAGTAATGCATGTCGCCGCATAGATCGTTGTCCCAGCCGCTGAAGTCGGCTTCGCTGTTGCACGGACTGGTCGGCCGGAAGACCCGGGTCGGATCCGCCGCTCTGACGGCCTTGCCGACGGCCTGATTGAAGCGGTCGTAATTGAGCACGAGCTGCATGTCGTCCCTGCCGGCCCGGCGCAGGAATCCGCCGCATTCGTTGTCGCCGCACCACAATGCGATGCAGGCGTGGTCGCGGAGCCTTTTCACCTGATAGTCCAGCTCGTCGGCGACGAGCGCCAGAAACTCCGGCGTGGAGGGGTAGTGCGAACACGCGAACATGCAGTCCTGCCAGACGAGGATGCCCTTTTCGTCGCAGAGGTCGTAGAAGTCGTCGTTTTCGTACAGTCCGCCGCCCCAGACCCGGAGCGTGTTCATGTTGGCGGCGACGGCGTCGTCCAAGTGCCGCTCGTAGCGTTCTCTCGTATACCGCTGCGGGAGCGCATCCAGCGGGATCCAGTCCGCGCCTTTGGCGAAGACGGGGATGCCGTTGATCTTGAAAAAGAGGCTTATGCCGTGCTCGTCCGGGCGGCTCACGACTTCGAGGTCGCGGAGCCCGATCCTTTTCGTCTCCGTGCAGGAGCCGACGGTCACGGCAAGGTCGTACAGCGGCTGCTTTCCGTATCCGGCGGGGTACCAGAGCTTCGGGGCCGCGATCTCGAAGTCGGCGGCGGCGGTGTTGAGCCCCCGCCGGAGTTTCAGGGGAACGCGCTTTTCCACTCCGTCGAAGACGAAAGACGCGATTTTCTCCAGCTCGCGGTCGGAGTCGATCTCCGCCGTGACGGTAACTTTGCACTTGCCGGGGGAGTGCCGCTGGACCGTATGGACGTGTTCGAGCCGCGCTCCGTCGGATCCGGCGAGGCGGATGCAGCCGTACACGCCGCTCACGGGGATGCAGGGGCCCCAATCCCAGCCGCCCTGACACTGGATCTTGCGTATGAGATTCAGGTTCGCCATATGCCGGAACGAGTTGACCGCTTGACCGATCGGGAGCGGCAGTTTTTTTGCGACCTCCGCGGCGTACTTTTCGACCGGGTAAATGACGATCTCGACGGTGTTTATCCCCTCGTGCAGGAATTCCTTGACGTCCCGCCGGATGCGGAGGAACATGTTTTCCGATCTTATGATCGTCCGCCCGTTGAGGCGTACGATCCCCACCGTGTCGAGCGAATCGATGTCGAGCCAGATGCGCTCCTGGGCGAGAAAGTCGGGGCCGGCCTCGAACTCGCGGCGCCACGTCCACTCGTATTCGCGGATCCACTGGAAAAGTCTTTCGTTGAAGCCGACGTACGGATCGGGCAGCACCCCGGCGTCGATGAGCGCGGAGCAGTTTTCGCCCGGTATCTGCGCCGGTATGGGCTGAGATCCGGCCTTGTTGCAATCAAGTTGCCACACGCCAGCCAAATCGATGACCGCCATATTCCGATCCGTCCTTTCCCGAAATGTATTTCGCGCCTAAACATATCGCGTCTTTACGAAAAAGGCAATATCGCCCCGGCAAAAAAAGCAGATCGGCCGAATGTCGGCGGCCATCAAATGCGAATTGCGGTCGGTGCGTTCAGCGGCGGTTGAGGTCCGCCGTGATGGCCAGTATCTGCGGCAGCAGCTGTTTCTTGCGGCTCAGGATGCCGGGCAGCAGGAAGATCCCGTCGTGGTCGGCGCGGTACGGCAGGTTCCGTATCACCGCCGGATCGCCGAGCATCAGCAGTTCGGAGTTCTCCCGGACGGCGTCGGTGACCAACAGCGCGATGAAGTCGAGCTCCTCTTTCCGCATGATCTTTTTCATGGTGTCGGCGAGCTCGTCTTTCCGCCGGCGGAGAAGCTCCAGTTTGGTTTCCTCGACCTGCGAGATGCTGAAGCGGAAATCCCCGTCCGTGTAGGATTTGCGGTCCGATTCTATCACGTCGTCCGGCTTGCCGGACGAGAGCGGCGAAGCGATGCCGCTCAGCTCCTCCATCAGCTCGGACGCCTTGACTCCCGAGATCTTTTCCAGCCACTCGTGCATCCGGAAGTCCAGCGGCGAAGCGGTGGGCGATTTGAGGTCCAGCGTGTCGGCGACGAGCCCGCCGAGCAGCAGCCCCGCCAGATCGGGGGTGAGACTTTCGCCCCGGCTTTTGAACATGGCCGCGACCAGCGTGCAGGTACTGCCGACGACGTCGCCCGTGAACTTGATGGGCGTCTGGGTCCGCATCATGCCGATGCGGTGGTGGTCGACGACCTCGATGACGGGCAGGTCCTCGATGCCGGGGATGCTCTGCTCGGGTTCGTTGTGGTCCACGAGTATCATGCGGTACGGCGGCGGCGCGGTGATGCTTTTCTTGCCGACGACCCCGAGGAAACGGCCGTTCGCGTCGATCACCGGGATCGCGTCTTCGGGATTGGAAAGGACGCGGTTTTCCAGCCCCCGGATCCGGTCGTGTGGGCTGAGCGTGAAGTTGTCGGTCCCGAAGCCGAAATCCTCGACCGGAACGCTGAACTTGAGCCGGCGGATGACGCTGGCGGAGTCGAACGCGGTCGCCAGAATGGTCACCTTGCGGTTCTTCGCTTCCTTGAGGATGAGCGGATCGACGGATTTGTCGCCGGTGACGATCAGCAGTCTTATCCGCCGCTGGAGCGCGCGGAGGTGTATCTCGGGGCGGTCGCCCGAAATGAGCGCCAGTTTGCTGTCGCCTTTTTCCTGCGGCAGATGCGTCTCGAAGCTGTCCACCCCCATGGCGGCCACGTAGACGTGGAAGTCCTGCACGAGATCGGTGTCGAAAGCGGTGAGCATCTTGGCTTCGATGACGCGCGTGATGAGGTCGATCGAGCTGTGGATGAGCCGCCCGGTAAGCCCGCTGCCGGCGTCTTTGCCCACGTCGAGCAGTCGCGAAAGCAGATTCATCGGGCTCAGCATGCCGACGAACTTGCCCTCCGGATCGACGATGGGCAGCCGGGAGTAGCCGGAGCCGTTGAGGATGCGGACGGCATCCATGATGGCGGTCCCGACGGGGATCGTGGGGACCGCGGTGTCCATGACGTCGGCGATGCGCAGATACACGTCGCCTTTGGATTCCGGCGGGCGGAGGTGGAAACGCTCGAAGAGGAACTTGGCCCGCTCGGGGAGTATGCCGGGGCAGATGGCGAGGAATTTCGTTTCCGGATGCTGCCGCTTTCGGAGTTCCGCCAGCGCGAAAGACGAGGCGAGGCTGTCGATGTCCGGATTTCGGTGCCCGGTCACGAAAACGGTTTTCGGCGGTTTTTCGTCGGTCATGAAGCGGCTCCTCCCCGTACGGATTGATGATACGCTATAATGTACCGCGGAATGCGGAAAAATCAAATGCCCGCCCCCGCCGCCGCGATTGCAAAGTTTCGGCCCGCGGGGTATATTAACCGCCGTGATCTGCGGGCGCCGAAAGACGGTCCCGCCGACAACCGGAAGAAGAGACGACATGCTGAAAAAATTTTTCATCCCCTACCAGGAGTACACGCTGCGCACCTCGCTGCCGCTGGCGGAACTGCGGCCCAGTCTGGAGCAAAGCTGCCCGAAAGTATTTTCCCCCAAGTTCTTCGTTCAGCGTCTGCGGGGGCTTTTCGTCTTCGGCGGCGAGCCGGAGCTTTCGATCAGCCGCCGCGACCCGATAGTGCTCCGCCCGGCGACCGGATGCCGCAACGCCATGCAGGGCAAGATCGAGCTTCTGCCGCTCGCCGAAAACGAAAAGGGGACGCAGCTCAAGGTCACGATCCGCCCCGCCGACCGGAGTTGGCTGGTGATCGCCTTTCTGCTTTTCGCCGTCCTGGTGTCGGTATGCGGCGCGATCTACGTTTCGCTGTGGTTTTTGGCCGCGTTCCCGGTGACGGCGCTCGTTCTGTGGGTCATGCTGCTGTTGTGCCGCGAACTCGCCAAAAACGACGCCCCCGCGATCCGGGCGGCGTTCGAGAACAAATTGCGTGCGGTGGAGGCGGAAAAGGTGTCGCTCAACTACAACTGGAGCGGGGCTTTCCGCCCTTATTATAATCAGCCGCCGCCGCGTCCCTGATCCGGGCGCAAAAAAAAGCCGGGGGCCGTCCCCCGGCTTTTTTTATGTCATGAAGCGTCGGTCAGGCGAAAAGCTCACCGTCCAGTTCCAACAGCGCCTGCGCGAGTTCGTCGTGGATCTGCTTCAACGGCAGCCTGCCGTTGATGAGCGGGACCATCTTGGCGCCGTAGCGCGCCCCCTTGGTCTCGAGCTTCGCCGCCTCGCGGTCGGAGGCGTAACCCAAGGTATCGTTGCAGAGGCTCGTCACCAGCGGTATCGGCGCTTTCGCCCTGGCGTCGACGTCGCGGCGGATGCCCTGCATGGTCTCGAAAGGAGAACCGAGGATGGCGCACGGGCCCAGCCGCACGCCGTGGACTTCTCCGCTCGTTCCGGGCTGTTCGCCGCGGCGCATTATTTCGCGCATCCTTTCGATGCCGACCAGATTCACCGCCGCCATGCGGAGCTTGCTGTCGCTGTCCGTCGCGTCGGGGGCGTCGAAAAGCGCCTCGTTTTCGGCGTAGATCTTATCCATTTCCTCGTCGGTGAAGCCCTCGTCGGGGGTGAAGTGCGCGATCTTGGAGGCGCTCCGCACCGTCAGGTCGTCTATCTCTTTCGCCTCGGCGAGCCCGCGGCGCACCGCGTTGGCGAAGCGCCCCGCGAAGACGTCGAGCGCCAGCATCGATTCCGGCTCCGGCTTGTGGACGCATCCCGAATTGACGTCGCCCTCCGCGCCCTGCAGGAAGACCCCGACCGAGCCGGGAAATTCGCGCATCAGTTCGTGGATGGCGACGGCTGGATAGTCGCCGTGGATGTAACGGCACTGCTGGCAGCAGACGACCGGATGGCAGCCGAAGTGGGCGATGAAGCCCGCCATGCTGCCGTCGGGGCGAGTGAATTTCATCACCCGGCACTGGGTGTCGGTGAGCTCCGGCTTGGCGGGGGTCCAGTCGGGTTTGAGCACGTCTTCCAACGGCGGCGCGTCCCGGTCGTAGACGCGGTTGAGACCGATGTGCTCGCAGGGGACGATGGCGAGCGAGTAGGTCACGTCTTCCAGCGCGTCGAGCGCGGCGCAGGCGGCGCGGGTGATGCGCCGCGGCAGCAGTATGGCGTACGGCGGATCGGGGTAGCCCCAGCCGCCGTAATCGACCGAAAGCGACGGTCCGGAGTGGGTGTGGCTGGCGTTTACGAGAATGTCCTTATCCTCGAGTTCGGGGTGCGCCGCGCGGATGAGCTGTCTCGCCTTGGCGACTATGTCGCCGTTGATGACGCAGAGGTCGCATCCAACGATGACGACGCGCTTGCCGTCGGACTCGAATGCCGCCGCGCGCGCCTCGAGCTTGTCGCGCACCGCGATGCCGCACCGGTTTAGATACGGCCCGAAGCCGTAAAGCTGCACCCCGACCCGCGGAGTGATGTTCGCCACGCCGAATCCTGCTTTCATGATCTTTACCTCCCTGACTTGGGTTTCGTATTGCGGTCAAATATACCCGCTGCGAAGCGGGATTGCAATGCGATATCCGCCGTTTCAGTTGATAAATGGGACCCTTTTGTTGATGAAAAAAACGGGACTGCGGCGTTTAGCCCCCTCCGGAGGCGCAAAACGGACTATGGTCGGCGGCGTTGCGTTTGTGTTATGGGACCTATGTTTTACGGAAATTACGGATGTTTACGGAGATCGTTTTTTCCTCAACAACCGCCGGTGCCCGCGCCTTATATCCGTGTCAAATGCCCTGTCCTCCATAGCTCGTCAGAGCGAAGGAGGATCCGTTTCCTCCGTACCTATCCGTACAAATCCGTATCTATCCGTACTGCCCCGTTTCGTTTTCACTCGGGCGGCCCGCATACGCGTCGGCGCAACCCCGCTCGTCTCGCGGGACTCACGCTGCGAATTGCCGATCCCGCCTGTCCGCGCCTTAAACCTTAAACCTTGAACATTGAACTTTAAACTTCGTTTTTCCGCGATATATTATAGCCGGGGAAAGTTCCCCATGCAATGATCCATCATGGACAAATCGGAACAAGTTGATGTGGGAAGTTTTTGAAAACGATCTGCTGAAACTGCGGGCGTTGAAGATCTGCTCGTCTTTTTACGTCGACCCGGCCATCCGGGTTCGCGCCGCGGACGAAGCCGACCGGAAAAGCCGGCTTTTCCACTCGCACACCGACATGCGCGAGATCCTCGTCGTGCTCGACGGCGAATGCGAATACATGATCGGGAACAAGGTCTATCAGGGCGGCGCCGACACCGCGATCGTCGTGCCGCCGGGGATCCCGCACGAGGCGTACTACCCCGACGCGGCGCCGCACGGCCGCCATCTGTGGATACTGTTGATGCCGAACTTCATCCAGTTCAATCTGTTCGCGATCGACGACGACGGGATCCGGCGCGACATGGTGCTCAACGGGGCGCATTGCTTTTCGCCCGGCTATCACGAACAGCTGATCGCGGTGCTGGACCGGGCCGGGCAAAACGGCGGCAGTCCGGAGATAATGGCGGAGCTGTCGCTGCTCATCGATCTTCTGGCGGTGCGGCTGGTAAGTTTTTATCAGGAGGCGCTGCGGGACGAAACGCAGGGCACCGATTTCCGCAACCGGGCGCTCGTGAACAGCGCGAAGGAGTATATCGACCTCCAGTGCGGGCGCGACTGCGGCATCGACCTGCTCGCGAAACGGGTCGGCTGCAGCCGCACCCACTTCACGCGGATCTTCCGCCCGTACGCGGGGTGCTCGGTGCTCGAATACATCAACCGCCAGAGATTGAAGCGTTATCTGTCGATACACCACGACGCCCCGGTCAAGATTTTGGCGCAGGAGCTCGGATTTTCCTCCGCGTCGGCGTTCATCCACTGGCGAAAGCAGAACGTCAAGACCGACGGTTATGTGAACTATCCGATGCTGACCAAGCCGGAATAAATGACGAAACGCCGCGCCGGATCGACACTGGTCCGGGCGGGGAACAGTCCTCGAAGAAGCGCAGCATGGTTTTTCTGACGAGCGGATTGGGAACGATCTGGCGGTTGTTGCGGATGAAGTCGTCGAAGTCTTCCGCGTTGTCTTTCAAATAGCGGTTGAAGTACCAGTTCAGCATCTCTCCCACCGCTCCGGAGCGCGAGACCCCGGCGGAGCAATGGACGAAGAGCGGCGTTTCCCCGTCGCCGACGAAGTTCATGATCCTCGCCGCCATATCCCGGTCGAACGGGATCGCGGGCGTCGTATCCCCGGCGGGGACCGGTGCCGCGGCGACGTCGTCGAAGACGAGGATCAGCAGATTCGGGTGCGGGAGGCACTCCGGCGAAAACGGCGGCTTCGAGTCGCAGCCCCGACTGGCGTTGATCGATATGATCTTATACCGGCCGAGCATCGCCTTTTCGTCCGGCGTGCCCTTGAGCTTGGCGAAAAACGCCCGCGGCAGGACCCGTATCTTCATTTTCGTTCCTCAAGCTTCCGCCGTCTGGCGATGCCGGTGCGGCGGACTATCGTTTCGATGCTCGAAAACTCCGGCCGAACGGGGGACATGGCGACCATATCGGAAGAAGAAAGGAATCGCCGCTCTCGCGCGGGGCTCGAGCTTCAGCCGATGACGCGCTTGATCTTTTCCACGGTGACGGGCTTGACGATTATCCCGTCGAATCCGAGTTCGGCGTACTTTTTCGGCATTTCCGTATCCGCGGTCACCACGTGGACCGGGAGCTTCGCAAGTTTTTCGTCCGCGCGGACGGCGCGGACGAGCCCCTCGCCGTTCATGACCGGCATCCACATGTCGGTCAGGACGAGGTCGAACGGCGTGTCGGATGTTGTCAGGATGTCCAGAGCCTCCTTGCCGTCCTTGGCCATGACGATGTCGAAGCTCCCGAGTTTGTTCAGCATCGTCTTGAGCACCATGAGGTTCACTTTCTGGTCGTCGGCGACGAGGACGCGCTTCAAGGCGGCTGCTTTTTCCGCTTTCTCCGCTTCTTTCGCCGCCGTCTTCGCTTCCGGTGCTGGGCGCGGGGCGGTCGGTCTGGCGGCGATCAGGAGTTCGATCAGCGGGTCGTGATCCTCCACCGGCGCGGCGTCGGTGATCCGCACTCCGCGCAGCGTCACCGTGAAAGTGGAGCCCTTGCCGAGGACGGAGGCGATGGCAAGTTCGCCCCCCATCGCGGCGGCGAGCTTGCGGCAGAGCGCCAGACCGATGCCGGTCCCGCCGTGCCGCGAATGTTCGGAATCCACCTGGATGTACGGCGTGGTGATCCGCCGCAGATCCTCCTCGCTGATGCCGATGCCGGTATCCTCGACCTCGAACCGCAGCGTACCGACGTCGCCGTCGGCGTCGCGGTCGAACGAGGCGCGCAGCTCCACGAAACCCTTGCGGGTGAATTTCGCGGCGTTGTCCGTCAGCGAAAAGAGGATCTGCCGGACGCGCCTCGGATCGACCAGCACGGTCGGCATATCGTCCGCGCGGCAGCGCAGTTCGATCAGCTGTATCTGTTTCGCCTCGCGGAAGAAATCCGTGAAGTCGCGCAGCAGCGCGTTGCAGTCGGTGGGCTTGGGCTCGAACTCCAGCCGCCCGTCTTCGAGCCGCGCGAAGTCGATCATGTCGTTGACGAGGCGGAGCAGCGACCGGCTGCCCGAGATGATCGAATCGACCGCCTGTTCGCGGTCGTCTTCATCCTGACCACCCAGCTTGAGCATTTGGGAATAGCCGATGATCGCGTTGAGCGGCGTGCGGATGTCGTGGCTGATGGTCGAGAAGAAGTAGCTCTTGGACAGATTGGCCTCCTCCTCGGCCTTGAGCTTTTCGACGAACTCCTTCCTCTCGCGCCGGTGTAGGATCGAGAAGAGATTCAAGATGACCGCCAGCGAGGCGACGAGGATGCCGAGTTCGACCGTGGACTTGAACAGCATGTCGGAGTTGACGTGGCTGATGCTCGTCCTAGCGTTCTCCCTGGTGACGGTCTTGCCGATGTATTCTTTGAATTCGTCTTCCGCGGAATGGCACACCGCGCGGCGAAACCACATCAGCGACGAGAAGAAGATCACGATCAGCACGGCCACCCACACGACGACGGAGTTGCCGAAACGCCCCTGATCGTCCTTGATGAACAGCCGACGGTAAAATATGACGCCGACGAAGCACCAGATGGATAAAAACAGATACGATCCCGTCCACAACGAACTGCCGGAAAGGTAATTCGGCACCATCATCAGCAGGCAGAAGACGATCGACATCATCAACCCGAAAACGCCCGCGGCTTTTTCGATCGGCCGCCCGCCCTCCCTTTTGATGATGGCGAGTACGGCGGCGGAGGTGTAGCCGTAAGCCAGCGAAATGCCGAAATTCGACAGGTCTACCGGCCAGTGGAGCACCGTGCGCCCCAGAAACGGTATCGGCAGCGAAATGCACAGGATCACGAGTATGGCGTTCAGGGGGTTGCCGTCCCGGTCGCGGCGGCCGAGCCATTCGGGCAGGATCCCGTCGTTGGCCATCGAGCACATCAGGCGGCTGATCGCGATGTACGTGGCGAAAAGCGCCGTGAGCACTCCGGAGAGCATCGCGCCGCAGATCACGGGCATACCCCACCGGCCGAGAGCCGCTTTCGCCGCCGAGAAGACGGGCATTTCGCCCCTGATGTGCGCCTTCCAGTTCGCACAGCCCTCCGGCAGAGAGAGAACGGGGAGCAGCAGGAGCAGTATGTAGACCAGCGCCGAGATCAATACCGCCGCCAGCAGCAGTGCAAAGATGCGCTTGAGCGGGAATTTGAACTCGGGCGAGGAGTGGATGACCGCTTCGAAGCCGACGAAGGCCCAGGGGGCCATGGCGAAGATCCGGAGCACCTGGATCCATTCGGGAGTGCCCGTCGAAAACGCGGGCCCCATGGTCGCCAGTCCCCCCTGATGCCCGCGCAGCGCGGCAACGAAACACGCCGCCACGCCGAAAAACAGCACGGCGGCGAAAAAGGTGTGCATCCTGATCGCGAATTTCCTGCCTACGAGGCAGACGCCGCCGCACATCACGATCGCGGCCAGACTCAGCAGCGTTTCGCCGAAATACACGTCGAATTCGATTACCCGGTAATGGAAACCGAACTGGAACATGTCGCCGAAAAGAAACCGCACCAACAGCACCAGCGCCGTCGCATTGGCCCACATGATCGCGATGTAGGTCACGAAAAGGAACCAGCCCACGATGAAACTGTGGTTGTGTCCGAATATTTTCGTGACGAAGACGTAGGCTCCGCCCGAACCGTGGATGTGGTTGATGACCTTGTGGTAGTTGAACGCCAGCACGATTATCGCCAGCGTGCCCAGCAGAAATCCGGCGATCGATCCCAAGGGGCCGGCTTTCGGCAGAAATATCTCGCCGGGAAGGACGAAAGCGCCCCAACCGACCGAATAGCCGAAGGAGAGCGCGACGACCGCCAGAGAGGACAGATATGCGAGGCCGCGCGAGTTTTTGCTGCCGCCGGGGCCGGCGTCCGGATTGCCGTTTACCATATTTTTGCTTGAAATTTCGCTGTTCTAACGAATGGTGATCATTCCAATATATCACCGATACGGAATTATTCAAGGGGCATCGGATGGCGCGACCGCCTACAGGTCGAACGTCGTCATATCGTCGGAAAATGCGACCGGGCCGCCCCACGCCGCCGCGGTCAGCTTCGCCGTCTCCTCCGGGCGGTCGAGATAATCCCGGCCGTGGTGAAAGAAGACGAGCCGGCGCACGTTGTTTCCGGCGGTCTCGCGAATGTGCGCCGCGGCCTCCCACGGGCGGTGGTGGCCGCTTTCCATCAGCACGAGATCGCACCCCTCCTTGAGCCAGTCGTCCAGCTCCGCGACCTCCTTGAGGTCCCCGGAGCAGACGATGCGCTTGCCCTCGGCGGAAATACGGAAGCTGAACGACCGCCAGTCGCCGTTTTCCGCGACGCGCAGATGCCGGTTGTGCTGCGCTTCGACCTTGATCGCCCCGTCGGAAAAAACTTCGCCGTCAGCGATCTTCGTCGTCGCGAATATCGGCTCCTTTTTCGAGCGCAGGCAGACCATCAGCTCCGAAAGGTGCGCCCACTGCTCCGGCTCGGGGGTGAAGACCGGCAGCGCCTCCTCGAGAAGGGGGGTTTTGTAATAACTGCGGATCTTCAGACGCGTCCACAAAAGATGCGGCAATCCGGCGGTGTGGTCGAAGTGCGGGTGCGAGATGAAGAGCGCGCGCAGCGCCGTCACGTCGATTTTGGCGGTATGCGCGGTCCACGCGCAGTTTTCGCCGGCGTCGAACTGGTAGAGCCGCCCCGCGGTCTCAAGTATCCACGCCGTGTGATGACGCCCGGGCATCGGTTCGGTGCCGGAACAGCTGCCGAGGATGTGTATCTTCACAATTCCATGCTCCGTGATGTGTGAGTCGGGTGACGATCGTTCGCGACGGTCGATCATGATACGAACGCGGTAATATACACCGCGGCATCGCGGGGTGCAAATGGAAAGCGCCGTAAACGGGCAGAGCCGTTATTGCCGTCAGAAGAAGGTATCCGGTGGTGCGAACGGTGTTGCATCCGGCGCGGCATGGGGCTATATTATGAATGAAAAATCGACCGAATAAAGGAGATATCCCAGAGATGCTGCTCTACATCATCCGCCACGGCAAACCCGACTACGACGCAGACGTGCTCACCGACGAAGGGTG
>Ga0310690_10005133_pt1 | contig 17984 bp, 19 predicted proteins | sample AusTroGonzalo_MG_2_FD_207661 | JGI IMG/M metagenome (GOLD analysis project Ga0310690, IMG submission 207661) | Bovine rumen microbial communities from tropical cattle in Woodstock, Queensland, Australia - Gonzalo_04 (v2) (version 2) | ecosystem: Host-associated > Mammals > Digestive system >...
GGCGACTACGGCGGATATGCCGATCTCGGTTACGACGTGAGCGGCATGACGCAGCAGACGGGCTATACGCCGACCTACACTGTCGCACAGCTCCAAAAGGAAATCGACAGATACTATAAGCAGGGCACACCGCTGTCCGCGACGGCGCTGCGAGACTATGAATACTATAACGGTCAGCCGTTTGGCACATCTTCCGGCGCATCCTCCGGCACGTCAGCCGGCGGCATCCGCTACAACAACGGCGGGCTGACCAATTCGGACGTTGCAAGCATTCAGGCGGCTTATCAGGCGCTTGGCTACAACATCGCGGCAGACGGTTACTGGGGGCCGGACAGCCAGGCGAAGACCGGAATCCCGGACGCCGCGACGGCTCGGGAAGCGCTGGCGTACTACGCCGGCAGAACGCAAAACGGACGCGCAGACTACATCGCGTAAGTAAAACAGGGGCGCTCTCAAGCGGGAGCGCCCCAACTACAAAGGAGATAACAATATGGCTTTATCGGATTGGGACAGGCAGCATCTGACGCGCGAACAGCAGCAGGCGATCGAAACGTACACCGCGCAGTGGCAGCGCGCGCATGACGCCGGCGATGTGGAAGGTATGCGCATGGCGCACGAGGGCGCGGAGGCGATCCGCGCGAGGGCCGGTTACTCCGGCGGCGCCGGCGGCGGAGAATATCTTTCCGTTCCGCAGACGACCACCAAAACGACGCGCACGACGACAAACGGCCAGACGTCCTATCAGACGACGCAGACCGAAAATAAAGGCTACGACAACGGATCTCTGAGCACTGACGACGTCAAAACACTGCAAGGCGCGCTTGGCGTGGCGCAGGACGGTTACTTTGGGCCGCAGACAAAGGCGGCGGCGTACTCCGCATGGGGCACGTCGACGGCAGACGGCGCCATGAACGCATACCAGCAGGCGCGGCAGCAACAGGCGATCACACGCGCCGTTACGGATTGGGCGGACGCGACGCCCCTGAACGACAGGCAGAACCTGCCGAAGCCGGTACAGGTGACCGCAACGCAGCCCGCGCAGCAAGTCACCTATCAGCAGACGGACCGCGGCGTGCTGGGCGGGAGAAACCCCGCGGCGGTGCAGCAGAGGGAGCAGCGCAAGAGCGAGGCTGTCAAGCGCTATGAGGCGGCAAAGGAAGCGCTTTCACAGTATGAAAATGATCGTGTACGGAGCAATCCGGCTGAAATGTACGGCCTATCTGACGCTGAACGCGCGGCACGCTATGAGCAGTCCGTACAACGCAAGGAGTACGAGGACGCGCGGCACGCGCTGGAGATGGCCGGCGTTGACCCGGACAATCCGAACAACGATCCGTCTTTGGGAGAGCGCATCGCAAAGACGCTGAGCGGCGCGGGAAAGACGTATGCGGGAACGATGGTCGACGCGCAGCGAACCGCCTACGAAGCAACGCAGGGCGCGCGCGACGTCCTGTATGCGGATCAGGCCGCGGACGTCAAATACAGCCTCGACCGGGCAAAAGCAGCACTTGCGCAGATGCAGCAGCCTGGATATGAGCACCCGGAGGATATTACAAGCCAGCAGAATGTTGTCAACGAGCTGCAACGTCTGTATGACGCGCTGACGAGCGCAAGAAATGCACAGGCCGGGGCGGCGAAGGAAACGGTGAAGCTTGCGGATCAGATCTCTGAGAGCGGCGCACTGGACATTGAGCGTGCAAAGCAAGGCGCAAGCAAAGCGGGGCAGCTGCTGATAGACGCCGGCGTGGGCACCGCGCAGATGGCCGCGGACGTCGGACTCGGACTTGCGACGGGCGGCGGCTCCATGCTGCCGATGGTGATCCGTTCTTTCGGCGGCGGCGCACAGGAGGCGAGACAGCAAGGCTATTCCATCCAAAAGCAGACCGCTCTGGGCCTTGCCAGCGCGGCGACGGAATACTTCACCGAAAAGCTGTTTGGCGGAAACCCTGCCTACGACACCGACGTCGGCCTTGTCAACAAGCTTGTCGATAAGCTGACAAAAAATAAGGCATGGAACGGCGCACTGATGGAAGTGCTTTCTTCGGTTCCGGCCGAAAGACTGAATGAAGGCCTGGAAGAAATCATGTCCGACATCTTTCAGCCTTTGGCAAAGCTCGCCATTACCGGCGACTGGGACGGCTATAAAGCGGACCAGATTATCAGCGACGGCGTAGTTGGCGTGCTTACGGCGCTGGTTGCCGGCGCGGGAGAAAAAGCCGTTAAAACCGTGGCAGCCAAAGACAACGGACCGCTGTATTTGCCGACGGCGGAGGAAGCAGCGGCGAAAATCACGGCACCGGCTCGCGGCGCTGGCGAGGCGCGGACGGAAGCGGTGTTGGAGGGTAATTTCATCCCTGCGGAAAACAGGGGCGCAGAGGCGCGAATTGTGCCTGAGAGAACGCAACAGCCATCCGTGGTTGCAACAAGCCAAAATCCGACGATTTCGGAGACGTTAAACCCAAAAACGGCGGAAAGTGGTTCTATCCCGGAAACCGTGACGCGGGCGATGGACGAGCTGGGGACGCACCCGAGCGCACCCGTGACCGGTTTGGAGGTCAACAGCCTCGAAGCTTACGGCACCACAAACGCGGAGAGGCAGGCGGAATTCCGCAGGGCAATTGAGCTTGCAAAACGGTTTGGCGTGGAGGTGGACGTCGCGGAACTGGAGAACGGAGATCGCGGCAAATATGAGAATGGAAAGATCACCCTTTCTCCAAACGTAGAAAATCCAGTTATGTCCGTGCTGGTGCACGAGCTGACGCACCACATGGAAAACTCCGGGCGCTACGAAGCATTTTCGAAAATGATCCTTGACTACATTTCTGATGAAATGAACGTCGACATTGACACGATGAAGCGCGCCATCCGAAAAGAATACGCGGAAGGCAAGCATATTCTCGACGATGCCGGGGCTGCGAAAGAGATCGTCGCCAAGTTTGCGGAAAGCAAGCTCTTTACGGACGAGGCCGCGATCAACCGTCTGGCCAGAGAAAACCGCAACCTATTTGAGATCATCCGCGACTGGCTCTCCGACATGGCGGTGAAGCTCACCGGCACGAGCGAGGAGAAGTTCATCCGCAACGCCGAGCGGATGTATCAGAAGGCGCTGGAGAACGTGGGCGAGGTGGCAGACACCAGCGCGGCGCAAAACGTAGTTGAAGCATTGTCTGAAAACGTGCCAAAGGTCGAGCAGACTACAGAGCAAGCCATAGATACAGTGACACAAACACCACCTGAGATTACAAGCGAGCCAAAATACTTGCCGACAGCGGAAGAAGCAGCGAATAAACTGACGAATCAGACAGTCAATAGACCTGCAAAAATACAGATTAAAGCAGATCCGGAAATTGAAGCGGAAAACATTTCGAAGGGGCAAGCTGCAATAGACCAGCTGTTCCGTGAAGCTGAAACTGCGGAAAATCCGGAAGAGCTTGCTATCAAAGGCGCAATGTACCGTTCCGATCTTGGCCCGATTGATTTCAAATGGGGTCGCCCTGGAATGGGAAAGAATTTTAAACACGGTTTTGGCCTTGCACACCTTTTCGCAAAACGTAATGCAGAAACAGGAAATGGTCGGGAAGCAGCCAACAAAATGGCGGAAGTCATTGCAAAAGCAACCGACGTAGATATTCAGCACTCAACCGATAAGCAAAACAAATCCTATAGGGCTCGTCTTCATTATGATGGAAATACTGCTGTTTTAGCAAAAGAGCCGAATAGCAACCATTGGCTTCTAACCGGCTGGGAAGATAATAACGAAACGGCAGCATATGCAACCGGAGAGGTACACGACTCTTCCGGCGCTACTGCCGCCACGCCTACACGCACACGTCGTGACGGAGGAAATGCTGCCGTTTCTTATAATTCTACCATAACACAACCGTCGGATTCTGTCAATCCTTTGGTGGCTGTTAAATGGGAAAATGCAGACCTTGTTCATGACAACGATGCCGCAGAGCTGGCCAGAATGGACATTTTGCGGAACATTCTGAAAGATATCCGAAGCGGCGCGGATCTGAATCGGCGGGCTGAGGCGTCGAAGGCTGCGCGGAACGAGCTGCGTTCGGTTGCCGATCCCCGTCAGCGCATGGCGCTTGAGCGACTGAATGAAATCGAAACAACGTACAACGAGTATGCGGCGAAGAACCCAGCCGAGGCCGCGCTGTCGATTGAGGCGCTTTTTCGCAGTGATTATGGCATGACGCTTGACGAGGCGCTTGACGATGCCGCATGGGAAAAGAGAACTGCCGGAAAGCTTCCTCAGAATGTCAACAGGGAAATGCAGGAGCCTCGGTATCTGCCGACGGCGGAAGAGGCCGCCAACGGTCAAGCGTCCTATGGGCGCAGCTTCAACGAGTACGCGCAGGAGGCGCGGTATCTTGCAGCGCCCGATCTGGATGACGGCGAGTATTCCCTCGGTGGGAGCTTTGACGATCTTTTCGGCGAACCGAGATATCAGCCGAAGGCGGAGGAGATTGCCGGCAAGGGCATGACGCTGGAGGACGGCACGCGAGTGTCGCCGGAGATCGCGGCGGCAATCAGACAGATGCAGGCGCGCCGGGCGGAGCCTCAGCCGCGCACGGTACCGGACAGCCTTGGCAGGACGACAAGCAAGGTTGACTTTGAGGGCACGCCGGCGCTGCAGGCGCTGGGCGTCAAGATTGCGAACAGCATCGGCGTCTATGATAACCTTGAGCAGCTGCGAGGCCGCGACGCGGCGGCGAAGCAGGTGAGGAAGGAGCGCAGAAGGGCCGAAAGCAGACTGGACGCGACAAAAGCCGAGAAAACATTTGCACAAGGCATTGCTTCCGGCCTCTACACGGTAAGCGAGATCCCGGCAAGCATGGACGCCGAAAAGGTCCGGGAGCTGTCAGACTACTACAGGGCCGAGCAGGAGACCTCCGAGGATTACATCAAGGATCGCCGGAGAGTCATCAACCGCGAGCTGGAGCAAACCATGTCCCATCTGTTCAGGGACAGCGAGAGGTTCAAGCCGATCAGCGGCTTTGTGATGAGCTATCGGACGCCACAGCGCATCATGAACAGCATCTTCGGAGAGACCAGGGCGAAAGCCATCAACGAGGCGATCTTTGATCCTGTGGCCGAGAACGAGGCGGAGCGCATCCGCTTTATGAACAGAATGTTCGACGAGGTCAGGACCTTCGAAGGCAGGGACGGCAAAGCGTCGGAGCTGACGCCGGAGGAGAGCTCGCTGGTGCAGCAGCTGATCGAGGGCAAGGCATTCGAAAAGCAGGTCGCCGGAATGGAGATGCGCAGTGCCATCGAAAGCGCCGCGGAAAACATCAGAAAAGGCGGAGACGCCGCGGACGAGGCACGGGAGTTCCACCTCAACGCAAGCGAGCGCAAGCTTGCCGAAAACTATGCCAGATGGCTTCAGGCGACGGACGCGCTGGACAGCGGGAACGTCGACACCATGAAGATCCAGAACGCCGCAGACAAGTACAGCGAGATGTTCGACAGGTTCTATGCCGCAATCAACGATTTCCTTGTCGCGCACGGATATGAGCCGATCGGCTTCATCAAGGGCTATGCGCCGCACCTGCAGAGCGAGGAGACGCAGGGTTTGATGAACAAGGCGTTCAAGGCGATGGGCATCAACACGGACGTCAGCAATCTGCCGACGAGCATCGCGGGCCAGACCGGATACTACAAGCCCAACAAGCGGTGGAATCCATACTTCATGCAGAGGACGAGCGATCAGACGACTTATGACATTGTAAGCGCCTATGAAAGCTACGTGGATTACATGAGCGACGTGCTGTATCACACCGACGACATTATGCGCATCCGCCAGGCGGCAAACTATTTCCGCAAAACCTACGCGCCGGACGAGATCAAGAACACGCTGGACTGGGCAAATGAGCTCAAATACGGCTCGGCGGAGCAGAAGGCGGAGTTTCTGCGCGATCAGGGCGTCATTGCTCCGGATTCGTCGCTGAGTTATGAGGACGTAACGCAGCGGATGGACGAGTATGTCGACGAGCTGTTCGGCAATATCGAGAAGACGACGAAGTACAGCGATCTCGTAATGTGGCTCGACAACTACGCCAACCTGCTTGCCGGAAAGCAGAATCTCGCGGACCGCGGCAGCGAGCTCAAGGGCAGAACACTGCTCAATGTCGGAAACAAACTGCAAAGGGCATTCGCCAGAACGCAGGTCGCGGCGAACGTATCCTCGATGCTCAATCAGACGGCGCAGCTGCCGCAGATCCGCGCGGAGCTGGGATTAAAGTACACGGCAAAGGCTATCCGCGACATCGCAAGCGGCGATACCCGCAAGGGCGCCTGGGCGGAGAGCAGCGATTTCCTGACCGAAAAGCGCGGTATCAATTATTTGCAGGAAACGACGGGCGAGAAGATCCTCTCAAAAATGTTTTGGGGCGCCGGATTCGTCGACGAGATGATGAGCACCATCGCGGTGCGCGGAAAGTATCTGCAGGAAATCGACGCCGGCAAGAGCCCGGAGGCGGCCATGAACGCGGCGGACCAGTTCGGCAAGAGTGTCATGGCCAGCCGCGCGAAGGGCAGTATACCCACGGCGTTCACCGAGAAGAACATCATCAGCCGATTGATCAACGTGTTCCAGGTCGAGGCAATCAATTCGTGGGAGCACATCAGTCAGGATCTTCCGCGGGAGTTCCGAGAGACCGCAAAGAACGAGGGCACGCTAAAAGCGGCGCTCGAGCTCGCGGGGGTTATAACGAAGACGCTGCTGAGCACGTTTGCGCTCAACCGGATCGCGGAGGCGATATACGGAGGTACGCCGGCGCCGTTCGACGTCCTCGGTCTGGCGGCGAATTTTATGGCCAGCGGCGAGGGACTGCCGACAAACGACTATCTGCTGCAGCTCATCAACAAAGGCTGGACGGCGCTGTTCGGCGAGGCGCTGTTTGATGATGACGACGATGACGATGAGGACAAGCCTTTCAACTGGGAGAACGCGATCGAGGACACGGCATACAACATCAGCAACGACGTGCCGTTTGTGCGCAACGTCTCCGGCGTGCTGGGCCTCGGCGACAACACGCTGCCGCTGCCGAACATATACGGCGGCGTCAAGGATATCGGGAGCGCGGTCAAGAATCACGGCGTTGCCTCCGGCGAGACCGCAAAAGCGGTCGGGAGCCTCGCGGCGGAGCTGCTGCCGGGCGGCAAGCAGTTGAAAAAGACGGGGCTCGGTCTCGAAGCTCTGCTGCGGGGAGGAGATTACAGCGGATACGGAGACGACGAGCGGCTGAAATATCCCATCGAGCCGACGGCGGAGAATATCGCGAAGGCCCTGCTGTTTGGAAAGTATGCGACAAGCGCCTCCGACCGCTACTATGCGGCGGACGGTACCGCACTGAGTGCGAACCAGACGCAGCTGTGGAAAGAGCTCAAGCGTTCTGGCGCCGACAGCAGCGACATCTATGAGACAATCCAGAGCTACAGGCAGATCGACAACAATGATTCGCTGACGTCGCTTGAGCGGGGCATACAGCAAAGAGAACTGCTGCGGCAGTCTCCATTTACAGACAGGCAGAAGCTCGATCTGTATGAGGGGCTGAATCCAGACGCGACGAGCCGCGCGCAGAAATTCGAGGACATGATGAGCGCCGGTCTGGACTTCGGAACGATCATGGACGTTTACGACGTTTATGCAGCGCTGGAAGACAGGGAAGATCTGTCGGCGGCGCAGAAGGCGACGGAGTTCGCGCGGTGGCTGGATGCCTCGGGGCTGTCAGACGACCAGAGGCAGCTCGTAAAGGACCGCTTGCGCTTCTACACACATATGCCGGCAGAAGCGTCCCGCTATGACAAACTGACCGGCGCCGGGATCGGCAGCGAAGGTGCGTATGATCTGACCGGGACGCTCTCGCAGCTGACGCCGGAGGACGGCAAGACAAGCGTCAGCAATATGCAGCAGTTCCGCGCGATCAGCGCAAGCGACCTAAGCGACAAGGACAAAATCGCCGCGATCGGGACGATCATGGGTACGGAGATGACCACCGAAAGCGGAGACCCGAGCCAGTATGCCAAGATGACCGATATCCTGCGCAGCGGCGCGACGCTTGACCAGTATCTTGACATCAAGGAAAGCGGAGGCGTTGACACTTACCTTAAGCTTGCCAAGGCGGGAACCAACAGCAAAAACGCATATGAATTGGCGTTGAAGATTTCGGCGCTGGAGCCGGAAAAAGGCAAGGATAGTGTCAGCAGCATGCAAAAGTACCAGATCATTACGCATTCTGATATTAGCCAAAAGGAACAGCTGCACGCACTTTCTGCGGTTATGTCAGATTCAGAGTATAGCAAGGTTTCTACAGGAGCCGACTTCGGCGTTGAGCCTCGTGTGTACGTCGATTTTAAGTCAGAACTGCCAGAGTATGACACAGACAAGAATGGGAGCTACACACAGGCAGAAGTCAAGCGCGCAATCGACAGTATCACAGAAAGCTTGGATTACATCCGCCTCGGCGGGCGTGGCCCGCTGACCACAGAAGAAAAGGCTATTCTTTGGCAGCTGGCAAACACGAGCTGGAAACCAAACAAGAATCCTTACAGCGTCAGCGTTGGGACAAAAATCTACGACGCCATGCACAATTAACACCTAAACGCTAAAAAAAGAGCACCCTTTGGGGTGCTCTTTTTTTTAGCGCCAAAAGTGGCGGAAATCCTCCAAAAGTAACAGTTGAGTAGCGGATAGCGGCTCGCTACTCTGACCGCGAAAGGAGCTGATCGAATGTTTGGCGATTATCAGGTCACATTGGACGGGCTGCGCAAGCAGTGCGAACAGCTGGAAGCGCTCACGCAGCGGAGCCCGACAGAAAAGTTTCCTCCGACGCAGCACGTCCCCCGCGTGTCGGACGGGATCACGGGCGCGCGGGCCATCAAATTAGGCGTCGACAGCGACATCGCGATCTTTGATCTCAACGAAGACGTGTTTTATTACAGACAGACGGACGCCAACGGCAACGAGCTGCCCATGAAGGTAGGTTACTACACGCTGAAAGATCCGCCGAAATCTGATTCGGACTATGTAACGGTCAAGGATTTTGAGATGCTGAAAGCCGAGATCATCGGGCTTTTGCAAGCAAAAGTTGAGAACATGAACAATGAGGAGGCGGCAGAATGAGCAGTTCGCTTTTTGGCAAGCCCGGCGGCAACATGAACAAGTTGGGCACGGACATTCTTATGAGGGCCGCGGGAGCCATGATGCGCGGAGAGAGCGCAAAAGACTTTTTGAAAAATCTCGCCACAATGCACCCGGCATTCAGGCAGATCAACGCCGACGACATTGAAAACGAAGCGCACCGCATTTGCCGGGAACGCGGCATGGACGAGGGCGAGATCGCAAGCCAAATTAAAAATTACTTGTCCAAACTTTAATTGTTTATCATCCGGCCGGTGGTAATAAAAATTTTTTTAGAAAGGAAGTGCACGCAATGAACGAAAGCATTCTCGGCGGCGGTTGGCTTGCCGTAATCGTCATTATCGTGGTGCTCATGTTCGGAGGCCGTCTTTTTGGCGGCGACGCCGGACGCACGGAGGCCGCGATCAATGCCGCGGTGAACAACCAGAGCACGCAGAACGGCATTCGTGACGTCCTGCTCAGCTCTGCGAACAACAACTACGAGACCGCGCAGCTCGTCACCCAGCAGACCATGACGCTGATGGAGCAGAACAACGCGAACCAGATCAACGTGCTTCAGGGCTTCAACGCTATGAACCTCGCGAACGCAAACGCTTTTGCCGAAATTCGGCAGCAGATGGCGGCGCTGGGTTATCAGATGCAGTCCTGCTGCTGCGAGATCAAAACGCAGATGCTTCAGAACCGTCTTGACGAGGCAGAGCGCAGGAACGTCGTCCTTGACGGCCAGATCAGCAACTACAACCAGACGCAGACGCTGCTGGGTACGCTGGGCCGCTGGGTGGCCAATCCGCCTGTCGCGGAGGCCGCGGCTGCCGCTTACTGATGAGGTAGTGGCATGAAGATCATCCAGAAACTGTCTGACATGGTCGACGACGAGCTGAGAGATGCAAGCCGATACGCAAACTGCGCTATGAAGTATAAGGAGGAGAACCGAGGACTCGCTGATGTGTTCTACACGCTCTCCACCGAAGAGATGCGGCACATGGACATGCTTCACGGTGAGGTCGTCAAGATCATCGAGACATACAGGCGCGAAAAGGGAGAGCCGCCTCCTGAGATGCTGGCCGTTTACAACTATCTGCACGACAAGCAGATAGCCAAAGCTGGGGAAGTCAAAGCGATGCAGGCTCTGTACAAGGGCGCCTGACAGAAAAGGAGGAGTTTATGGCTCCTCCTTTTCTCGTTATGAAATAATTTAATTAATTTTTTAAGTTTATTTATTTTTCAACGCCTCTTATTGATTCAAGCGCATCAAACAGTTCGCAATAGTCGCCGTATTCAAGCCGCCCGGACCTGTTTATTGCATTCAATACGTCTAGGGCTTCATTGACAGCTATATTGATTTCTTTTATAAAGCGCACTTTTTCAGCGGGGATATTATCCAACGCCGTATTAATTAGCCTTGTGTTGTACCCGTCAATCGTCGCAAGCGCCATGACGCTTTTGACTGCGTCGCGTTTGATACATTCGTCTGTCATTGTTTTCTCCTTTTTCATCGCCGTTTTCATCGCCGTTTTCATCGCCGTTTTGTCGTTTTGGATTGTAGACGGCTGTATTGAAAAGTTGCAAAAACGTCTAAAATATTAGACAGTAAAAAGTGGCTCAAAGCCGCATGGGCAAAAGGAAAACCGCCAATCCAGCGGACTGACGGTTTTTCCTTATTTTGGCAGCGGGTGAAGGATTCGAACAGTCGGAACGGGAGGCAAATCACGCTTGTTTAGCGGGTTTCAGAGTGCCGTCGCCGTTTTCATCGCCGTTTTTTCCACCGCTTTCATAAAACTCGCCAAGCGCTTCTTTGTAACGCTCAATGTCCGATTGCGCGATATGGCGGTAGATCTTCCTCATGGTTGCCTCGTCAGACCAGCCGGCTATTTCCATTGTGATGTATTCTGGGACGTGTAGGTGATATGCCAAAGACGCGAAGCTGTGCCGGAGACCGTGAGGCGATACCTCTGTGACGCCGGCGTGCCGGCAGATCTTCCGGCAGGCGACGCGAAGGTTATTCTGCGTGCAGGGCATCACGGGGCCGGAGGGCTTGCGATCGCGCTTGATGGCGCTTTTTAACTCGGGAATCAGCACGGGCACGTTTCGGTTGCTCGTGCTGTTTTTGTTTTCCACCTTTTTGATGTACTTGTTGTTTTCGTCAAAGACGACCGCGCCGCGGACGCGAACAAAATCGGGCTTTTCCGGGATATCCTTCCAGTCCAGCGCCTGGATCTCGCTGATGCGCAGCGAGGACAGCGCCAGTAAAAGCGGAACGGCGTATTTTGTTGTGGCGGCTTCCGCCACAAAAAGCGGAATTTCCTCCGGAAGCAGAAACGCGCGCTCATTCGGCACAAGGACGCCAAAGGAGACGTCGGGCAGCTTGAGCTTGGCAACAGCTCCGATCGCCGTCTTTATCGCGCCGTAACCAGTGGACAGCGTTTTCGCGCAGTATCGCGCAGCTTCCGCGTCGACGACCGCCTGCCAGTCCTCGACGGAGCTGACGGGCTTATTCATAATTTGGGGGAAGCGGTGCTTTTGAACTGTTCGATAAAATCGAACGGTTGACGGGGAAAGCGTATTCCTGCGCGTGGCCAAATACTGATCTATGCACTGAGACGGCGTCAAGTCCGTCTTTTTTACTGCCGTGCGCTTTTCCGCGCGGTGTTCCGCTTTGATGTACTCTGCTTCGCGGGTGCATTCCTTTGCGGTCGGCTTGGTGATGTAGATCGTTTCGTCGCCGAGGCGGAGGCGGATATGATAGCTGCCGGAGGGCAGCTTTTTGGGAGCAGGCACCTTCACGCGCAACACCTCCTTTCAAATCCGCAAGCGTTTGCGGATTTCTATTTCGATTCGATCAGGACGTCGACGAGCTTGTCGATGCGCTCCAAAAGACGGTCGATGCGCTGCGCCTGCTCGTCCATACGGCGGTCTTTGATGGCAATCTGCGTCTGCATATCGGCGCGCCACTTCTCGCAGGATTCGCAGCGCTTTTCGTGATCCTCTTTCATGTGCGCGATCTGGCCGCGAAGCGACTCGATGAGCTCCAGCTTGTACTCGCTGATGTGGCGGTAAAGGTCTATCTGCGCCTGGGCAAGATCGTCATTCGCCTTGAAGCGCCGGTAAAATGCGTCGGCGATCGGCTTGATCGTCATTTCGAAATTGAAGTGGTCATTATCCTCGGAGCCGTCCTTGACAAGACGGCGGATCGTCGTCTCCGACTGCGGCTCGCCCTCCTCCTCCAGAAGCTTCAGAACGTCGGGGACTGACAAGTTTTTTCGCTTTATCATGCCTTTGACATCAAGGATTATCGTGCGCGGCGACTGAGTTTCCATAGCGTTCTCCTTTTTTTTTGGCGGGAATCCGCCAGAAGTGACAGTGGCATAACGGCGAGGCGTGATCTATGCTTGCGGTGTCGGGCAAATACGACAGCGCTGTCGGATTTCAGCCGCGGGACATCAGCCAGCGGCGGTATCGGAAGCAGACGAGGCGGCCCCCGCTTTTTTATCCTCGATGATCTGACGCGCAAGCTCCTGCGCCTCGTCCTCTTCATCGGCGGAGGCGACGCCGACGATCTCCTCCATCTTGCGGCGGAGGAAGATCCACTGGGATTCATCGAGCGCGGAGAGGGCGACGACCAAACGGCGCTTGAACTCCGCGGTCTCGCCGGTCATGAGACGGTTGACCGCCTCCTGGATGGAGACGGAGCGAAGGTCGGCATTCTCCATCGTGCCCTCGCCATCGCGCAGCCACTCCTCGCGGACGCAGAACTCGCGGCTGATCGACCGGCGCATCTGATCGGTGACAGCATTTACTCCGGTTTCGAGCCGAGATACTGTAGACTTTTGAACGCCCAGACGCTCGCCAAACTGCTCCAAGGTCAAGCCGCGAGCTTTGCGCAGCTCTTTAATCCTTTCATTTTCGGTCATAAAAAATCACCTCCACGCCCACATCATAAAGGCACGGAAGTGTTTTGTCAAGAAAAAGTTGCGTGAGGGAACAAAAAGTGCTTGACAAAGTTACCGAAAGGAATTATAGTGTTACCACAGGGAACAACAAAAACGCACGGAAGGGGGCGAGGGGGATGGCACATCTTACGGTTGCGGATCTGAAACGTGCATTTGAAAGCCCGGTTTATTCGCCAAACGTCTATGTGGAGATACGAGACAGAGAAACAGACAAGTTTCTTGGTTTGTATCAGGCTGTGAGGGTGACGCCAATGGTGAAGAAAGAACCCGGCGCATTTTTTGGCGCAATGGTCATTACGGCATACGCAGATAATAAGCAAGAAGATCAGACGCAAAGCCGAGAAGAGCGGCCAGAATCGCGGTCAGGACAAGGAAAAGAATCTCACGGCGGGTTGCTGCAATATATTCGCGACCTGCTCCAGTGAGTTCCAGTTTTGAGTCGAAGGCATCCGGGTCAAAATGAGATTCCAATTCGCAATCGACATTTGTACCGAGATTTGTCCATTTGTTCAGGTCGGCATCCGTAATTTTGAAGCGCTGTTTCAACTCGCTTGCAAACGCCTTGCCGGTTTTCTGGCGTTGGATGTAGCGGAAGATACGATACTTTTTGAACATAAAACCGCCTCCGGCTGAAGCTTACCACGACGAGGCGGAAAACGCAAGAGGGGAGGTGAAGACACGATATGTCGGAGCAGGAGACTAAGACCATCGATGAGATGCGGGCGGCGCTGGCAAGCGCGACCGAGGAGCAGAAGCAGCACATCCTCGCGTTTACCGAGGGCATGGCCGCGATGGCAAAACTGATCGGCGCGACGCCGGAAACGAAAGGAGCGTAAAGCATGAACACTTGCTGGCTTTGCGGGAGAAACGGGACCGCTGACCCGCTGGACAAGCATCACATTTTTGGCGGCGCATATCGCGCGAAGAGCCAAAAGCTGGGGCTGACGGTATACCTGTGTCACCACGACTGCCACATCTTCGGCGCGGACGCCGCGCACAGGAACCCGGAGACCATGCGGCGGCTGCACGAGTACGGGCAGCGGCTCGCGATGGAGCGGTTCGGCTGGGACGAGGACGATTTTCGCAGGGAGTTCGGGAAGAGCTATCTTCCTGACGACGCCGGGAACACGGACGAGGAGACGGTGGTCGTCGGGTTCGCACTGATCCCGGACGCGGCGGATCTGCCGTACTGAAAGGAGAGGACACAATGCCAAAGCTGAAAGACCGCACGGACACGATGCGGCGATTGCTGAACACCTACGAGCTGAACAACGGATCGCGGCTGGCGCCGGTGCTGGGCGTTTCACGGGCTACGGCCTATAACCGCATCAACGATCCGGGCGAGCTGACCGTGGACGAGCTGCGCCGGTTATCGACGCACGGACACATCCCGATCGAGGAGGTGAGGGCCGCGTTATGAACGGGAAAGCGAACCGGAGGAAGACGCCGATGCTGGCGCTGCTGCACAAGTATGACCTCGACTTTGGGCGCGCCCTGGCGAACGTGATCCTCTGCACCGACCAGACGGCAAACCGGAGGCTTCGCGACACGGACGAGCTGTCCATCCGCGAGATCAAGCTGTTGACCGAGCGCGGCGGCATCCCGATCGAGGAGGTGCGCGCGGCGATATGAGGGAAGAAAAAGGCGCACGCCCCGAGGCGGCAACCTCGAAGCGTGCAAGTCAAAAACCATGTGGAATTGTGGCGGTCCGAAGACCTTTGACGCTGATATTGTACCATAAACAGCGTCGAATGTCAAGGATAATCGCGCCCGGAAAGGGGGCGAGCTTTACATGAGCGAGACGCTGGTGATCGCGGGCGTATGGTTCGCGGGATGGTGCATTATGCAGATCATTGAGGCGCTGGACGCGCCGGAAGCACAGAGGAGGAAAAGGGCATGAGCGAGGGGAACTATTGGGCGGTGATGACCGCTCCGCTGCTGGAATGTACGGAGATCAGCGACGGTGCAAAGCTTTTTTACGCGCAAGTTTCCCGCTTCGCCAACAGCGGCGGCGTGTGCTGGAAGTCGAACCAGACGCTTAGCACGGAGCTGGGCGTCAGCGAGAGGACGATAACGCGCTACGTCGCGGAACTGGAAAACGCCGGATTTATTTGTACGGAATTTGTGGGCGTCAGGGACAAAAAGCGGCGCAGCGAGCGGCATATTCGGCTTGCGCAGCCATTCCCATTTAAGGTAGACAAAAATGTCTACCTTAACATAGACAAAAATGTCGAGGATAAGGTAGACAAAAATGTCTACCCACATAAGGAGAATAATACAAGAAAGAAAAATACCCCTATAACCCCCAAGGGGGGCGAGGGTGAAACGATGTTTGATCGTTTCTGGCGGCTTTACCCACGGAAGGTCAGCAAGCAGGCGGCGAAGCGTGCGTGGGACAAGCTCAAGCCGGACCTTGTTCTCTGTTCAAAAATGTCGATCGCGCTCAAGGCGCAGATGCAAAGCGAGGCATGGCAGCGCGACGACGGACGTTACATACCGTACCCGTCGAGCTGGCTCAATGGCAAGCGGTGGGAGGATGAGATCACGCCGGCGGCGGCCACACGTCCACGCGGTGAGCCGCGGAGGGAGGAGGACGAATGGATCACTTAGCGGAACAGAGCGTCCTCGGCTCTTTATTGATCGCCGCGGGCCGGGACGACGGCGAGACGGTCGCCGGCATTTTGAGCGCTGTGCAAAGCGGGGACTTTCTTGACGAGATTGACCGAAGCATTTTTGAGGCGGCGCGCGCGATCTATCGCGACGGCACTCAGCCTGACGCCGTGAGCGTGCTCGGTAGGCTCGGACTGGATAAGGACGCGGACGCGCGGACCTACACGGCAAAGCTCATCAACGAGACGCCGACCGTTGCCAACTGGCGGGAGTACGCGTCGATCGCGCACGACGAGGCGGTGCTCGCGCAGATCCAGGCGGCGGCGATCCGCATCGTCAACGCAAAGACGTTGGACGCCTGCCGGGAGGACGTGGCGGCGCTGGAATCGGCATTCCACTCCGGGCGGCGCATCCGCACGAAGACGCTCGACGAGCTTTACAAGGATTTCGCGGACCGACAGCAGCCGGACACAGCGGTCAAAGAGCGATACCCGATCGGGCTGCGGAGCATCGACAAAAATGCGAAGCTCAGCGAGGGCAAGCTTGTTTGTCTCGGCGGCCTGCCTTCTGACGGCAAGACCGCGCTGGCGCTGCAATGGGCACTGAACGCTTCGGCGATCGCGCCGACCGGCATCTTTTCGCTGGAAACGGACGACGAAACCGTCGGCGACAGGCTGGTCACGCACTCAACCGGGATCGACTATGATCACATCACCGAGGAACATCTGACTAACCGAGACTGGGCGATATTCGCGGAAAAGGCGCCGCTGTACGCAAACCGGCCTTTGCGCGTTTTCGACGAATCCCGGCTTTCGGTGGATCAGATCGCGGCGATCTCGACGGTCTACGGGCTCAAGGCCATATTCATCGACTATGGCCAGCTGTTGGAGACGGATCACGAGCGCGGCAGCACGCGCGCCGAGCAGCTTGCCCGCGTCTCAGTGGCGCTCAAACAATTTGCGCGCTCAACAAACACGATGGTTGTCGTGCTGTTGCAGCTCAAAGAGCCAAAGACCTACAAGGCGCCGGACGGCAAGGTCAAAAACCTGTCTCCGACGATGGAGGACATCGGAGAAAGCCGGCAATGGAGCAAGGACGCCGACGTGATGTTGATCCTCAGCCGGCCGACCGACACCTCGGACAACGATTATGTCGAGAAGCTGAGCTATGACAAGCACCGCATTTTGAAGATCGCCAAGAACAAGGAAGGAAAGCGCGGGCGCGTGACTTTGACCTTTGACGGGGAACACCAGACGTTTTATATCAAAGGCAGCGAGCCAGACGAAAAGGCGAAAAAAGCGAAAGACAAGGAGGCTGTCGGACAGCAGACGTTTGAGACGCTGGACGAGAGCAAGGAGGAGGGGCTGCCATTTTGAGAACAGTTTCAGCAGACGCTTACAACCGAGGGCTTAGTCAGCCGCATAAGGTCGGGGACAAGGTCACGTTTTCGCCAGTGTGTTTTACGAGAAGCGTGGACTGCTGCTACATGCCGATCAACCTGAACTTGCAGGGCACGGTGATCTACGTCAACGCCGCGCATCGGTATTACACGGTCGAGGGCGAGTGCAACGGGTACAAGATACGCGAGAGCTATAAATACTGACGGGAGGAACTTATGAGAACAACGCTGATCATGAACTGCAAGGGCGGCGTCGGCAAGACGGTCACGGCGATCAACATGGCGGCGGAGCTTGCCGCGAGAGGCAAGCGCGTCGTGCTGGTCGACGCGGACCCGCAGTGCAATCTGACGAACTATTACCTGAACGGAGCCGAGGAGGGCTATAACACGCTTTACGAGGTCTTGACCGGGAACCATGAACCGGTGTGGAGCGACTGGATGCTCGACGCGGCGGAAAACATCCAGCTTGTACCGGGAAGCATGGACCTTATCATGGCGGACGTCCACGCACTTCAGGGCCGGGAGATCAAGCTGACCGCGATACGCGAGCTGGCGGAAACGCTCGCCGAAGACGACGCGGCGGACTACATGCTGATCGACAGCCCTCCGAGCTTCACGGCGGCGACGACCGCGGGGCTGGCGGCGGCGGACGACGTGATCATCCCGATGCGGCTGGACGCATTTTCCTTGTCCGGCGTGGGAGAGCTCCTGCGGCAGATCTCCGCGATGCGCGAGGTCAACGAGAGGCTGCGCGTCGCCGGCGTGCTGATCACGCAATACGACGGGACGACCGTTGCGCAGAATACCGTCACCGCGCTGCGCGAGAGCGCCGTGCCGATCTTTGGCGCGCTGATCCACCGCACGACGGCGG
>Ga0310690_10005134_pt1 | contig 17983 bp, 14 predicted proteins | sample AusTroGonzalo_MG_2_FD_207661 | JGI IMG/M metagenome (GOLD analysis project Ga0310690, IMG submission 207661) | Bovine rumen microbial communities from tropical cattle in Woodstock, Queensland, Australia - Gonzalo_04 (v2) (version 2) | ecosystem: Host-associated > Mammals > Digestive system >...
AGTGGCAGCAAATCCTGTTTGCTTGAAGTCCAGTTGATATTGTAGTCCGCTTTTTCCCTAAAAGACTGTAATTGTGAGTAAAATCGAGCTTCCTCTTTTGTGAAGATGCCTTTCTGTACATAATGCAAGCCAAACTGCATCTCGATTTGCGCATTCGCTTCCGCCTGCGAATAAAAGGATAAAGCCTTTTCATATTCACGCATGACTAGGATGGCTCTTTCTTCTTCGTTTAGGCTCATGCTACTGTTATCTTATCTTGTTCCACATTCTTGTAGAATGGAGTGAATGAATTTTGTTTTCATTCCTTGACGGTGTAAAGTACGTGTATAATCATTTCGCCTATAGCCCATCCGAGTTCCGTAAAGGGATATCCCACATTGTCAAAATGTATGGATATAAGTGTAATTCGTGGTATTTATATTAGTAGAAGAAAGGCGGCAGTCACTCCATGCCGAGTGGCTGCCGCCTTTGCGTTTATACAGCGCGATGTGTTAGTTCTCCTCGGGAGCCTGGCCGATGAGTTCCATGAACTCGTCGAGCTTCGGGGTGATGATAATCTGGGTGCGGCGGTTGCGCTGCTTGCCCAGTGCGCTGTCGTTGCTCTCGATGGGATTGAACTCGCCACGGCCGCCTGCGGTCAGACGCTTCGGGTCGACGCCGTACTGGTTCTGCAGGGCCTGCACGACGCTGGAGGCACGCAGACAGGAAAGGTCCCAGTTGTTGCGGATGTTGGTCTTCGAGATGGGCACATCGTCGGTATTGCCCTCGATGAGCACGTCGTAGTCATTGTAGTCCTTGATGATTTTTGCAATCTTGGACAGCGTCTCGGCAGCGCGGTCGTTGATTTCGTACGAGCCGCTCTTGTAGAGCATGTTGTCGGCCAGCGAGATATAGACAACGCCCTTCAGCACCTGCACGTCAACCTCCTTCAGCTCTTCCTTCGACAGGGAGCGGGTGAGGTTGTTGGTGAGGACCATGTTCAGCGAGTCGCTCTTCGTCTTCACCTCCACAAGATGGCGGATGTACTGGTTCGACTCATTGATTTGGTCCACCAGTTTCTCGATGCTGGTGTTGTTCTGGCTGGCATTGCTAAGGCTCTGGTTGAGGGAGCCATGCAGAGCCTTGTTTGTCTCTTCCATCTTGGCCATGGCACGCTGGCTATTGGTCAGCTGCTCCTGCAGACCAGTGACGCGAGCCTCTGAAGCCGACAGTTTCTGCTTGGTGTCGGACAATTGCTCCTGTGTGTTCTGGAATTGTCCCATGAGTTGGTTATAGTTACTCTGGCAGGCAGCCAACTCTTTCTTACTTACACAGCTTGTCAGGCACAACCCAGTGACTGCAAGCAAGGATAATGTTAGAAATTTTTTCATTGTCGTTCGATTTAAATGGTTATCGTTATTTCGGTTACCGGCTGCAAAATTACACTATTATTTGGGAATACGGCTCATTGCACCCCCAAATTCTTAACATTATTATTTTATCTTAACATCATATAACATCATTCGGCCCTTTTCTCCTAAAAAAGGGCGGATAAATTTGGCACTTTTCCTGCTTATTTGTACCTTTACGCCCGAAATGAAGATATTCGGAATAGGAATGAACTATGCGGCACACAATAAAGAGCTGCATAATTCGTTATTATATATGGAGGCGCCTGTGGTCTTCACAAAAGCGGACTCTGCACTGCTGACAGGAGGGAAACCATTCTTCGTGCCCAGCTTCACGCAGCGTTGCGACTACGAGACAGAGCTCTGCGTGCGCATCAACCACCTGGGACGAAGCATCCCCGAGCGCTTTGCGCACCGCTACTACGACGAGGTGACTGTGGGCATCGACTTCACCGCCCGCGACCTGCAAGAGAAGCTGCGGGAGAAAGGTCTGCCCTGGGACCTCTCGAAAGGCTTCGACGGCAGCGCAGCAATCGGGCGATGGATGCCGCTCTCCCGCTATGGCAAAGGTGTCCAGGAGCTGAATTTCCACCTGCTTCGCAACGGCGAACAGGTACAGGCGGGCTGCACGGCGGACATGATTTTCGGGGTAGACAGGCTGGTCAGCTTCATCAGCCAGTTCTTCACGCTCAAGACGGGCGACATCATCTTCACCGGTACACCGGCAGGCGTAGGTCCCGTCAGCGTCGAAGACCATCTGGAGGGATACCTCGAAGGAGAAAAGGTATTGGAGTTTAATGTGAAATAGACAGCCCCCTCCCCACTCCCCCTTTTGGGGAGTGCTGAGGAAACAGTTGAAAGATAAATGAAATAACTAATAGCTTCTTAACTCCTCCCCAAAAGGGGTGGAGGCTGGAAGGGGACCTCGTATTATGAAAAGGATTATTACTATACTGATCTTCTCGGCTTTGATGCAGGGCATCATCGCGCAACAAGAGAAGGAGCTAACGTTCACCAGCCTGGACTGGGATGAGATGCGGATAGACTCCGTGCTGCCCGTTTATACTGAAGTGGTCCCCTTGGAGACTGACCACCGGACACACACTTATACCGTCTCAATCCTCTATCCCGAGTATGCTCCCCTGAGCAGTAAGGAGGCACGGGTGGCAGAACGCTTCGACAGTCTCCTGAGCGAGACAATCGATGTGGAGACATTCGTCGGCGTGGAGCGCGGCAATGGGCTGCTCGACATCTCGTTCATCCCCATCCGCCGCCAGGGCTCGAAGTACGAGAAGCTCATCAGCGCACAGATTGTCATCAATGCCAAATACGTCGGCAGGCTTGAAGCACGCAAGCAGACCGGGAAGGCCGCACGATATGCCGCCAGTTCCAGACTGGCAAGCGGCAGGTGGGTGAAGGTGAGCATCACGGAGGACGGCCTCTACCAGTTCTCGCGCGCCACGCTCAAGAACATGGGCTTCAGCAATCCCGACAACGTGCACCTCTACGGCTACGGCGGACACCTGCTGCCCGAGCTCATCCGCGAGGGCACACACCACGACGACATGGTCGAGGTGCCCCTCTTCTACAACGGACAGACGGACAGCTGGATTTTCTGGGGCAACGGACTGGTCCATTGGAAGGGCGACACACGCGTCAGCAACACCTATGCCCGCAAGGCATTCTACTTCCTGACCGAGGAAGGCGCACCATCCACGATGGAGACGCTCAGTGCCACCCCCAACACCTACATGAGCACCCGCACCACCGCCAGAGCACATACCCTCTATGAAAAGGACGAGTTCGCATGGCACACCGTCGGGCGGCATCTCTTCGATGGCGAGAACTATGCCAACAACACCTCCCACACCTACTCCATTGCGGCAACCGACCCTGCCGGCAACGGCAAGCTGAGCATCGTCTTCACCGGTTCCGACGCAGAGACAAACACCGTCAACGTCACCATCAACGGAACCTCGGCAGGCAACTTCAAGGTCAATCCAATCGGAGACTACATCTACGCCACATCGACAACAACCAGCTACAACCTGCCCGAACTGGGCTTGGGCACGCCCGGAGCACTCACCGTCAACCTCCGCTCCGACGCTGGCAAGAAAGCCCGACTGGACTACATCGCCTACAACTACGACCGCCAGCTCAGCACCAACGCCAATGGATTCGTGGACTTCACGCTTTCCAACGGAGGACCCGCTCAGTTCATCATCAGCGGAAGCAACGTCAGGGTCATCCGCACCGGCAGCGTGGGAGCCAAGGACGCGCTGGTGGCCGGCACGCAGAACGACGGCACCTACTCCGTCCGCATCGACGATGCCTCCCAGCACTTCGTGGCCTTCAGCACGTCGGCCACATTCCCCGAGCCCACCACAGAGGGAGAGGTCGCCAACCAAGACCTGCACAGCCTCTCCTGCCTCGACATGGTCATCATCGTGCCTACCAGCGGCAAGCTCTTCACCGAAGCAAAGCGCCTGGCCGATGCACACTACCAGTACGAAGGGCTGCGCGTAGGCATTGTGCGCGCCGACCAGGTTTACAACGAGTTCTCCAGCGGCACACCCGACCCGACGGCCTACCGTCTCTTCATGAAGATGCTCTACGACAAGGCCGAGACCGATGCCGACGCACCGCGATACCTCCTGCTCTTCGGTGACTGCGCATGGGACAACCGCATGCTCTCCGCAGCCTGGAACAAAAGCAAGCCCGATGACTACCTCCTCTGCTACGAGAGCGAGAACAGCTTCAGCGACACCAAGAGCTACGTCATGGAGGACTACTTCGGCCTGCTCGACGACGGCGAGGGCTCCAACCCCATCCGCGAGAAGACAGACATCGGCGTCGGACGATTCCCCGTCATCCAGGTTGCCACTGCCAAAGTCATGGTCAACAAAAGTATCGACTACATGAGCAAGCAGAATGCCGGACCATGGAAGAACCTGGTCTATTTCCTGGGCGACGACGGCGACGAGAACGAGCACATGAAGTATGCCAACCAGGTGGCAGACGACGTCATCTCCAGATTCCCCAGCCTGGAGGTGCACAAAATCATGTGGGACGCCTACACCCGCGTCAGCTCGGCCAATAGCAACACCTACCCCGAGGCGACCAAGCAAATCAAGAAGCAGATGAAGGACGGTGCCCTGGTCATGAACTACACAGGCCATGCCAGTGCCACCGCCTTCAGCCACGAATACGTGATGCGGCGCGAGGACTTCGAGACGGCCAAGAGCACGAAGCTGCCGCTATGGGTCACATGCGCATGCGACGTGATGCCATTCGACTCCCATACCAACAACTTCGGCGAGACAGCCGTCCTGAATGCCAACGGCGGCGCACTGGCCTTCTACGGCACCGCGCGCACCGTTTTCGCCAGCCAGAACTACAACATGAACCGCTACTTCATGCAGTATCTCTTCTCCAACGACACGAAGACGCTCCGGCGCAACCGCATCGGCGATGCCATACGCCTTGCCAAGAACAACATCATCAGCGACGGGCGCGAGGCTGGCTATCTGGAGAACAAAATACAGTATGCCTTGCTGGGCGACCCGGCCCTCACGATGGGCAACCCACAGTCCAATGTCGTCTTGGACAAAATCAACGGGCAAACAGTTGGCGGCACGCCCATCCCCCTCAAAGCGGGCCAGCGCGTCAGCATCAGCGGACACGTGGAGCAATCCGGCGGCACGGTCATGACCGGCTTCAACGGTGTCGTATATACCCGCCTCTTCGACAATGCGGAGACCATTACCTGCCTAAACAATGCCGGCGCGGAAACCCCCTTCACCTTCACCGACCGCCCTGCCCTGCTCTATGATTCGCAGGACAGCGTGCGGGCCGGCTACTTCAACGAGGAGTTCGTGGTTCCCGTTGACATCAACTTCTCGAACGAGACGGGCCGCTTCGTCTTCTATGCCATAGATGGCACCAGCTGCATCGAAGCCAATGGCTACAACGAGGACATCCCCATCGGCGGCATGGTGGATAACACCGACTTCGACACGGAAGGCCCACAGATTTATGCCTACCTCCACGACGAGAGTTTCCAGAACGGAGGCCGCGTCAACGCCACACCGCTCTTTGTGGCACAGCTCACCGATGCCAGCGGCATCAGTTCCAGCGGCAACGGCATAGGCCACGACCTTACACTCTGCATCGACGGGAAGAGCGACCTCACATATAACATCAACGACTACTACGTGCACGAGTTCGGCGACTTCACCCGAGGCACGGTCGCCTACAACATCCCGATGCTCGAGAACGGACCGCACACCCTCACCTTCCGTGCATGGGACGTCCTGAACAACACCAGCCAGACCAGCCTCGACTTCGTGGTCGATAACCAACTGCCCACCAGCATCCTGCGTCTCGTGGCCAGCGAGAATCCAGCCACCACCAGCACGAACTTCATCGTCAGCTACGACCTGCCTGGCAGCGAGTGCGACTTTATCATCGAGGTCTTCGACTTCTCCGGCCGGCGCATCTGGACACACGAAGAGACCAGCGAGAATGAAAACGGCATATTTACCGTCACATGGGACCTCAACAACGGCGGAGGCGCCAAGGTGGGCTCCGGCATCTACCTCTACCGCTGCCAAGTAAAGTGCGGAGAAAGCAAATGGACCTCGAAAACACAAAAAATCATCGTGCGGAACAATAAATAAGCCTCATGTGCAGTTATTATAGAGTATGAAAGCAAATAATATTATCCGCACCCTGCTGCTCCTTGTTGCCATGTGCAGAGTGGAGACAGTCCTGTCGCAGGACAAGCAGAATATGTTCAACCCCGTGAACACCGCCGCAACCTTCATGTCCATCGCTCCCGATGCCAGGGGCGGCGGCATGGGCGACATCGGTGTCGCCACCGAGGCCGACATATACTCCCAGTACTGGAACCCAGCCAAATATCCCTTCAACGTCGCCAGGGCCGGCGTAGGCCTCAGCTACACGCCCTGGCTGCGCAAGCTGGTCAACGATATCAACCTGGCCAACGTCTCCGGCTTCTACCGCATCGGCGACTACAGTGCCGTGCATGCCTCCCTGCGCTACTTCAGCCTGGGCGAGGTCTTTCTGGCCGACATGGAGGATATGACCATCAAACCCTACGAAATGGCCATCGACGCCGGCTACAGCCGAATGCTCAGCCAGACGCTCTCCATGGCCGTCAACCTGAGATTCATCCTCTCCGACATCAAGTACGACTACACGGCCGAGAGCAGCGCAGCCAAAGCCTTTGCCGCCGACATCGCCCTCTACCGCCTGGGCTACTTCATGATGGGCAACCGCGAATGCAGCTTCGGCTGGGGCTTCAACATCAGCAACATCGGCTCCAAGCTCACATACGGCGGCAGCGACCAGTCCGAGTTCATCCCCACCAACCTCCGTCTTGGCTTCAACCTGACCATCCCCTTCAACGAGTATAACAAGTTCAGCATCGGTGCCGACATCAACAAGCTGCTTGTGCCCACTCCGCCCATGCGCAAATACGACCCCGACAACCCAGACTGGGCAAGCACGGACGGCCTGGAGCCGCTCGAGGACTTCATGGCCCGCGTGAACGACGAGGGCTACTACGGCATCTCCAGCATCGCCGGCATCTTCAAGAGCTTCGGCGACGCACCCGGCGGCTTCAAGGAGGAGATGGAGGAGATTCAGTGGAGCATCGGTGCCGAATACACCTACAACGACCGCTTCATGCTCCGCGCAGGCTATCACCACGAAGCGGAGAACAAAGGTAACCGCAAGTACTTCACCGTCGGTGCAGGCTTCCACATGAGCGTCTTCACCATCGATGCCTCATACGTCTTCTCCACGGCACAGACCAATCCCCTGGACCAGACGATGCGCTTCTCGCTCGGCTTCGACCTGGACGGCATGCGCGACCTCTTCGGAAAAATGAGAAGGAGAAGATGAGGTATGTACAATTTGACAATGTACAAAGTACAATTTATGTACAATCCTACATGTCAAATGAATAAATGGCTATACTGTACATTGTAAATTGTTAAATTGTAAATGAATAAGTTTCGTGTAGGTTTTGGTTTCGATGTCCATCAGCTTGTAGAGGGGCGCGAGTTATGGTTGGGTGGCATACGCTTCGAGCATGAGAAGGGTCTCCTTGGCCACAGCGATGCCGACGTGCTCATCCACGCCATCTGCGATGCGCTGCTGGGTGCAGCCAACATGCGCGACATCGGCTACCACTTCCCCGACAACAGCGACGAGTTCCATGACATCGACAGCAAGGTCCTCCTGCACGAGACGGTGGGGCTCATCGCCACGAAGGGCTACCGCGTGGGCAACATCGACGCCACCGTCTGTGCCGAGCGCCCGAAGCTGAAGGCCCGCATCCCCGAGATGCAGCAATGCCTGGCCGAGGTGATGGGCATCGACGTTGATAACGTCTCCATCAAGGCCACCACCACGGAAAGGCTGGGCTTCACCGGCCGCGAGGAAGGCATCTCCGCCTACGCCACCGTGCTGATTCATAAAGCGCAAAATGAGCTATAGGTCTAATTTAACTGCCGTTGAAAAGTACGCTTTTTTGAAATGAAAAGCGTAAGGAAACAAACCACCACACACAAATGTTAAAAACACAGCGTGCTGAGATGGCAAACGCGGCACGCTGTGTTGGTCATCGCAGCACGCTGTGTTGGTCAACGCGGCACGCTGTGTTTTTCGGTGAGGCTGTAGGGAGCATCCGATTGGGCCGTGCCGAATTGCTTGTTCGGCTGGGCGGACATCTGCAAATGAAGCGTGCCGCCATTCGTCAACTCACCATAAGTGATGTAATTGCGGGAAAGCGGCTGGCCGTTCAGTTGTCGGCTATCGACATAGACATTGTCGCGGCTATTGTCCTTCGCCTCGATGACGAACTGCTTGCCGTCCTCCATCGTAATCGTTGCCCGCTGGAAGATGGGGCTGCCCAAAACATATTGGTCGGTGCCGGGCGTGACGGCATAAAGGCCAAGCGCAGAGAGGACATACCACGCGCTCATGCCGCCCTGGTCCTCGTCGCCGGGAAAGCCGTCGGGCGTGCTGTTGTAGAGGCGGTCCATAATCTGCCGCACCCAGTACTGCGTCTTCCAGGGCTGACCGGCATAGCTGTAGAGGTAGGGCATGTGCTGGACGGGCTGGTTGCCGTGGGCGTACTGCCCCATGCGGGCCTGCTCCATCTCCGTCATCTCGTGTATCTTGCCGCCGTACCAGCCAGGCTTGACGGTGGAGGGCTGCGCGAAGACGCTGTCCATCTTCTGGCAGAAAGCCTCGTCGGAGCCGAAGAGATTGATGAGCCCCTGCACGTCGTGGAAGACGCTCCAGACGTAGTGCCAGGCGTTTCCCTCGGTGTAGGGGCCGCCCCAGACGAGGGGGTCGAAATCGCGGCCTTCATGGCTGTCGCTCCACTTGCCGTCCATGCCCCTTCCGCGGAAGAAGCGGGTCTCGGGGTCCCAGAGGTTGAGGTAGTTGCGGAGCACGCGCCCGAAGACCTGCTGGTAGAAGCGGTTGCCGCAGCTGCGGGCAAGCATCCAGGCGCACCAGTCGTCGTAGGCGTACTCCAGCGTCTGCGTCACGCTGCCGTGCGACTCGGGGAAGGTGACGTAGCCCAGCTGCCAATACTCCTTCCAGCCGGCACGCCCGTTGGCTCCGCCAAGGGGGCCCTTGTTCATGGCCTCGTGGGCATAGGCAATGAGTGCGGAGTCGGGATTAAAGGTGCGGATGCCCTTTGCCCAGGCATCGGCCAGCAACGAGATGCTGTGGTTGCCGCACATGCCGCCCGTCTCGCCCGGACACGACCAGGCAGGCAGCCAACCGAACTGCTTCTGCGCGTCGAGGAGGGCCTGCATGTAGCGCCCCTGCTGCGTGGGGTGCAGAATGTTGGTCAGGGGGAACTGGCTGCGGAAGGTGTCCCAGAAGCCGTTGTCGGTCAGCATGTAGCCGTCGTGAATCTTGCCGTCGTAGGGACTATAATAATAAGGTGTGCCGTCGGCTCTGAACTCATAGAAGTGCCGCGAGAAGAGGTTGGCACGGAAGAGGCAGCTGTAGAACGTGCGCAGTTGCTCGTCCGTTCCGCCCTCCACAAGGATGCGGTTCAGCAGGGCGTTCCACGTCTGGAAGCCGCGCTCCTTTGTCTGTTCCAGCGTGCGGTCACGGCCCAGCTCCTGCTGCCAGTTCTGCCATGCCTGCTCCTCGGAGATATAGCTGCTGGCGGCACGGGCCTGCACCTTGCTCCCGGGCTTGAACTTCAGGTAGCAGCCGTAGCGCTTGCCCTTGCCGTCCTTCTGGTGAGGCATGAGCTGTGCCTCCTGCTTCTCCTCGCAGTTCCAGATGCCGTAGTCCTGTATCGGTTGGTCGAACTGCACCACGAAGTAGCAACGGAAGTTCTCGCTGTGGTTGACGAAGCGCTGGTTGTTCACCCATCCCGTCACCTGCCGCTTCTCGGGGTTGACGTGTATCTCGCTCTGCTCGGTATAGCCGTCGATGAGGAGAAAAGCGTCCTCCTTCTTCGGATAGGTGAAGCGCAGGTGCACGCCACGCTCGGTCGGAGCCATCTCGGTCGTGATGCCGTTGTCGAAGGTGACGCGGTAGTAGTGTGGCCGCCCCACCTCCGTGCAATGGCAGAAGGTGGCTCCGCGCTTGTCGGGATTGACCTCCAGCTCTCCCGTCTCGGGGAAGAAGGTATAAACGGCATAGTCGCTCACCCAGGGCGATGGTTGGTGGCTCTGCCCGAAGCCTCGGATTTGGTCTGCATCGTAGAGGTACTTGAAGCCATCGCCGTTCGCTCCCGTCTGCGGCGTCCACATGTGCTGGGCGTATGGCATAGCCGTTGCAGGGAACGTGTTGCCGCGGGAGAGGCCGAAGTTGGAGTGCGTGCCCTGCAGGGTGTTGACGTACTGCACGAGGTCTGGAAGCCGGTCTGCCCTTACACTTCCGGCAATAGCAAGGAAGGCAAGCATGAGCGCATGTATTTCTCGTTTCATAAAGGGGGAGAGTCGTTTCTGTGTTGACCGCAAAGATACACTTTTTTTTTGCAATTTCGATGTTTTTGTAATATTTTTCGCCACTCTTCGTCTCTCTTTCCATTCTTTTGCTTACCTTTGCCGTGAATATGTATCACTCGGGGCTTCGTTCCCCACAAAAAAAGAAACAGATGAGTATGAAAAAATTCCTTGCATCCATGATGCTCTTCGCAGTGGTGGCAGTGATGCCCGCCAGCGCACAATTCAAGTTTGGCGTCAAGGCCGGCATGAACAACAGCAGGCTGAAGCTGGACTACCAGAACGCCTTCAGCAACCAAAGCGGTTACGGCTGGTTCATCGGCCCCACGGCAAAGTTTTCCCTGCCACTCGGCATCCTGAATATCGGTGCCGACGGCTCCGTCCTCTACGACGAACGTAACTCTTCGACCGGACCCGAAGGAATGGAGGAAAGCATCAAGCTGAAGAGCATCATCATCCCCATCAACGCCCGCGTGAACTTCAGCCTGCTCAAGGTCCTCGGGGCATACGTCTCGACGGGACCGCAGTTCGGCTTCAACGTGGGCAACTGCAGCTTCGGCTGGGGCGACATAAAGGACCGCTTCCAGCTCAAGAAGTCGCAGATAACGTGGAACGTCGGTGTGGGCGTGACCGTCATGAACCACATCGAGGTCGGCGTGGCATACAACTTCGGCCTGGGCAGGACGGGAGAACTGCAAGACGCTACGACACAAGCTGTCATCGAAGCGCCCAAGCAGAAAACCTGGGTTCTCTCCGCCGCCTACTATTTCTAAGCCCTTCGCCTGAACGTGCCTACAAAGAGGAACGGCGCGGACGAACTCGTCCGCGCCGTTCCTGTAAGTAGCAAGGCATAGGCAATGCAACCCGGTAAAGCCTCCCATCTGTCGCGAACCCCAACGTTTCCCGATTACATTTTCGCACAAGGCGGCCTTGGATGATGTTGGTTATAAACATGACGTTTTTTGTTCGACTTTCTACTCCTATAGTATGGGAAATTCGGAAATGTTACATCGGAAATGAAGATATTTTCTTGATTTAGGATGATTTTTGCAATAAAATGATTATTTTTGCAAGCAAAAGCATGCGAGACAGATGACAGAGGTAAGCAAGAAATATTAACTGAACTCCATGGAGGAGCCTACAGAAGTAATCTGGATTATCGGAATCGTCGTGCTGACCATCTGGCTACCTTGTGGCAGATTATCGATTGGGAGCTCATTGAAAAACGTTATAACCCATAACCAATAAACATTCAAGAAAATGAAAGACCTGAAAGGAACTAAGACCGAGCAGAACCTCAAGGAGGCTTTTGCAGGTGAGAGCATGGCTCGCAACAAGTACAGCTACTTTGCATCGAAGGCCAAGAAAGACGGCTACGTACAGATTGCCGCTATCTTCGAGGAAACGGCTGCCAACGAAAAGGAGCACGCCAAGATGTGGTACAAATACTTGAACGGAGGTAAGGTGAGCGACACAACGACCAATCTTGCTGATGCCGCTAATGGCGAGAACTTCGAGTGGACGGATATGTATGCCCGTATGGCTCAGGAGGCTCGCGAAGAGGGTTTCGATGAGATTGCCCAGAAGTTCGAGATGGTGGGAGCCATTGAGAAGCATCATGAGGAGCGCTACCGCAAGTTGCTGAAGAATATCGAGGATGCGATAGTATTCTCTCGCGAGGGTGATGTCATCTGGCAATGCTCCAACTGCGGACACATCGTTATCGGCAAGATGGCTCCGGAGGTTTGTCCAGTTTGCGACCACCCGCAGAGCTATTTCCAAATAAAGGCGGAAAATTATTGACAATTTTGACGGCACAGAAAATCATTGCACACATGGAGTCGTTGCGCAATGAGGAGCAGCGGCGGATACTCATGAGGTTCTTTAAGACGGGCCCTGGTGAGTACGGCTATGGCGATGAGTTCCTAGGGCTGAAGGTGCCACAGACAAGAGAGGTGGTTAAGGCGGTTGGCAAGGACTTCCCATTGGAGGAGGTGCCAGAGTTGCTGATGTCGAAATGGCATGAGGTGAGGTTGTGCGGGCTGCTGATTTTGGTTGAAAAGTTTGAAAAGCTGAGCCCCCTCCCGACCTCTCCGAGGGGAGGAGTTATTAAGCGGAGGAAGAAAGATGCTGAGGCTATCAAGAAGCGCGATGAGATATTGACCTTGTATCTAAAGTATGCAGAGCGGGCAAATAACTGGGACCTCGTGGATTTGTCTGCTCCGAAGATATTGGGGGGGTGGCTGGCAGCCCCCCTCTTATCCCCCCTAAAGGGTGGAGGACAAAGCCAAGATTTGGAGTATAAACGTCAAGTGTTGGATGAACTTGCCGCCAGCGACAATCTTTGGAAGCAACGGATGAGTATCGTCTGTACGTGGATGACTTCACGGATGGGAGACCCGTCGTGGTGCTTGAGGTATGCAGAGATTCATTTACATCATCCGCATGATTTGATGCATAAGGCAGTGGGGTGGATGTTGAGAGAGATGGGAAAGGCTGCGATTAAGCGAGAGGAGAGTGATGCTCGCATCAACTCTTCCGAGCGTGAGCAGGCTCGACCGAAGGTCAAAGGTGCAGGTATGGATTTGCTTCGAGAGTTCCTTCGTCAACATGCTCATGAGATGCCCCGCACTATGTTGCGCTATGCCATCGAGAAAATGGATGATGAGGAACGTAAGCATTGGATGGCGGTAGATGGTGGACGTAAGAAGGCTGATGCAAGATGTTCAAAGACGAAGATGAGTCCCTTTGCAGGCATTCCCGTTTCAGATTTCGTGGATATCATTCTGCATGATGCTAAGCGAAGCGACAAAGCGATGTGCTATTTGCTGCATCAGCGGCTCAATCGACAGTTGCGGGAGCGTTATGATGCCTATCAGCTCCAATTATATGACAGCTATGAGGATGTCGTTGAGGATTTCTTTCTGTATCTGCGAGAGGGTAGGGGTAGCCGCTTTCCTTACCAGGCATTAAAACGAATTAAGAACAATGATGCTTTTGAAAAATGGCTGTTAACGACTTTCCGTAATTATCTGGAACAAACTGAACCACCTGCTAATGGTTTAAATAACTGAAAGCTATGACAGTCAAGGAAGTGTTTGACCTGCGGAAGCAGGGGAGGATAGAAGAGGCATACGAGGCTATCCGTCCGATGTATGCCGTGCATCAGGGCAAGTACACCACGTTGTGCATGTTTTGGACAGCAAGCGACATCCTGAAGAAGCGCATCAAAGAGCAACGCCTTGATGAGGCTGAGAAGATTTTCAAGGCGCTGCTGCGAGTGCTTCCCAATATAGAGGACAGAGAAGGGAAGGCACGCAGCAGTGTTCTTTACGCAGCAGTCACGTTGGATAAGGAGATGAAGGACTTCTGCATGCTTGACTTTGTGGGCCAGTTGAAGGTGGAACAACTAAGCGATGAGGACTGGAAGACCATTACTGCCCCTGCAGTGGATGGAGCTCCCAGTCATCCGATTCCTTCTGTTGCCCAGCAGCTACTCACCTGTGCCTTCCATGAAATACAGGAGGACGCAACGGTGGGCAATGCGCTGAAGGCGATGCCGCTACTACAGGAAGCAGTGCGTCGCTATCCTCGCAACAAGAACTGCCAGCGCTATATGGCGGTGGTCTATTGCATCATGGGAGAGAAAGAAAAGGCCATCGATATCTACCGACAGTTGCTGAAGCACAATCGCGACAGCTACCTCTATGCGGAGTTGGCAGAACTGACAGACGACCCAGGAAAGAAAGCAGCCTTGTTCTGCCAAGCCATTCAAAACCAGCGACAGGAGAAATTCCGAGCGGGTTATCGTCTGGAACTTGCCCGTCTGCTTCTTGACCGTGACAAGCCTAAGGCTGCCTACGAACTGCAGAAGTGCATTGCCACCCGCAAAGCACAAGGTTTTGGCGTTACCAAAGAGATGCAACAGATGCTCCAACAATTGACAGGTGTACAACCTGTGACCGATGCCGAGCAGCAGATGTTCTACAAGAAAATGGTGGAGAAATATCAATCGTGCGAATGACATGCGAACTACTACTTATGGTGATTGCTGGAAAATATTAGCCATACGCCCGAAATTAAGAAATGATTGAATACTTAGAGATAATAACGAAATAAATAATCGAAAGTAATGAAACTATACCCTACCCATACTATAGGTTGCTCCTAGGCTGCTTCCTGGCTTACTCATGAGTATGGCAACAGTATGGCAAGAGCGAGGCAACCAGAAAGGGCGTGGCTCAGGCCTTGGGCTGTATTACGGAAGATGGTGTGAAGTTCAATATTGGGCTTTTGCAGCAATATGGTGCTCTGAAGCGTAAAGGTGGACGTAAGAATGGTGAATGGGAGATAGTGCTCGATTTCAAAGACATCGATTAGTAAGTGTCCAAAAGAAACAAAGGTATCTGTATAGATTGAATGAAACAGATAGAAGTAGTTGCTGCGATAATTCGCGAGGGAGATAAGATATTCGCCACTCAGCGAGGATATGGCGATTTCAAAGATTGGTGGGAGTTTCCTGGTGGCAAGATGGAAGTTGGGGAAACGCCGGAGGAGGCGCTGAAGCGGGAGATTCGCGAGGAGCTGTCCACGGAGATTAACGTAGATGAGTTTCTATGTACCGTGGAGTATGACTATCCAGCCTTTGGGCTTCGCCCTTCCTCCGATGCGACTCGGCAGAGCCAGAGCGAGCTCTGCTCTGCTCTCACTGCTCCGTCGTTTCATCTGACGATGCATTGTTATCTCTGCTCTTTGCTGACGAAGGTGCTGCATCTGAATGAGCATGAAGCAGCAAAGTGGCTCACAAAAGATGAGCTGGACAGCGTGAAGTGGCTGCCTGCGGATATGGAAGTAGTGGAAAGAATAAAGGAATTGAAGTAATAATGGATAAACTCACCCCACAACAGCGACATACATGTATGGCGGCGATTCGGTCTAAAGATACGAAGCCGGAGATGATTGTGCGACGTGGGTTGTGGAAGAAAGGCTTCCGTTACCGTCTGAATCATAAGCGGTTGCCTGGGCATCCTGATCTGGTACTGAGGAAATACAGAACGTGCATCTTTGTGAATGGATGCTTCTGGCACGGACACCACATCAATTTACAATTTACTATTGAGAATAGTGAATGCTGCAAGATTCCAAAGACGAATAGGGAGTTTTGGGTGGCGAAGATTCGCAGAAACAAGGAACGGGACAAGGAGGAGCAGAAGAAACTGGCGACGATGGGCTGGCACTGTATCACGGTATGGGAGTGCGAGTTGAAGCCATCGAAACGGGAAGAGACTCTGGAGTCGATAGCCTTCACCTTGAACCATATCTGGCTGCAAGATCATCAGGTCCACATTGCGCAAAAGTACGATGAATGGAACGAAGAGGATATGCAGATGCCAATGGCAGCGGAAGAGACAGGCAACGAAATAAGGACGGATAAAAACATTATAAAATAAAAGAAAGACGAGATATGACGGAACAGAAAAGCATCGATGTGCTCTGCCATTTGGAGAGCGATTACAACAATGGTGCACATGAGGCGGTGCTACGCCGGCTCATAGATACCAATGACGAGCGGACTCAGAGCTATGGCGACGACCGATTCAGCGAACATGCACGTCAGCTGATTCGCGTGGCGTGTGCTGCTCCTGAGGCACAGATATGGTTCCTGGCAGGTGGCACACAGACCAACGCCACCATCATAGACTGTGCGCTGCAGCCCTACGAGGGCGTGCTTTGCGCCGAGACGGCGCACATCAACGTACACGAAGCCGGCGCAGTGGAGTTTACGGGGCATAAGGTCATCGCGCTGCCTTCGCACGATGGGAAACTTGATGTCAGAGATTTGCAAACTTGGCTCACCGTCTATTTTGCTGACGATACTGCTGAACACATGGTGCGGCCAGGGATGGTGTATATCACATTCCCTACAGAACTCGGCACGCTCTACACGAAGGACGAACTTAGGGCATTGCATGAGACTTGTCGCAAATATGACTTGTTATTATACGTAGATGGTGCCCGACTGGCATACGGTTTGGCGGCGAACAAGGAGGTTACGCTGCCGCTGCTGGCACAGCTGGCAGACATCTTCTACATTGGCGGAACAAAATGTGGTGCGCTCTGTGGTGAGGCTGTGGTCTTTCCACACGGCAATGCTCCCAGTCATATGCTCAGCCGCATCAAGCGTCATGGCTCCCTGCTGGCCAAGAGCCGCGTAGTAGGGGTACAGTTCGAGGCCTTGTTCCAGCCCATCGGAGGTACATCTTTATATTCCGAAATCGGTCGGCACACCGTATCGCTGGCCATGCAGTTGCGTCATCTTTTTGTGGAACAACTCGGATATCAGCCTTTTATAGATTCACCCACGAACCAGCAGTTCTATATCATCCCGAATCGCGACCTCGATAGTCTGCGGAGTCATATCGGGTTTGAGGTTTGGTGCCCTGTCGATGACGCTCACACTGCCTGCCGGTTCGTAACAAGTTGGGCAACGACGAAACAAGAAATCTCGGCTTTGGAGAATTGGGACTGGCACCTGTCTTGTGATAAAGAGTGAATATGAACCGACGAAGGTTTAGCTCGACGACCGAGTGGAAAGTCAACGAAGGGAGAGCAGAATGATGCTTGCATCGACTTTGCCTTACAAGAAGGAGTAAGACCAAAGGTCAAGCAGATCGAAGTTCTTTGCTGGGAAAAGCGAACAAGTTCGAGCGGTAGCTGTAATCATTCGCACGGGAAAGGGAAGATGTATCCGAAACTGGACGAAGAGGACAGGCAAAAGCAAATGGCAGTTGAAAGCGTAGGCTGATGCGATAATAAAGAACGAGATAGAAACGTTATAAAGTAAAGAATACGAATTATGAGAACGAAACATGTAATGTACAAGCCCGCAGGGGTGTGCTCGCAGGTCATCGATGTGACGGCTGACGAGAACAACGTGATACAGCAGGTGTTCTTCATCGGAGGTTGCAACGGGAACTTGCAAGGGATAAGTTCGTTGGTGAGGGGGTCAGAAGATTGATGATGTTATCAGCAAACTGCAGGGCATCCGTTGCGGCACGAAGCGCACATCATGTCCCGATCAGTTGTGCGAAGCTCTGAAGGAACTGAAGTATGCTCCTTTAGAATGAGGCGATGAAGGACTATCCCGATAAGATGACGCCAGAGCAGGCGAGGGTGTTTGGCGAGGTTGTGCTGAATATCGTCGGGCAGTGTACTCTGCCGCAGCCTAAATCTGTTTAATCCGTTAAATCTGTGGTGGGGAAAATGAAAAACTTGAATAACTGAGAGTTCTTGGCAAGCCAAGCGGCAAAGCCGAGCGAAGAATTAAAGACGCTATGATGAAACGATTAATGTGTATTATGACTATGGCTGCCCTGTTGATGGCAGCATGTGGCGAAAACGAAGAGCAGCTGCGACAGCGGGCTGCTGAGTTGTGCAAATACATCCCCGACCACGAACTGTCGGAACGGTCAAAGGACTACATGACGCAGGACTTCTATGCCGTGCTGGACACGATGTTCAACCACCTGCCGGAGCACGAGGCAATGGATCATGAGTGGCTGTACTACTTTGTGACGGGTAATG
>Ga0310690_10005136_pt1 | contig 17976 bp, 26 predicted proteins | sample AusTroGonzalo_MG_2_FD_207661 | JGI IMG/M metagenome (GOLD analysis project Ga0310690, IMG submission 207661) | Bovine rumen microbial communities from tropical cattle in Woodstock, Queensland, Australia - Gonzalo_04 (v2) (version 2) | ecosystem: Host-associated > Mammals > Digestive system >...
ATACAATAATTTAGTAAAAAAGGCTACATTTAGCACTAAAAATCATTCATATTTAGTAGATTTGCCTAATGGTTCTTGTATAATACCTTATGAAGTGTTAGAAGAAACAGGAGACTTTGAAATAGGAGCGTTTGGATATGAAACTAATGGAGATGATTTAGTTTTAAGATATTCCCCAAGCCCTACTTATGTTCACGTCGATTTAGGAAGTTATAGAGATAATTTTGACAACTATCACGTTCCTACTGCAGATGTAATAGAACAATTAACTGAAAGAATAGAAAATGCCGAAGCAACAGTTGAAGGTTATGATGATAGATTAACAATTGCCGAAGATAAACTTGAAGGAATAGAAGATGGTGCAGAAGTAAATATCATAGAAGATGTAAAAGTAAATGGAACGTCTTTGGAAGTAATAGACAAGAGTGTAAATATACCTGTTCCTACTAAAACAAGTGATTTGAATAACGATAGTGGTTATATTACTAACACAGTAGATGACTTAACAAATTATACTAAAACAGGTGATATGAATACTGCTATAAACAATGCAGTAAATGGAGAAAAAGAATTAAGACAACAAGCAGATACTAACTTGCAAACACAAATAGATGCAATTACAAGTTCAACTGATGTTGTTGATGTAGTTGGAACATATCAAGAATTATTAGATTATGACACTTCAAAACTAACTGATAAAGATGTTATTAAAGTATTACAAGATAGTACCCATAACGATGCTTTAAGTTATTATAGATGGATAATCACAGGTGGAACAGGTGCTTGGAATTATGTAGGAAGTGAAGGACCTTTTTATACAAAAGGAGAAACTGATACATTATTAAATACAAAACAAAATACAATAGATAATTCACATAAATTAAGTGCCGATTATGTAGATGATACTTTAACTACAAATAAATTTACAAGTACAAGTGAAAAAGCAACTTGGAATGCTAAATATGACAAGCCAAGTGGTGGTATACCTAAAACTGATTTATCAAGTGCAGTTCAAACATCATTAGGTAAAGCAGATACTGCTATTCAAGATGTAAGTGATAAAGAAGATAAATCAAATAAAGTAACATCAATAACATCAAGTTCTACTGATACACAATATCCAAGTGCTAAATTGTTATATGATAAATTACAAGAAATAAACGATGAATTATACAACAATTCAGAAGTAAGTGGCACAGGAGAAACCCTAACACTAAACAATACTGCTGAAAGTATATTAAAAATGGTGTTATATGGTAATACAAGTCAATATACTACAACAGGGAAAAACTTATTACCTTATTCGCTTAATTCATTAAAAGGACATAATACAAGTGGAACTTGGAACAATAATATTTATACATTAAATAATTTAACTTTTACAATAAATGATGATTTAACAATAAAAGTTAATGGAACTGCAAATGCACAAACAATTTTTAGAATTGCAAAAAACCCTACTATTTCAGGAACAATGGTATTAAATGGTTGTCCTAGTGATGGAGATTATAATAAATATTTTTTAATATATTCTAATAATGTTGATACTTCTTATCGTGATGAGGGAAGTGGTGTAAATATAACTCAAATGGCAGGAGATAATAATACGATAGAAATGGTTATTAGAAATAGCCAAGCATTAAGTAATGTTTTATTTAAGCCAATGATTTCAACAAATGGTGGAGATTATGAGCCATATACAAATGGAACAAGCCCTAACCCTGATTATCCACAACCTATCAATGTAGTAAGTGGAGATAATATAATAGAAGTATGTGGGAAAAATATGTTTACATTAGACAGTTTTATAAGTAATGGCTATTTAGATATAACTAATGGTAATGTAGCAACACAAACAAATCCAATAAATAAAACGTATGGAACATTTATGGTTAGTGGTGGTGGAACTTATAATGTAAGTTTTCAAACTACTATGAGAGGAATAACTATATGTCAATATAATTCAAGTGGAACATTTATTACAGGTAATGAATACTCAAATACAACAAATCAAAGCATAACTTTAAATGCTAACACTAGATACCTAAAAATATCATTTAATTATGACAATTCTTCAATGAGTGATAGTTTAATAACTGATACGTTAAAACCAATGTTAGAAGCAAATAGTGAAGCAACCCCTTATGAACCATACACTAGCCAAACATATCCTATATATTTAGGTGTAGAGAATATAGTAAATATGTCATTGTTATTTGGCAATACAAGTTATTATTCAATTACAAATAATGAATTAAGTGTAATAGCAACTGATAGTAGACAATGGTCTAGTTTAGATGGCACAACTTGGGGTATGTCAATGAAAGCAGGAACTTATACAATATCATTTAATGCTTTTAGTGGTAGTATTCAAATATATGGTGCAACAAGTGGAGAAATAACAAGACCTAGTGCTTCAAATGGTTATGCAACATTTACATTATCAAGTGATGATATAGTAGGAATAAAGTTCTTAAATATATCAAGCTACCCTTATAATGCAGGAAAGATACAAATAGAAAAAGGTAGCAAAGTAAATCACACAAGCACAACACCAATAGAACTATGTAAAATAGGAGATTATCAAGACTACTTTACTAAGAATAGTGGGAAGAACTTACTAAACAAAGATGGTGGCTTTACTTTAAATAGTGTTGGCTCAACAGGTGTAATAAGTCCTAGTAATCAAAATGCTTTATTTGATGATTATATACCTGTAAGTCCAAATACAACATATACATTAAGTTTAGCAACAACAATATCATATCCAACAATAGCAGAATACAATGGAACAACTTTTGTTAAAAGAGATATAGGAAGTTCAACAAATAAATTAACATTTACTACTGATAGTAATACAAATGCAGTAAGAGTAGTATTGAATAAAGATGGCTCAACAACAATGACACAAGAGATAATAGATAGTCTATTACCAATGTTAGAATTAGGTAGTGATAGAACAACCTATGAACCTTATGGAACAAATCAATGGTGTAAATATAATGCTATTGGGAAAGTAGTGTTAGATGGTAGTGAGGGAACTTGGAACTTAAATGAAACAAATACAAATACATATAGGTTTACAAATCAAGTTCTATTTGATAGTTCTAATAAACCTATTAATTATCAAGCAAGTTCAATGTTAAATAATTACTTTCAAGAATATAACGGAAATACTGCAATAGGTAGTATAGATAGCGAGGGAATAGCAATAAGAGATAATCTAGCAGGTTTAACAATAAGAGCATTAATATCAAGAGTAACTGATTTAGCAGGATTTAAAACTTGGCTATCAACACATAACACAACAGTATATTATGTACTAGCAAATCCATACCTATCACTAATAGAAGATGAAACACTAATAAGTCAACTAGACAATATACAAAATGCTATGTCTTATGATGAACAAACTAACATAAATCAAATCTCAAACGATAAGCCATTTAAGATATATGCTAGTACGTTTACACCAACTATTGCAGGTAGAATAGCAAGTTTACAATATGAAAACAAATTATTGAATGAAAGAGTTAAAAAGTTAGAAGAAGAGGACACTTTATAGTGTTCTTTTTTTATGGTATAATTAAGTTGGTGATAGTATGAATGAAGACTTACTTGAAATACTTGGTGATAGATTAACGGATAGAATACAAAAAGCAAATACATATTACTTAACTAAAATAGGTGAGATGATTAAGAGAATACGAGACCTCAAACCTACACAGGCACAACAATTGGTTCAGATGTTAAAATATGGTGGTAGTTATGAAGAAATCTTAATAGAAATATCATCATTAACAGGTATTGACCCCATTGAAATAGACAGGATGTTTGCTCAATACTCAAGAAATGACCTTAATTTTGCTAAAAAGTTCTATGATTATAGAAATATACCTTTTATTCCTTTTGATGAAAATATAGCCTTAAAAAGGCAAACAGAGGCATTAGCAAATATAACTAAAAATGCTATGAATAACTTTACAAGGTCAAGAGCATTAGGATATTCATTTAAGGAACTAGATGGAACAACAAAGTTCTATGGTTTAAGAGAAACATATGAGAAAGTATTAGATGAAGCATTAATAAATGTTGGACAAGGTAGAGATACATTTGATAACTCAATGACTAGGATATTAAAAGAACTAGGTGGTAGTGGGTTAAGAACACTAGATTATGAAAGTGGTAGAAGTATAAGACTTGATAGTATGGTTAGAATGCACTTAAAAAGTGGGTTAAGAGAATTACATAATGAAAATCAAAGATTATTAGGTGAAGAATATGGAGCCGATATGGTAGAAGTATCACATCATTCTAATTCTGCACTCGACCACATAGACACAGTTGATGGAAAACAATTTGCATTAATTGATAAAATAAAGGAACAAATAAAAAGTGGAATTGAAAAAGAAATAAAGATGGAAGATATAGAAGAAAATCGTGTAAAAGTAAAAGGTAAATGGTATTATGATTATAATTATATAAATGATAACCTAGAAAGACCCGTATCAACATTAAACTGCTACCATTACACTTTTAGTGGAATACTTGGTATTAGCAAACCAAGATATACAAAAAGAGAATTACAAGAAGATAAAGAAAAAAATATGACAGGTTGTGAAATAGATGGTAAGCATTATACTTTATATGAAGCAAGTCAACTACAAAGAGAGTTTGAGAGAAGAATAAGGGAACAGAAAGATATACAAATTTTAGGTAAATCATCAAATAATGATGAAGTGATTAATGAAGCACAATCAAAAATAACTATATTAACAAGGAAATATAAAGAAATATGTGATATATCGGGGTTGCCATATAAAGCAAAAAGATTAAGTGTTGTTGGATATAAAAGAGCAAAGTTGAATAAATAATTGCTTTATGATATAATTTGATTTAGAGGGGTGCCACAACCACTCCTCTAATACTTTGTTGTGGGAGGTATATATGAAAGAAGTATGGAAAGATATTCCTAATTATGAGGGATATTATCAAGTTAGTAATTTAGGGAGAGTTAAAAGTCTAAAAAGAAGAGTTTATGCAGGTAGAAAAAGAACTAGATGGCAGTATGAGAGAATTTTAAGCAACAAGAAAAATAATGGCAATGGATATGTGGTTGTTGCCTTAAACAAAGATGGTATATCAACCAATAAATATGTTCATAGACTTGTAGCCGAGATTTTTATACCTAATATACATAATTTGAAATATATAAATCATAAAGACGAAAACAAAAAGAATAATTGTGTAAATAATCTTGAATGGTGTTCTGCTCAATATAATAGCACCTATAATGACATACACATAAAGAGAGGAATTAAATTAAGAAACAATAAGTATAGTAAAAAAGTTATAAAATTAGATGATAATGATAATGTTATAAAAGAATATCCATCAATTAGTGAAGCAAGTAGACAAAATGGAGTATCTTATCAAGCAATTAGTGATTGCTTAAGAAGTAAACAAAAACACTCTGCAAATTATAAATGGGTATATAAAGAAGAACCTTAAAATGGTTCTTTTTTTACGTTTGTGTAAAATAAATTAAATTTTTCTTGCAATTAGTATAATAGTATGTTAATATATTATTGAAGGGAGATGATTATATGAAGAAGTACAGATTAAGAAAATGGGTTGAATATTTATTGATACTAATAGCATTCTTCTCATTTTGTATAATGGGTAGTGAATGTGATGATATGTTAATATTTGACATTAGTCATATAATAGCATTAACAATATTTGCTATATCAATGGGAATACTTAATGAATACGGAAGATAGGAGGTATAGAGATGAAGTTCGTATTTAGTGATGGGGGAAGAAGTAATTACTTTAAAGGCACAACAGGTGATTGTGTATGTAGAGCAATATGTAATGCTACAGGTGAAGATTACAAAGAGATATATAACAAGATTAATCAAGTAAGCAAAAGGGAAAAGTCAGGTAGAAGAAAAAGAGGCAAGAGCAATGCTAGAACAGGTGTGTATAGATACACTGAAAAAGAAATCATTGAGAATATCCTAGGTTGGAAGTGGCACCCAACAATGTCAATAGGTAGTGGTTGCACAACTCACCTATGTAGCGAAGAATTGCCAAGTGGTACTTTAATAGTAGCAGTGTCTAAACATTTGACTTGTGTAAAAGATGGTGTGTTATATGACACATATGATTGCTCAAGAGATGGAACAAGATGTGTATATGGATATTGGAGAAAATAATATGAAACTAAAAGAATTATATAGGAAATTCAAAGGCTACGATATTGTAGTCTTTGGAAGACCATTGGACCAACCAACAATACCATTCACATTTTTGCCTAAAGATAAAGAACTAAAAGAATGTGAGGTAGTAGAATACAAAGTTAAGGAATGTGAAGTAGATATTCCATACTTTGATATAACGGGAAAATACAAAGGTAAAGAACATATTAAAGGAGATGTATATGTGTATGTTAAATAGAAAGAAATTTATTGAAAATCATTTTATCACTTGTGATGAATGTGGATATAACAACCACAAAGACAGGTTTCAAGCCTATGGAACTTGTCTCCATTGTGGTAAAGTATTAGATGATAGGGTTATGTTTAAAGTTATGTTAAGAAAGATAGCATTAAAGAACCCACATTTAAGGAGCAAGAACAGAACTCGAGCAATATTGTATTTCTAGGAATTTATGATATACTTGATATGTAAGAGTATCAAGGAGAGTGAAAATGGTTGAAACAATAATTAAATCTGCAATAGGTGTGATTGTTAGTGGCTCACTTGGATATTGTAGTTGTGTTATTAAAAACTACAAAAAGAAACTCAAGGAAAAGGAAGCAGAAAATGACGCAGTTAAAGAAGCACTAAAAACATTGCTACAAAGCAATTTAACAAACACTTATTATGTTTATGAGAAAGTAGGTAAAATTCCTGATTATGTATATAAGAATTGGCTTAATGAATTACAAATATATGAAGCATTAGGTGGTAATGATTATATCCACATCCTTGCCGAAAAGATGAAACATTGGGAATTTATAGTAACAGATATATTAGAAAGGTAGAAAGAATATGAATGGAAATTCAGGAATTGTTCCTACAGTTGATTTAGCAACTAATAACAATAACGGCTATGCTTATCCTATGATGCCTATGATGTATGGTGGATATGGTAATGGTGGCTTTGGTTATGGTGGAGATTGGATTTGGATAATTCTATTATTTGCTTTATTTGGTGGATGGGGAAATAACGGTAATGGTGGTTTCTTCAATGGTGGTTTTGATAATGGCTATGCTTGGCTATCTAATGGTCAAAAAGAGATTATGCAAAACACTAACAATGGGTTTGACACATTACATTTATCTAACCAATTAGATACAGTAAATAGTGGTATTTATTCATTATCTAACCAATTATGTAATAGCACAAGTGATATAACAGGTGTCATATCAAATGGTTTCTACAATAGTGAAATAAGTGCTAATAACAGACAAATGGCTAATATGAATACTGCATTTAACCTACAAAGTCAGTTAGCACAATGTTGCTGTGAAAATCGCCTTGGAACACAAGACTTAAAAGCAACTGTTATTAGTGAAAATTGTTCTGATAGAGAAGTATTAAGACAAATAGGTCAAGATATTCTTGTAAATCAAACTGCTAACACTCAAAAGATAATTGATGAAATCTTTAGAGATAGATTAGATGAAAAACAAGATAAAATTGATGAGTTAAATAGACAAATCTTAATGAAAGACCTAAATGCTTCACAATTAGCACAAACTCAATCAATTATATCTAATGTTTACAACGAATTAAAGAACTGTCCTGTTGGAACAGTTCCAGTATACGGAAACACACCTATATTTAGTTGCAACAATGGTTGTGGATGTGGATATAACACAACAAGCCAATTTATTTAATAGCATATAGTCGATTACGACACGCTCGATTACGAGAACTTGCAAAGATGGTTACATAAGTAACCAAAAAAGGAGATAGACAAGTTCTATCTCCTTTTTTAAAAAAATAATTAGAAAAAACACAATATTTTTGCTTTTTTGTAGAAAAATTGCAAAAAATAACAAAATAATTGTTTTTTTGGCAATTATTATTTGAAAGGAGAAAGATAAAACAATGATTGAAACAATTATAAATGAACCTCTTGCGTTGCCAAGTAATGCAAGCCCAATAACTTTTGATGAAACTGACATTAGAACAAGATGTGCTACTTGTAATTGCAATGGTTGGCTAGATTATTCAAATGGTAACCCTAATTTTAAAATCTTTGGAAATGGATATACAGGTTATTATGATGTAGAATTTAGTGCTTCCGTTAGCACTGCAACTGCAGGTGTTGTGGCAATAGGTCTTTTTCAAGATGGAGTATTAATACCTGATACTGTAAGAGCAGTAACAATAGACACTGCAGATGATTATGAAACTATTTCTTTTGATAAGAAATTAAGAGTATGTCCTCGTGGAACTACTAATATATCAGTTCAAAGTGTTCCAAGCGTACCAACGCCAACTGACCCAACAACGCCAATATCAACTACACAAGCAATTATAACAAATGCTACGTTTAGCATATCTAGGATATAGATGAGAAATAACTTAGATTTGACATCTTTGATTTTGCAATTGTATAGTGTCATTTTACTATTACAAGATTATAACAACAAAGATTTGATGAATGAACTTCAATGGCAAGATGAAGAATATTTAAAGAAGATTATTAGACAAAACGAGCAAATAATAGAACTCTTAAAGAAAGGAGACCAAAATGGAAGATAAACTACTAGAAAAAGTAGATGAAAAAATACAACATATACTTGATGAAGATATCAATACAACCAACCTAGAATACCTTTATAAATTATCTAAAATTAAGCATATGACAAAGGAGGATAAAGAAATGAATTATGGTGCAAGAAGACCAGGATATGACACATATGGTCGCAACTATGGTGAAGGATATGGAAACTATGGTGAATACAATTATGGAAACTATGGGAACTATGGAGCAAACTATGGTAGAAGAGGAAGAGATATGAGATATCGTGGTGAAGATGAAATGGATAGAATGTATAGTGATTATGGAAGATATCAAGAAAGTCGCTCAAGATATGGAGCAGGAGAAGAAACAGATAAGTCTTTTCACTATATGGTAAAATCCCTTGAAGATTTTATTAAAGTCCTATATGAAGAAGCACAAGGACCACAACAACAACAAATGTTAAGAGAAGCATTACAAAGAAGTTCGATGTAATATGTATAAGTATCACAACAACAATGCTTTAGGACTATTTGAAAATGATTGCACAATAAGAGCAATTTCTACTGCCACAGGGAACACTTGGGATGATACATACAAACATTTAAGCAATATAGCAAGATTACAAGGCACTATGATGGATGACAGAGACTTTATTCGTGATTATTTAGATGAAAGATATGAAAGAACCTATGACATACCTAGATATGTAGGTGAGGTAGCAGGAGCCTATCCTGATAATATTCTACTAATTACAATGAATGGTCATATAACCTGTTCTAAATATGGTGTAATCTATGATAGTTTTGATTGTAGAGAAAGAGTAGCCGAGTATTGTTGGATAGTAAAATAAGAAGCTTGTTGCTTCTTTTTTGCTATTGTGTTATACTTAATTTGAAGTCAAACGTATAAATGATTTCACCCGAACTGGCACAAAGCCGTTATGCTACTTTTATAGGTAGCATTGAGTAGATATATCGCCTTGTAGCGAGGTTAAGTGCGAAAGCGAGAATATATGCTATCGGTGGGAAGTTTTATATCTATTCAATGGTACTTATAAATTAATAGTACCCCCTTTAAAGAGCAAATTGCTCTTTTTTTATTTATATGGTAAAATTAAGTAAAAGAGGTAGAGAATGGTAATAGCAGTAGACAAAAACTCATATCAAGTAGCAGAAAACGATGGCAACGAATATGTTTACTTATATGATGATGAAGATTTAGAAGATTTAATGAAGACAAAATTGCATTGTATTCAATATAAAAGTTTTGAATATGCCGATATTAATTTAACTGATTACAACATAGATTGTATGAAAAGAACCAAAATAACTGACAAAGATTGGAAAAATCTCCCTGAAAAGAAATACTTTAAGTTTGGAATTATAGTACCTAATTACAATTATGAACACACAATAGAAAAGTGTTTAAATAGTATATTAAAACAAACATATAAAAACTATGAAATTATATTTGTTGATGATGTTTCAACAGATAATTCAGTTGTAGTTGCAGAAAAGACATTTGCTAATTGTTTTAAAAAGGAATTATGTGGTTTTGATAGCATAAACAAATTATCAGAACCACAATTTAAGATAGTAAGACTTAAACAAAAAAGGCTAAATGGTGGTGCTAGAAACGAAGCATATCTACATTTAAGTGATGATGTCGATTATATTTATTATGTAGATAGTGATGATTGGTTATATGATGAAAAAGTTTTAGAAAAGATAAATAACAAACTTCAAAGCGAGCCTGATGTTCTATTTGTAGGAATAGCCGACTATAAGAAAGGTAAAACAACAATTAATGATATTCCTGAATATACTGACAAATATGAGGCAATGAATGGATGGAGTGGTTCTTGTGGTAAAGTTATTAAAAAGGAATTAGCAACAAGACAAGAGTGTTTATATAATGAAGGGACTTTGAAAGAAGATAAAAACCAACATTGTAAGATATGTATAAATATGAAAACATTTGCTAATTTTAAAGATATTGCTTATGTATGGAATAAAGAGAACTTAAAATCAGTAACAACAATAAGAGATAATATATTGTGGGGAACATCTACAATAAGGCATTATGCAGACACCTTACAACTTTATTTAACATATAAAGGACAGGACCCACTAATTGATGAAATATTAAAACATAGAGTAGAATTATGCAAAAAAGAAATTATTGATGGAGGAGATAAACAATGGTAAAACTTTCTATTGTAATACCATATTACAATACATATGAACTAACTGAAGAATTATTGGGTGTATTAATGCCACAATTAAATGAAGATGTAGAAGTATTTTTGATAGATGATGGTTGCCAAGAAAAAAGACTAGATGTATATGATGAAGATATTGAGATTATACATTTAGAAAAGAATATGGGAAATTCATTTGCTTTAAATACAGGAATTAAAAAATCAACAGGAAAATATATTGGAATTATTGATAGTGATGATTTGATTACTGATAATTACATTGAAGAAGTATTAAAGGCAATAGACAAAACAAATGATGATTTAATATGTATTGATTGGATAGACAAACATAATCATCAAATAGTTCAAAGACCAAGCAACCCTGCACCTTGGAGAAGTCTTTACAAAAGGGAAATAATGCCTTTATTTGATGAAAACATAAGACACGCAAGTGATGTACCTTTTAGGAAAAAACTAGATGAAGGCAATAAAACAAAATATTATATAGACAAAGTTCTTTATATATACAATTCAAACAGAGTAGGCAGTTTGACTTGGGAAAGAGATAGAGGTGATTATAGTTGAAAATATTAGTATTAAGTTGTGATAAGAACGAAGAAATATTTGACGCATTTCACCATTGTATGGAAAAGTATTATCCTAACCACCCTGAAATAATATATGCTATGGAGACAAAACAAAACCCATATTACAAGACAATATGCAAAAATTATCCACTAGAAGTGTGGACTAAAAGGATAAGAGAGACATTAAAAGAAATAAATGATGAACAAATCTTAATTATTATGGATGATTTCTTTATAAGGCAACCTGTTGATGAAAAAAGAATAAAATATGCTAGTAAGCATTTAAAAGGCAGTATAGCAACATTTTGTTTTGAAAAGAGTTGGGATAGTAATGATGAAGAAACACCATACAAAGACTTTAAAAGAAGGCGACACGGAAGTGATTATGAAGTGTGTATAAATTGTGGCTTATGGCAAAGAAATAAACTAATAGATGTTTTATCAAGGGATAGCAACCCTTGGGATGTTGAAACGAACCAAGATAATAGAGGTTATGATTACTTAATAAATAGTGGCGACTATATAATTGATTGGGGTTATGAAACTTGGAAACCAACAGGACTATTCAAAGGTAAATGGTGTAGAAATATAATACCATTTTTTGAAAAAGAGGGCATAGAAATAGATTATGAGAAAAGAGGTTTTTATGATTAAGGTAGAAGTAATAGAAGATTTTGACTTAAAAGACTTTCATAAGATAAGAAACTTAAAAAGAAAATGTGTAGAATATCCAAACAAATTATTTGTAGGAGATACATTTGAATGCAATGAAGAGATGTGTAAATATTTAAGTGGTGAAAACAAGTTTAAAAAATCTTTTATCAAGGTTCTTGAAGTTAAACCAAGTAAAAAATAAGTGCTATTTGCACTTTTTTTATTTGTATGTTATACTTTAATTAGAGTTGTAGTGAGCAACTTTATATTAAATCTTTATGGTGGAGTTGACCACTTGAAAAAATCGGTAGGAGGAAATATATGAAAGATTTTTTAGAAACATTAGAATTAGGAGAGACAAAATACAAATTGTCTAAAGATGAGATTAAAACTATTATTGCTAAACACGGAGAATATATAAATACCGAGAAAAGCAAAATAGAAAATGAATATAAGTCTCAACTTGAAGAGAATAAGAATACTATTGAGGAACTTAAGGCTCAAATAGAAAAGGCTCCAAAATCTGATGAAATGGAAAGTCTAAAAAGCACAATAGCCGATATGGAAGCCAAAGAACAAGACCGACTTGCTAAAGAAAAAGCAAAGAAAGACGATGAAGTTCTAACAAATAATGTTATCCAAGCAATTGGAGATAAAAAGTTTGTAAATGACTTCACTAGAGACGCAATTGTGAACGAAATAAAAGTTGCGTTAAATAATGACGCAAATAAGGGTAAATCTGCAAAAGATTTATTCGAAGAAATAACGAAGGATAAGAATGGTATATTCGCAAACCCAAATCAAATGGTTGATATGCCAAGTCCTGATGAGAATATGGAAACAGTAGTCTCAAAAGCAGATTTTGATAAGATGGGTTATAAACAAAGAATAGAACTAAAAGAAACGAACCCCGAGTTATTTAACAAATATAATAATAATATGTGATTTAAAGGAGGAAACAAATTATGGCAACAGGAACAACTTATTTAGAGAAGTTAATAGACCCTGAAGTAATGGCACCAATGATTAGTGGCAAAATTGAAAGTCAAATAGTGGCAACACCATTTGCAAAGATTGATACTACACTACAAGGTAAAGCAGGTAGTACAATCACAGTTCCAAAATATGAATATATTGGAGACGCAGAAGACCTTGCAGAAGGTGTTACTGCAGATAAAACACAACTTGCAACAACTACTGCAGAATATACTGTTAAGAAGGCAGTTAAACAAGTAGAATTAACTGACGAAGCAGTATTAAGTGGATATGGAAACCCTGTAGGAGAAACAAATTCACAATTAGCAAAGGCAATCGCTAGTAAAGTTGACGCAGATGTTATGGATGAATTAAAGAAAGCACAATTAGTTTTCAATGCACCATCTGCAATTTCATACAATAACATTGTTGACGCAATTGATTTACTAAACGAAGAACAAAATGTTGAAAAGGTTATGTTTATTCATCCTAAACAAGTATCAACATTAAGAAAAGACGCTAATTTCATTTCTAATGATAAATACCCTAACAATGTTATTATGAAAGGTGAAATTGGTATGATTGCCAATTGTAGAATTGTAGCAAGTAAAAAAGCAGTTAATGACGCAAAAACATATTTTATGAACCCAATTGTTGAGTTAAAGGCTCAAGATGAAACAGGAGACGAAATTCCTGCAGTTACAATTTATCTTAAGAGAGATACAAATGTTGAAACTGAAAGACATCTAAATAACTATACAACTCTAATTGGTGCAGATAAGCATTATGTTGCGGCTTTAACAGACAATTCTAAAGTTGTAGTAGCAAAATTTGACGCAAGTGGAGTAAGTTTATAAGATTAGGAGGCATTTATGGAATTTGGTGGACAATATCTAACCTATCAAGAATACAAAGGTTTGGGTGGCACTTTAGACCTAATGCCTTTTAATTTACTAGAGCTAGAAGCAAGAAAAACAATTGATAGATATACATTTAAAAGATTAAGAAACCTCGAAACACAAAACCAAGAAGTAAAATTATGTGTTAATGAACTAATTTCTATGTTAAATACATATAAAAGTGATTTAGAGAGAAATAAAGCCATTTCTAGCGAAAGTATTGATGGTTATAGTATAAGTTATCTAGGAACATCAATTGAGCAAGAAAGGGGCAAAAAAAGTGAAATTAAGGGCATAATAGAAAAGTGGTTAAGTTGTTGTAGTCTTGAGGATGGAACACCTTACTTATATAGAGGTGTTAAATGATTAAGAATAATAGTGTAACAATATATCATAAAACATTCAATAAGAATACTAGACTAGAAGAATGGACTAGATATAATTATAAGAATGTTTGGTTCTTTGGTGGGGAGAGTGCTACTGTTAGGGAGGGTTATAACCCAAATAACAGAGTGGAGATAAGAATACCATTAACTGAAAGTATCAACATTGATAACTTTGCAATTGGCGACATTATATGTGAAGGCACTCTCAACACTGATATTGAAACACAACAAGATTTAAGTGGTCTTATTTACAATATAACGAGTATTAATGTGAATAAATTTGGAACTCAACCACATATACATTTGAGTGGTAAATAATGTTTGATGTAAAATTAAACTTACAACCTGTTAGTGTAATACAAGCAAATTTAGGCATAGACCCAAACGGAAGAGTTCATAAGTTTTTTACTAATACTTGTTATAGATATATGGATAAATATGTTCCAATGGACTTTGGAGACTTAAGAAGCGATGTAGATATTGGAAGCGATTATATAGCATATGAAGCACCATATGCCTATTATCAATATTTTGGTATGAGAGCAGATGGAACTCACAAGGTTCAAAACTATACAACTGCAGGAACAGGACCATATTGGGATAGACAAATGGTGAGTGCAGAAATGCAAGATGTCATAAAAGAAGTTCAAAACTATGTCGATTATGGAATAGGAGGAATACTATGACAAGAATAGAAGCATTGAGACAATATATGTTTGGTATTTTAGATACTCTTACAAACAATGAAGAATATCAAATAAATGCAGATATGCTTGGAAAAGTAGGAGACTATTCATTAGATAAGATACCAACTCAAACAATAGTGAGAAGTTGGATAGATGGAACTAAAGTTAAGAGAGATGTTTATTCATTTAGAAGTAGAAAATCATATTCTCAAGATGTGGTAAATAACTTAAATAATATTGGTTTTTTTGAAAAATTAGAGGAATTAATCGAAACAAATAATAGAAAAGGTATATTGCCTAGTGTTGAAGGCGTTTTAAGTATTAAATGCTTAAATTGTGGCTCTTTAAATAGAGCAGACACAAACACTGCAATATTTAATATACAAATAGAGATAGAATATTTGATGGAGGTAAACGATGATAAAAATATTAGCGAGTAAAGATTTCTTCTATCGTGGAGAATATATCTTGAAAGATGATGAAATTAATAACTTATCATATGAAAGCATTGTTGCTCTAAATGAAAAAGGGTTTATTCAACCTCTATCTACCAAAGATTTGGTAATAATAAAACGAGAATTGAAGAAGGAGGACAAGAATGGAACAACTATTTAGAGACCAATTCTATGACTTTATAAACACTGCAACTATTGTTGGAGAAGTAGCAAGTCCTACTTGGACAAGAGAAGGAACAGGTGTTGAAAGTCTTGAAATGGCATTTAACCCACAAAAAGACACTTATAAGGATATTACAAAAAGAACTGCTAAAACAACATTCAAAAATTATCAATTAAGCACATCAGTTAGTGGTAAGAGATGTTTCAAAGGAGACGCAATGTATCCATACTTAAAAAATCTTAAAGATTTAGCAATAAGTGCAGATACACAATTCCTAGAAGTTGATACAACTGAAACAATATCAACAGGTGTTTATAAAGCAACAAGATATGATATACTTATAACAATAAGTAGTTGGTTAGGAGAAGACGCAGTAATTGCATATGATATAGATTATTCTAACCCTGTTCAAGGAACAGTAACACTTGCAAACGGTGTTCCAACATTCACACCAACTGCAAGTTTATAATAAACTGAAAGGGCAAGGCAATAGTGCCTTTGCTCTTTTTTAATATAGGAGGTAAATATGGAAGAAAAACTAACATTAAAGAACAAAACTAATGTTTTAACAATTAATATTTATAGGGAAAATGGAGAATACACAGGCAACAATTTAGTGTTTAATTTAAAAAATCTAGATACAATTGGTAAATATGATGAAATGCACCAAAAATTAACTAAAAACACAAAATGGTATAACGACCAAAAAATAATAATAAGAAAGCAACAAGACTTTAAATCTAAAGACAGTCTAATGACAAATAATGAAAAGAAGCTTTATGAACTTAATAAAGAATATCTTAAAAAACAAATAAAAGCATTTGATTTATTTTTAGGAGATGGTGGCGTTAATAAAGTTTTAGATGGAGATAGTTTTGATTTAGATAGTATTTTAATAATAAGAGATTATATTGAAAAACAAATATTACCATATTTAAAAATATCAAAAGAAAATATAGTTAAAGAAATGAATGAAAAATATGGTTTAAAAATTGAAGATGTGTTAGAAGATAATGGAATATCCAGTTAGTGTAAAAGTAAATAATAAAACATATAAATTAAATACTGATTTTAGAGTTGCTATAAAATGTAATGAAGTATTTTCTGATAGTTCTATTTATGAAATAGAAAAAGAACTCGCTATTATTTATTTGTTATATGGTAATGATGGGCTTAATAATGAAGAAGATTATGAGGAATTGTTAAGGTTTGGGGTAAAGTTTTTAATGTGTGGTAATGAACCTAAAAATGATACTGAAGAGCCTGATATGGACTATATACAAGATGAGAAATATATAAGAAGTAGTTTTAAATATGATTATGGTTATGACCCTTATAAAGAAAAATATATTCATTGGTGGGAGTTTTTTAATGATTTAAATAACTTGTCTAATAGTGAAATGGGAGATTGTTGTATTTTAAATCGCATAAGGAACTTAAGAAATTGTGATACTTCTAGAATTAAAGACTATAAAGAAAGACAAAAGATAGAAAAAGCCAAAAAAGAAGTAGCATTAAAGAAAACTAAAAAAATGCGATTAACTGAAGAACAACAAAAGAATATGGAAGAGTTTTATAAACAAATAGAAAGGAGATAGCTTATGGAAAATGCTTTAGTCCTTAAAACAAAAGTAGATACTAAAAGTTTTGATAAAGAGATAGCATATTTGAAAGATGAGGCAGAAGACCTTAAACTAATACTTAAAGACGCAGGAAACATTGATGAAGCAGAAGCTAGAAAATATGAAAAAAGATTAGAGCAAATTAATAACAAATTAAGTGATTTATATAGAAAACAAAATCAAATAAACAGTCAAGGTTTTAAAAGAGTTCAAACTACACTTGCAAACGTTAATAAATCGGCTTCTAGCGTTGGTAAAAGTATAATGCGTTGGGGTTTAACTTTATTAGGTGTAAGAAGTGCAATGACATTAATAAGAGGCTCTATGTCAACGTTATCTCAATATGACGAACAATTAGCCAAAAATATGGAATATATAAGATACGTTATTGCTATGGCTTTAAAACCATTAATTGAATATATTGTAGATTTAGTATTCACTTTATTGCAATATGTAAATTATATATCACAGGCTTGGTTTAATACCAACTTATTTGCCGACGCTAGCGCTAAATCAATGGAAAAGACAAATAAGTCAATTAAAAGCGCTAGTAAATCAATGAAAGAACTTAACAAAGATATG
>Ga0310690_10005138_pt1 | contig 17970 bp, 6 predicted proteins | sample AusTroGonzalo_MG_2_FD_207661 | JGI IMG/M metagenome (GOLD analysis project Ga0310690, IMG submission 207661) | Bovine rumen microbial communities from tropical cattle in Woodstock, Queensland, Australia - Gonzalo_04 (v2) (version 2) | ecosystem: Host-associated > Mammals > Digestive system >...
TTCCACGGCATCTGCCCTACAAAGTTCGCTGAGGTCGGAATTGAACGAGCGGAGACCGGTGCTCTATGTAGGTAATACCACTGATGATCCTGGAGGCCATGCGCTGGTGGTCGACGGTTACACTTCCAACGACTATTTCCACTTCAATTTCGGCTGGGGTGGCTATTGCGACGGATTCTACAAGAATGCCCTCGTCAAGATGTACGACAAGCACGCTCAGATACTGACAAGGGTGCGTCCTTACGATGCGGTAGAAAAAGAGATTGGCGACATCAGATACGGACTCTTCAAAGAGACGGGAATTGCCGAAATCCTGGAGTATACCAAGGGTACTTCCAATTCGGAAAACGGAACCTTTGAAATCCCTTCGACCATTACGGACGACGAAGGGAATACGTATCAGGTAACCAGTATCCGTCAGCAGGCTTTCTTCAGGAAAGGCCATTTTGACAAGGTGATTGTCGGTGACAATATCAAGGTAGTCGATCCTTTCTCATTCTTCTATACGAAAGTCGATACAGTGGTACTGAGCGACAAGTTGGAAGCGGTGCCCGATGATGCTTTTGCCTATACTTATATCCGCCATCTTACTATCGGCAGGAATATCAAGCGAATCGGTAAGCGTGCATTTTATTTGTGCTACCTCGACAGAGATATTATTTGCAAGAGTCCTGCCTTTGAGGTTGATGATGAGGCCTTTGCCCATACCAAGCCAGTCTTGGGTGATTGGATGGGATGTATTACAAGGTTAGGACGACAGGCATTTACGGGAGCAGCGATGGAACGCAATCCTCAGTTTACGAATTTAGAAGTAATCGGTGATTCTGCTTTTTATGGAGCTCGTTTAGGATCAGGTACACCTATGTTCATGATTGGTCCCAAGGTTAGAGAAATCTCTCAATCTGCCTTTGAAGGATGGGGAACGACATCTGTCATTGGGGTAGATGAAAGGAACCCTTATTATTCAGTAGATGAGCAATCGAATATCTACAACAAGAACAAAACAAGCCTTGTGTTGGCATTTCGAACACTCGACGATGCCGACGTATACCCCTCAACTTTGGTACGTTTGGAACCAGGTTGTATCCGTTCGAACATAATAGTGCCTTATATTCCTTCTACGGTAGTGGATATGGAGGGAGCATTCAAAGACTACAGCAAGAGTCTTTCCCAATTGTTTGGAATGATTTGTGCCAGCCCCATCCCACCGGTCATTACTGATGCGACTTTCAACGACATAATGTTCGAGAGCGACCCCGATTTGCATGTGCCCGAAGGAACGGAGGAGCTGTATGCTAACGCTCCTGGCTGGCGCAGATTCCCCAACATTGTGGGCGATCAGGAGTATATCCCGCTATCCGACCAAGGGCTCCAATACAGCATGGTAGTCAACAGCACGGATGATGGCAAGCACCAGCGCATCAGCATGCCATTGAGCGAGATAAGGAACATGGAGATCAGCGACGACGGACAGCATGTCATCATCCACCGCAACGGCAAGGACGACCTGACGACATCGGTGGTGGCACTGGACAGCATCTCGTGGGCACCCGGTTTCGTATACGAGGGTGCGGAAGTCTTCGAACTGAACGACTCGACGCTGACTGCCGAAGCTCAGAAATGCAAGGTGACGTTCGACGCCACGGTGATTGACGATGACGTGCAGCTCTGTGTGCGCAACCTGGTGCTGACGCCCAACGTCACGGAGGGTGTGACTCGTGGCTATGCCGTCGACCTCAGCCTGTCGGACGGTACTCATGAGTTGAGTGGAACGGCCGACATCACCATTCCCGTATCGCCAGGCAGCAACGAGAAGGTGTGTGCCGCCTACTTTAACGAGACGACGGGAGAGTGGGAGTCCGTACTCCTCAAGTACAACAAGGAGTTGGGTACAGCCACGATTACCACCGACCACCTGTCGCTCTATAGCATCTTCTATGTGAAAGAAGAATACAGCAATATTGCCAAACTTAGTTTCTATGATATAAATCCAGAGTTTCATGGTTTCGTCGATGGCACCAAAATTCTGTTCGACGTCATCTCCAGTGAAGATCCTGACAAACAGGTGATTAGGCAGTTTAAGGACGAGATGAGTCTCTGGCAGGCGGTAGGACTGGACGGACTGTATAATGTCATTACAAGTGTGTCGGATCCTCTACTCAACTTCAAACCCGAGGCCATCGACAATGCTGTAACAGCGATGGGCTACATAGGTATAGCGCTGACGATCCTCGATGTCGTTGGTGCTGATATCCGGGGTGACAACGTGGGTGTGGCAGCTGGTACGCTGAATTCCATTCTCAGTTTCGCAACGGGTCAGATGTCAGCAGCTATTGGCACCCCTATCATGTCGGCCTCAATGGGCTGTGTGGCATTCATCACCGTTGCCCTCAACAAGTTCGGCACGATGGTGCAACAGCGAAAAGTCGACCTACTACGTGGTGCCTATCAACTCTACTATAGTAAGGAAGGTGCTGAGTTCACAGGCAAGAAGATGTATCGCAGTGCTAGGGACTGGTATAACGTATTCTACCCTATTTTTCAGCGCACCGACCTGACCCAAGAACGTCTTAACGCCTTGATAGAAGCCATGGTTCGTGAATACTGCGACCAGTTCTGGCACGATGATGCCCGCGAATTCTGCAAGGATGAAATGAAGGCACGGGGCATTACTACGGTGATGTATGAGGACGAGAGTACCATGAAACAGATTAACGACGAGTTCTTTGGCGAACTGATGAACGGTGTGCTGGTCAGCGTCTTTACGGGCATCAAGAAGCATTTGAATGTGGAGGCCGAAAACCGTTACAGTAAGTCGCTGGAAAAGATGGGCGAAAACGTGAACACACAAATCGTTCTGCGCTATAAAGACTCCTCGCGCCAAGGTAACGACAAGTCGAAGTACGCTGGATGGAGCGTGCGCCTGACCGATGCTGAAGGCATTGTTAGCAATCCCCAGAAGTTCCAGTGTCGTATAGCCGACGACGGCCGAGGTTCGCAGATTGTCACGATCTATTCGCTCCTGCAGAATGAGTTGCGCACCCACCTCACACTTGCCGACCCCAATGGCATAGACCAGAAGGCCTTCGAGTTTGAGATTCCCGACGGTAAGGGCAAGGTCTTTGTCAACATCGACCTTGACAAGGGTGGTATGGATATTGACACCCGTCCGCTAGAGGGCCTGGAGCTGGAATACGACCCGAATGTAGTTACCTATGAATATGGCTTCAGTGGTAATAACGAATTAGGTAACGAAAGCTATATCTATCTTGACAACAAACTGAACAAACGCGCCCGCTTCCAGACAGGCATCGAGCAGTTCTTCAACCGCCACGACTTCATCACGGTCGACGAGTTTGGCAACTATAAGATTGGCGACGACATCATGGGCCGGTTCGAAGAAAACGGACTGAAAGCAACGGGTAAATTCACCATCAAAGCCAACCACAAGTTCATTGAGAAGACCAAGAACATGTATGTTCAACAGATTGCTAATCCCAAAGGTATGGATTGGGCATACTGCTTGCTGAACGGCATCATCCAGCATCAAATAGAGTGCGAGTACGAGCTGACGCGTGAGTCGGTCGACAGCAAGGAATTTGAAGTCAGCTACAAGGGAACGGGCCTCTATGCGCTGCTTGCTAATTGTGTATACGATGTTGACGGTGTTAACTGGCAAGAATTGCTCAATGGCAACGGTATGCAAATCAGCACTATGGACATCATCACGAAGGAGTCTTCTTACGATGGTGCTGTCACGCTGAAATATAAGACGAAACTGAAACAATGATAATGATTAAAATATAAACGACATGAAACAACGACTGTTATTCCTTTTCATTCTGTTTGGCTTCGGCGTTTCGTCGATCATGGCGCAGGACGATGCCACACAGCGGCTGGTGGTATGGCTGAAGGACGGAAAGAAGGTCTACCACGACCTGACCGACAAGCCTGAGACTACGTTCAGCGAGGGCATGCTATGGCTGAAGACCGACAAGGTCAGTGTGAGCTATCCTTTGACGGATGTGCTGCGTTACACGTTCGAAGGTCCCATGACGGCCATCGAAACCCCGTCGGCCCGTCCTGGCGAGATTCGTTTCTTGCAGGGCCACGACGCTATGGCCTTCGACGGTCTGCCTGATGGCACGTCGCTGGCACTCTATTCTCTCGACGGCAAGCAACTTTCCACCATGAAGGCTCAGGGTGGAAAGCGTACCGTGATCTCTCTGGCCAACTATCCCTCGGGGGTGTATATCGTGAAGATGGGTGATGCAGCATTTAAATTCGTGAAGCGATGAAGACCATACATTTTTTATTTAAATACGTGCTGGTTCTCGTCGTTATGATGACGGGTGTGCAGCAGTTGCAGGCTCAGGATGCCTTCTACATCTATCGCAACGACGGCAACTTCGACGGCTTCTTCTTCGACGAGGTGGTGCGCATGGGCTATTCGAAGACCGACCTTCAGGGCGAAGAGCACGACGTCTATGTCGTTCAGGAGGTGGAGACCAAGGATTCGCTCTATCGCATTCCCCTCAATGCTATCGACTCCATCGGCTTCCAGCAGCCGGAGATCATCCTTAATCCAAACTTGAAGAATATGGACGAGACGGGTATGATTAACTATGTTGCAGGAATCGGTAAGGATGATAGAATTATTTTTCTCCGAGAAGACATACCGCAGGCTCTCATGCCCCAAATAGGCGATGTGTTAGTAGGCTTTAATGAGGATTTATATGAGCCTTTTGGAATGAATAGTTTCGCAGGCAAGGTCAAGAGTATTAAAAACGATCCATACAATCCTTTCATAGACATCTACTGCGACCCCATTACTGATCTGGGGGACATTTTTGTGCAGTTCATTTCTGCCGAACAGGTAACAGCAGACAAGGATGGAAAAGTCAGCCGTCGTTTGGCAGGCTATCACTCCAACGGAACGAAACGTGCTCAGACCGGTAGTGCTGATTTCTTGTTGATTGACACGGACCTCACTCTTTCCAAGCAATTCAAACCACTTGAAAGCGTGGAGGTCAACCTCAATATGGGTGTCGGCCTTAAAGTGAAGCTACAAATGGCATATAACATCAGCTGGAAACGTGCTTTTGTTAAAACCATGCTAAACACGGGCATAGACCTCTCACCGTCCATCGGCATGAAGGCCTCAGGAAGTTTCGAATTCCCCATCGATGGTCTTCCTCAGTTTCTTAAGAGCATCAAGTTCCCTGCTGTAGCTCCGCTGTTCCAGACACGCCCACTTCCAGAAGCCTTTCTCAGAGGTGGTGGTCAATTAGAAGCAACTGTCAATTTCGCGACATCACACTTCCAGTGGGACCAGACGTTTGTGCTTGACACCGACCTCCTCCCGGAATTTCCAGTTAGCTATACCAATGTGATAGAAGGCCCTGATCAGAATTCTTCAAATGATGATTCTTTCCTCGACCTTAACAGTGCTTCTATCTCTCTTAGCGGCTTTGTACAGACAGGTGTCAAGAACTATATTAACATAGAGTCCAACGACTGGGCGAAGGATTTTCTCGATTTCGGTATCGGCATAGAGCTGTATACAGGTCCAAAGATTGAAGGTGCCTTGATATTCGAGTCAAGTCTTGGAAACGACAAGACAGAGTCTTTCTATGATAATATGAAGGACAGTTATATTAAACCATCAATCTGTTCTGTCGACTTGGAGGCTAAGGCGCGTTTCAAAATGCTGTGGGGTGATGAACATGAGCAAAGTCTTGGCAGCGGTAATATGAGTTTCGGTGATGTCACCCTATACCTCTTCCCCGATTTCAAGCCTACGGATATCGTTTACGATAACCAGTATCGGGAACTTAATGTCACACTCCATCCCTACAGCAGAACTTTCTGGAGAAACTTCTTTGGTGTAGCTTATTACAACGAGAAAGACGAGCTGATGGACAAATACGACTTCATTATGGGTTATCAGTTTATAGACAGTCTTGACTATCAGCATAAGTTTAGTACCAAGAAGTTGCCTTGCGGCCTTTATTCAGTGCGTCCTTATATCAAGACGCTTGGTCAGGAGATACCTGTCAGCATCGCCAGCGGAGAATTCTATATCACTCCTTTCCTCGATATCGATGTTGACGAAGATAGTGTAAGTGTTGATGCTAAGGAACAGTCGATAAACGTACTTTTTGGTACCAACGCAGCCAATGTCAAGGTTCAGATATACGATGAAGACCCGTATTACACTTCCGAGGAATTTCGCTATAGATATTTGATGGATGAAAACTCGTGGGCGAAGGCAACTATAGTTGATCTTGAACCAGAGAATGAGTATGGTAAGATGGTGATTAACGTTACCAAAAACAAATCTATATTCCCCCGTAGTTGTCAAGTCGTCGTCACTGCTTTTGGAGATGACACAGAGAATGAATGGCTTGCAACCAGAGACACGATTTATATCCATCAGGCACCAGGTAGCGATAAGATTACTAGTGCAGAAGTCTGGTTTAGTATGCCATCATCGCGTACCATCCATTCTTGGGGAAGCAGAGATGGAGTGCCCTACGATAATACCGAAACAAGTGAATACGATCTTGGAGTCGGGAAAACTTTCCGACCAGGTGATGATGTAAAGTTTACATCTACCCGTAGCGGTAATATTATCAACGTCAAATATGAAGACAAGACCGTTAACGAAATTGGTGAAATTTCAGAAACGATGGAACTCGCGGTAGATGTTTCCAGACGCCCAGGACGTGTGATTAGCGGATCTTATAGCCATATATGGGATTTCGCAAGTTCCGACTCTGGCACGTTATATGGTGGTAATGATGATAACTGGACAACTTATTCTTATACTTCTTCAGATACTGAAAAACTAAATGAAGAATGTGGCTTTAAGCATGCAATTTCAGGGTCTGAGTCTTATGGCAGATTGGTATTTTACGAAGAGCTGACTACTGATGTGTGGGGCAGCTACTCATATAGCAGGTATTCTCAGGGCAGTTATACAAGAGTCTATAAAAACGGTACTACGGATAGCGGCTCTGAAAAAATAAACTTAACAGATGATTTTACTCCGATATCTGGTGCTGCTACGAGGATTAGTGTGTATTTACAAACAGACGAAGAGTAATTTGAATTCACGAAATTCTTACCATCAATGCAGGAGCGGCAGTAATGTCGCTCCTGTTGTCACACCTATCACGGGTGTAGCAATTTTTTCCTTTAATGCTAGCAATTATTCCCAACGTGGGAATCGTCAGAATCGTAGGTAAAACAAAAAAAAGGGACTCGCGATGAGTCCCCTCTTTTGTCTCTTTCCGACTTGTCTGCTTCTGATTAGAAGTTGAAATACAGGCCGAAGTTCAGTGCAGCCAGTGAATTCAGGCTGAAGTCAATCTCGTTCACAGCCTTTGCACCATCTACATCAGCCTTGGCAGTAGACCAACCAATCTGGCCTAACTTGGCTACAAAACTAATTTTGTCATTCAGGTTTACAGCAACACCAGGCTGGAGACTAAGACCGAAAGCGTTTACCTTAATATCGCTGTTGCCAGTATTTGCATAGCTTACAACACCATCAACGAAGAGGTTCACCTTGTCGAGCTTAACGCATGTGTAACGAACGTAGGGGTTGATGGCGAATGTATTTACATTCTTGTCTAGTTTGCCGGCGAAACCACCATCCTTGTCAAAGGCAATATCGCTGGTAGAATAACCAACAGAAACACCAATAGCCCAATTCTCGTTGAGGTTGTAACCCAGTTCAGGATTGATGGTGAAAGAGCTGGCAGAAGTACCATCGCAGCTAAGCGACTTGAAACCAACGGTACCACCAACGTAAACCTGGGCGTTTGCAGTCATAGTAATCATTGCAACAAGTGCAACAGTAAAAAACTTTTTCATTTTCCTTTTTTCTATTTAAAATTAAACATTGATGCGCATGTTTTCGCACACCGTTATCTTGAAATCGGCCGCAAAGATAGAAAGAAATAAGATTTTTTACAATACTTTACCATTGTTCTTATCACAATTATCCACTTTTTCTTGATTAATGTTAAGGGTGACAAAACGGGCGGATGTTCGTCTTTATTAAAAATAAAGAAACAGAAAGATGAGAAGAACGATTCTTTTGGTATGGGCAGCGGTGATGGCTATGGCCATTGAGGCCCAAGGGCTGGTAGAGACTCAGCGTCAGTATCTGAGTGGACATGGTTGCGACGATATGGTGCAGTGGGACTTCCTGTGTTCGGATGGTCGCAACAGTGGTAAGTGGACGAAAATTGGCGTTCCCTCGTGTTGGGAACTGCAGGGCTTTGGCACCTATCAGTATGGCATGCGCTTCTATGGCAAGGCTACGCCAGAGGGTATTGCAGACGAGAAAGGAAAGTATAAGACAGAGTTTATGTTGCCTCAGGAGTGGGCTGGTCGTCAGATTCAGCTCGTCTTCGAGGCAGCATTTACTGAAATCCATGTTGAGATAAATGGTCGCAAGGCAGGCAATGGCACCTATCAGGGTGGCTTTACACGCCATACGATAGATGTTTCTGACCGTGTGTTCTTTGGTTCGAAGAAGAACCGTCTGGAGGTAGAGGTACTGAAGGAGAGCACTAATCCTCAGGTGAACCTCGCTGAGCGCAGGGCTGATTATTGGAACTTCGGCGGCATCTGGCGTCCTGTATTCATCATCAGCAAACCATCGCAAAATATTCAGCGTGTGGCGATAGATGCCAAGGCTGATGGTTTCTTTACGGCTGATGTCTTCCTGAATCGTGCTGTCAATGAGTCTAAAGTAAGCGTCGATATCATTGACGCCAATGGGAAGAAGGTGGCCACAAGTCCTACTTACATTGTTGCCAGCGACAAGGCCAAGGTGGAGTTTCGTACGGAGAGCCCCAAGCTATGGAATGCTGAACAGCCCAACCTCTATACAGCAGTCTTTACGTTAAAAGACGCAGAGGGTCGTACCCTCCACATTGAGCGCCAGAAGTTTGGCTTCCGCACCATTGAATATCGCCATACCTACAAAGGCGATAAGGAGGATGGTGTGTTTATCAATGGGCAGAAAGTGATTTTCAAGGGCGTCAATCGCCATTCATTCCGTCCTGAGAGTGGGCGTACGCTGTCGAAGCAGAAGAATATCGAGGATGTGCTGCTGATTAAGAGTATGAATATGAATGCTGTGCGTTTGAGCCACTACCCTGCCGACCCAGAGTTTCTGGATGCTTGCGACTCACTGGGCCTCTATGTAGAGTGTGAACAGCCTGGCTGGCATAAGGCGCACGAAACGATAGTGGGCAGTCAGATTGTAGAGGAGATGGTGACGCGAGACGTAAACCATCCCAGCATCATCTTCTGGAGCAATGGTAACGAAGGTGGTTTTAACTACGAACTGGAGCCTGTATTCGCGCAGTTCGACCCTCAGCAACGCGTGGTGCTCTATCCCTGGGCTAATCGCAACGGTTTCGAGACAAAGCATTATCGTTCTTGGGGCGAGACAGCAGATTATATGCGCCAGAAGGAGATTTTCATGCCTACTGAGTTCCTGCACGGACTATATGATGGCGGACACGGGGCAGGCTTGAAGGACTACTGGAAGTTGATGATGAGCAATCCGCGTTGTGCTGGAGGTTTCCTGTGGGACCTGATGGATCAGGCTGTGGTTCGTACGGACCAAAATGGCATCCTTGACCCCGTGGGTAATTTCGGCTCTGATGGTATCGTAGGCCCTCACATTGAGAAGGAAGGTTCATTCTATACCATCCGCGAGGTGTGGAGTCCTGTGCAAGTTTTGTATTTTGACAGCGGCGCTTTCACCATTCAGAACTGCTACAACTTCATCAACCTGAAGGACTGCCACTTCAGCTACAGACTACTCAAGATGCCTGCTTATGGAGAGAAAGACGTTAAGGTCATCAAGGAAGTGAAACTCCCCTCACCTAATACTGCACCAGGTGAAAAAGCCCAACTGAAAATCGAAAGGACAGATGCCGATGTGATTGAGTTGACAGCTATTGACCCGTATGGAAAGGAAATCTTTACGTGGGGCCATAGACACATGGTAAAACTCGGCACTGGTAACCTGAGCAAGAGAAACTTACACAAGAATACCCAGAAATACTCGTATACAGAGGATACGAACCAATTATTGGTGCAAGATGGCAATCGCCAGTATGCCTTCAGCAAGAAAACGGGTAGGTTGATAGGAGTCTCCGTAGGTGATAAAAAGTTGTCATTCAGTAATGGTCCCCGCTTTGTAGCTGCTAAGCGTGCTGACCGTTCGCAGGATGGCTTTTATAATCACGACGATAGCAAGGCCTTCCAGAAGAAGACGCAATATACGGAGTATCCTGACCAAGGCGCTTTCGATAGTTTCACCTTTAGTGACAGCACGCTGGTAGTCAACTACCTGCATGGTTCCATCAATACGGTTACTTGGCGTTTCCTCGCTGATGGCGGAGTGTATATGAATGTCGACTATTACTTCAATGGCGTCGTCGACCTGATGGGTATCTGTTTCGACTATCCTGAGACGATGATGAAAAGCAAACAATGGGTGGGCAAGGGTCCCTATCGCGTTTGGCAGAACCGTCAGGAAGGTCCACAGTATGGCCTATGGAAGAACGACTACAACGACCCCATTCCTGGTGAGTCGTGGGAATATCCTGAATTCAAAGGCTATTTCTCGAATGTCAACTGGATGAAGCTGAATACCAGCGAGGGCGCCATCGGTATCGAATTGATGACAGGAAAGGTAGGCGTCTATACGCCTCGTGACGGACGCGATCATATCCTTTACACCTTGCCAGAGACAGGCATTTCTATCCTCAAGGCCATTCCTGCCGTTCGCAACAAAGTGAACACTACTGACCTGAATGGTCCCAGCGCACAGCCCTATTGGAGCAAGGGTAAAGGAAGCATCAGCGCCATCCTGCACTTCGAATGATTTCTAATCAACGAATCGAACGAATTACACGGATGCTATGAAACGACTGACCACACTCGCTCTTGTCCTGTGCCTCGCGATTTTGTCGCGAGCTAACGATACAACTCGCCCTTGGACCTTCTGGTATTGGATGTATGGTGCCGTATCAGAAGCGGGCATCAAGGCCGACCTGCAGGCGATGAAGGACGTGGGACTGGGTGGCTGTTACCTCATGCCTATTCGTGGGTCACAAGAACGTCCTGAATATCAAGGAACAGCTGATGCCCTGAGTGACAACTTCTGGCGAATGGTGGACTATTCGTTCGCACAAGCTGATTCCCTAGGATTAGAAATGGGCATTCACATTTGCGACGGTTTTGCACTCGCTGGCGGTCCTTGGATTTCGCCTGAGGAGTCGATGCAGAAGATTGTCTTCTGCGATACCGTCGTTACTGGAGGTAAGCACCATTTCCTAATGCAAAAGCCTCAACATTATGACAATTATTACGAGGACATTGCGGCTTATGCCATTCCTGTCACTGTTCCCTTGGGCTCTCCCAAGGGCTCTCTATCCTATTCCCCTGAGATAACGATAAACGCCAAAGGGGTGTTATGTGCTGACGAACTTTGTTGGATTCAGTACGAATTCGACAAACCTACATTGGTGCGTAACGTCGAGATAGAACCCTCAGGCACCAATATCCAATGTCAGCGACTAACTGTAAAGATATCGCACGACGGGGTTATCTTTCAGACTGTCAGGCAGTTGACGCCTCCTCGTCAGGGTTGGCAAAACACAGATTTCAATACAACCTTCTCCATTCCCCCTTGTAAGGTGAAGTATGTGCGCTTGGAGTGGACACCAGAAGGGACAGAACCAGGTGCCGAGGATTTGGATGCTGCCAAGTGGAAACCCGTTTTGCGACTGAAAGGCATCAAATTTGGCAGTTGGCCACTCATCGACAACTGGGAAGGCAAGGCTGGTTACGTTTGGCGCATTGCCCCAGAGACACCAGATATTGACCTGCCTTACGAGGATTTCCTGCACCCCAGAGATATCAAACCATTCAAGATGCAAGGCGACTACGCTGATGTAGAATTGCCTGAAGGCACTTGGCGCATCCTGCGAATGGGCCACACCTCAACGGGACATACAAATGCTACTGCTGGTGGGGCGAAGGGGCTGGAGTGCGACAAGTTCTCACGTAAAGCTGTCAGCAAACAGGTAGACCGTTGGTTTGGACTCTTCATGAATCGCCCCAACCACAAGGTTGTTAAGTTTCTGCACGTCGATTCATGGGAGTGTGGCTCGCAAAACTGGAGTCGAAATTTTGCTCAGGAGTTTGAGCGCAGGCGAGGTTACGACATCCTCCCCCTCCTGCCCGTCTATGCTGGCGTTCCTATGATAGGGGCAGAGGAGACACTAAGAGACATTCGCAAGACCATCAATGAATTGGTGAACGAAGTGTTCTTCGTCACCGTTGCCCAAAAGGCCAAAGAATATGGTGTGCAGTTGTCATCAGAGAGCGTTGCTCCCACGATGGTTTCCGATGGAATGGAGCATTTTAAGTATGTTGACGTACCGATGGGCGAATTTTGGTTGAACTCACCCACTCATGATAAACCTACCGATATGCTCGACGCCATCAGTGGCGCTCACGTCTATGGGAAGAACATCGTGCAAGCAGAGGGATTCACGGAGGTGCGTGGCGTATGGGACGAGACGCCGGCAATGGTCAAGCCCCTACTCGACCGCAACTTCTGCTTAGGCATGAACCGCCTGTTCTTCCACGTCAACACGCATAACCCTTGGCTCGACAAGAAACCTGGTATGACGCTCGACGGCATCGGCCTCTTCTTCCAGCGCGACCAAACCTGGTATCCAGAGGCCAAGGCGTTCGTCGACTATATCACCCGTTGTCAGACGCACCTACAAAAGGGCGACCCTGTAGTCGATATTGCTGTTTTCACAGGTGAGGAGATGCCCCGCCGTGCCCTCACCCCCGACAAGCTGGTACCTATGCTGCCCGGCTTGTTTGGTGAAGAACGGGTGGCCTCCGAGAAGGCTCGCCTTGCGAATCATGGTTTGCCCATGATTGAAAGTCCCGTAGGCGTAAACCACTCCGCTGGCATCCTCGACCTCAAGGACTGGGTGAACCCCCTCCACGGCTACCACTACGACTCGATGAACAAGGACGCTTTGCTCAATATGCCATTCAATTATAAGGTGCTCGTCATTCCTGATGGTTGCCTCGTTTCAGACGAAGTCCGAAAGTGTATCGAGGAACTCCGCCAACAGGGTGTAGTCATCATAGACAAGCCTTACAAGGAAACCGATTTCTCAACATTAGGTATTGAACCTGATGTCATTCTTCCTGACGGCATCGCCTTCGCCCATCGCCACATGGGAGAGTTCGGTGAAGTGTATTTCCTCTCCAACCAAGAGAACCGCGAACGCACTTTCACAGCATCATTCCGTGCCGGTCTGTATTCCGATGTGGTAATTAATAACCCCTTGACGCCCAAATTCACCATGATGGACGATTGCACTGTCAATAATCCCCGGACCGAAGTGCCGCTGACACTGCCCGCATACGGGTCTGTGTTTGTTCATCTGTCAAGTGCCATGAGCTATTGGCCAATAGACCACCAAAGTAAACCAGTCTCCACTTGCCTGCATCAGAGGAGACCAACCAACAATGCCAAATTGGAGTTCAGCAAAGGATGGGACATATTGTTTAAAGAGAACGGCATGCGCATACATTCTGACTCGTTGTTTGACTGGAGCAGTCATCAGGACGACCGCATTCGTTACTTCAGCGGACACGCCCGCTATACGACGACGTGGAAACTCAAGGGCAGCGAGGTGCTCCAGGGGCGCGCGTGGCTGTCGTTCCCCAATGTGAAAGATATTGCTCATGTGTGGATTAACGGCAAGGACTGCGGCATTGCCTGGACGGCGCCTTACCAGATAGAAATCACGGGTGCCCTGAAAAAAGGCAAGAACACGATAGAAATCGAAGTGGTAAACACGTGGCATAACGCCTTGCGAGGTGCTGATCAGGGGAAGGCGTCCTACGAGGGTATTTGGACGAATGCCAAGTATCGTACCAAAGGCGATGGCTTGTTGCCTGCCGGACTCCTCGAACCACCAATGATTATAACGACTACGAATTAAACGAATTATACAAATTATATATGAAGAAGTTCATCTGTGTCATCTGCACTATCTGTGGTTTCATTGCTGTCGCGCAATCCAAGATTACGTTGCCCAGTTTCTTCTCTGACAACATGGTGCTGCAACAGCAGTCGGAATGTAACATCTGGGGAAAAGCAGACGTGGGCAAGTCAGTGGTCGTTATCACCTCATGGGACAAGAAGTCCTATTCAGCAAAAGTCGATGATAACGGTGAATTCCTTTTGAAGGTAAAGACCCCTGAAGCTGGCGGACCTTACGACATCACATTCGCTTTGGCTACTACCAGCAACTCGTCTGCAGTCTCTTCAGGAATGGCCTACGACTGCACACTGCATAACGTGATGATTGGTGAGGTGTGGATATGCAGCGGACAGTCGAACATGGAGATGCTGATGAAGGGTTATAAAGCCCAGCCTGTAGAGGGTGCGACAGAGGAACTGATATCGTGTAAGGACGACGGGCTGCGACTGTTCTATGGCAAGCGATTAGCATCATTAGAATCCCAACAAGACCTCAAAGGCTCTTGGCAAGAGGCCAATGCTGCCAGCGTTCGTGAGTTCTCTGCCACTGCTTATTTCTTTGGCAAAGCTTTGAGGAAGGCATTAGGTGTTCCTGTGGGTCTGATAGTAACGGCCTTTGGTGGTTCAGCCTGTGAGGCTTGGATGAAGGCCGACTGGTTGAAGGCTTTTCCAAAGGTACAGCAAACCATAACGGAGGAGGATGTCAAGAAGCTTCAGCAGCGTTGTCCCACAGCCCTTTACAACGGACAACTCAAACCTCTTATCGGCTATGGCATTCGTGGTGCCATCTGGTATCAGGGCGAGGACAATATACCTCGCTATGATTACTATGCAGAACTCTTAAAAACGATGATTGAGGGTTGGCGAGCAGAGTGGAAACAAGGTGATTTTCCCTTCTACTATTGTCAGATAGCCCCCTACGACTATAGCCTTATCGGATGGGAGGGTAGTCAGTATCTGCGTGAACAACAACTCAAAGCGGAATCGATGATTCCCAATGCCCGCATGGCTGTGCTGACGGACGTAGGTTTGGAGTATGGCATCCACCCCAGAAAGAAGTGTCAGGCTGGTGAACGTCTCGCTATTCTCGCCCTCGCCAATACATACGATGTCAAAGGACTGCCCGACTTCGCTATGTATAAAGAGGTGACATTTCAAAACGATACGGCAGTCATTGCTTTTGATCGTTCAAAGGAGTGGGTCTATTTCGAACATGGTCCAAGCAGCAATAATTTCGAGATAGCTGGTGATGACCGTGTGTTCCATCCCGCTGAAGTTTGGGTGTCGCGCAATCGTGTCTATGTGAAGAGTAACAAAGTGAAAAAGCCCGTTGCTGTGCGCTATGCTTGGCGCGACTGGGTCGAAGGCGACCTGATGCACGATGGTCTGCCCGTATCGTCGTTCAGAACAGACGATTGGAACAGCCTACCCCTAACCCCTTCCAAAGAGAAGGGGGACTATAATGAACCCAAATAATTCAATGCCTATGCGTCGTGTCATTTTATTTTTTATTTTATGTCTTATATATGGCTCCATAGGGGCGCAAACCTCTGTGGCTGGCCTGTTCCCTCTGAATAACAGTGGGCGCTTGGTGTGGAACTTCAATGCTGGGTGGTACTTCCATCTGGGTGATGTCGCTGGCGCTGAGGCTGAGGCCTTCGACGACCAAGCGTGGGAGGAGGTATCAATGCCTCATACCGTCCAACTGATGCCTGCTGAGGCCAGTGGCTGTCGCAACTATCAGGGTGTCGTCTGGTATCGTAAGCATTTCCGTCTGCCCAATGAATGCGCTGGTCGTGACGTTACCCTGCACTTCGAAGCCATCATGGGCAAACAGACCATCTATGTAAACGGCCAAAAGGTCAAAGAGCATGAGGGTGGGTATCTGCCCATTACCATTCCCCTTCCTGTCTCTACTGTGGGCGACGATTTCGTCGTCGCTATCAAAGCAGATAACAGCGACGACAAGACCTACCCCCCAGGCAAAAAACAGGCCCAACTTGATTTTGCTTATCATGGCGGCATCTATCGCGACGTCTGGCTCATTGCGAAGAATAAGGTGGCTATTACGGATGCCCTTGAAGAGAATAAGGTGGCAGGAGGTGGCATATTTGTCCACTACGCCAACATCAACGAAAAAAGTGCTGAGGTTTACGTCAATACTGAAATAAGAAATAACGACACTAAGGCTCGCACCATCACTGTCGAGAATAGTCTTGTCTCTTCTGCTGCGATTCCATCGCAGCATACAAAACTGAAACTCCAGCCTGGCGAGACCAAAATCGTCACCCAACGCTTTCTCGTTAAGAATCCTAAACTATGGAGCCCAGAAACACCTTATCTATATCAGGTGGCTACTCGTATCAAGGAAGGTAAACAATCGCTCGATGGTGGCATCACTCGCATTGGTATCCGTTCCTTCGAATTCGTCAGGACTGACGATGCCCAAGGCCGTGTGCCTGGTTTCTATCTGAATGGCAAGAAATATCAACAATTGGTAGGTGCCAATCGTCATCAGGACTTCGCCTATGTAGGTAATGCGCTGCCCAATAGTCAGCAGTGGCGCGACGCCAAACGTCTGCGTGATGCTGGTTTTACCATCATCCGTACAGCTCACTATCCGCAAGACCCATCGTTCATAGATGCCTGCGATGAATTGGGACTTTTTATCATCGTGGCAACACCTGGTTGGCAGTATTGGAATAAAGACAAGGGCTGGGACGAGAAGGTACACGAGAATACTCGTAATATCATTCGTCGCGATAGGAATCATCCTTGCGTGCTGATGTGGGAACCGATTCTTAACGAGACACGTTACCCAGAGGAGTTTGCCTTGCAGGCCCTACAGATTACCAAGGATGAATATCCATACCCCTATCGTCCTGTTGCTGCTGCTGATGTGCATAGTGCTGGTGTGGCAGAAAACTACGACGTAGTGTATGGCTGGCCAGGTGATGATTTTAAGGACGACAGACCTAAACAATGTATTTTTACGCGTGAGTTTGGAGAACTAGTAGACGACTGGTATGCTCACAACAACCTGAATCGTGCCTCGCGTTCGTGGGGCGAGCGTCCCATGCTGATACAGGCCATGAGTCTCTATCGTTCTACGCAGGAGCTCTTTCATACTACGGGACAATTCATTGGTGGTTGCCAGTGGCACCCCTTCGATCATCAGCGCGGTTATCATCCAGACCCTTACTGGGGTGGTATCTATGATGCCTTCCGTCAGAAGAAGACGGCCTTTGACATGTTTGCTGCTGTGCTACAGCAGCCTGCAGAACAGCCCTTCGTTGCTATTGCCCACGAAATGACGCAGTTTTCAGAGAAGGATGTCACCATCTTTTCTAATTGTGACAGCGTCCGCCTGACGATGTATAATGGTGAGCATTGTTGGGTACAACCCGTAGAGCAAGGCCTTGTGGTCTTCAAGGATGCTTGGGACTTCTTCGAAGCCCGAAACTATAGTTATACCCAGCGCAATTGGCAAAATGTGAAGATGGTAGCTGAAGGTGTCATTGATGGTAAGGTGGTATGTCAAGTAGAAAAGATGCCTTCACGTCGCAGTACGAAACTCCGCCTATATGTCGATGAGATGGGCAAAAAACTCGTTGCCGACGGCTCTGATTTCCTTGTCGTGGTATGCGAGGTGACTGACGACTTGGGACACGTACGCCGTCTGGCAAAGGAAAATATCCGCTTTACTGTTGAGGGCGAAGGAGAGATTATTGGCGACGCTAGCATTAATGCTAATCCGCGTGCTGTAGAGTGGGGCTCTGCTCCAGTGTTGATTCGCAGCACCATGCAGTCTGGCAAGATTAAGATCCGGGCTGAGGTGCAGTTCCCTGGTA
>Ga0310690_10005139_pt1 | contig 17967 bp, 5 predicted proteins | sample AusTroGonzalo_MG_2_FD_207661 | JGI IMG/M metagenome (GOLD analysis project Ga0310690, IMG submission 207661) | Bovine rumen microbial communities from tropical cattle in Woodstock, Queensland, Australia - Gonzalo_04 (v2) (version 2) | ecosystem: Host-associated > Mammals > Digestive system >...
CGTCCCTATGGTAGCAAGCAGCGAGCTGATGACTTGTATCATATCTTCATTTTTTTAAGTTTGATGCTGCAAAATTACTAATATTTGCGAATACCACCAAATATCTGGGATATTCTGCACGATTCTGTGACCAGTGGCACAAAAAATCAGGGAAGAAAACTCCTTTCCTCCCTGACTCCTTAGAAATATTAGTCGCTTCGCGAGAAATCTTTCCGCTCGGCATCCCGTCAGGGTGACGCTTTGCTTGCAAAGAAATCTTACCAAATCTTACAATTTCTTTGATTAACATATAATTTCCATGTAATTTCTCATATAATTGCTACGCGCAGCCATTAATGGATAATTCTTCGCTCGTTTGCTTTCTTTCTTAGGTTCTCATCCAGAGAGAGTAGCAGTTCACTTATAACATTCCTTTACACTTGGACTACTCTTGTTCCATGGGTGCAAAGGTAAAAGAAAGGGTCTTCGCTCAATAGCCGAGGGTACACAGTACCCCCGGATAGTCAGGTGCGCAGGGCATCGACCCTGAAGGGGTCGCCCTATCCGCAGGTCGTACCGACCAACGGTTATTGAGGGGCGACCCTTCCTGGGTCGATGGGCCTCCTGTCGCCCTATCCGTAGGTCGTTTCGACCTACGGCTATGGAAAGGGCGACGCTTTCAGCGTCACTTGAGGATATTTGTTTTTTCTGTTTTTATTTGTTTTTGTAAGCGCGTAGCGTTCAAAGTAACATTATAAAAACATCCTGTACCTGCATTTTCTTATAATTTTATTCCCAATTTTCTTAAAATTTTGAGCGTAGCGACCCCAAAAGAATAGTTCCAAAGGAGAGGTGCTGAGTAGTTACCGTTCAAAATGTATGAGTTAATCTTTAAAAAACTCGTCGGCTGTTTAATATTTCAAGGAAAATGTGTACCTTTGCACTTCAAAACGAGAAAACAAGATACTAATATCATTAGCAAGATGAAAACATACCCTTTGCTGCAGTCACAGCTAGGGGTGCTGTTGGAGAGCATGCAGCACCCAGAGTCCACCCAGTATAACCTGCCTAACTATATCTTCATGCCGCTGGAGCTGACGATGGAGCGCATCGTGAAGGCGACGCAGACCATCGTCGATTCGTTTCCCGAGCTGCACACACGCTTCGTTGTGGACGACCGGGGTGAGGTGCGCCAGTGGCCCGACATGCAGATGCCCATCCCCGTTGTCAGCCGCAGGTGCACGGAGGCAGAGCTGCAGGCGTATATCAGCGAGGGGTTTGTCCGTCCGTTCAGCCTGTTCGGCGCTGAGCCGCTCTTTCGTGTGGAGGTGGTAGAGACCGAGCAGCACCTCTGCCTGCTCTCCGATGGCCACCATGCCATCATCGACGGCATGTCGTTTGCCCCCATCCTGACCACGGCCTTCGCCACGGTTCTCAGCGGGGGTAGCCTGGTGAGCAGCGAGAAACAGATCACCATATACCAAGCAGCCGAGGAAGAGACGGCGCAGTTTGGCACGGAGCGCTACCAGCAGGCCAAGGCCTACTATGCCCAGAGGTTCGCCGGGCAGGAGCTGGCCACGCTGAGTCGTAGCAAGCCCGGCACGACGGGGCGCATGTGCCGCTGCACCACTACCGTTGGCCGCAGTGAGGTCGATGACTGGTGCCGCGAGCACGGCACGCAGGCGAACCTGCTGTTCCAGGCCGCCTTCAGCCATGTCCTCTCGGTGTTCACCCGCCAGGAACGGGTGGCCTACGCCGCCGTCAACCACGGTCGCATGGACAAGCGGCTGCGTGGCAGCCTGGGCATGTTTGTGAAGTCGGTGCCCATCCTGGTCGATGCCGCCCCCTCGCAGCGGGTGGTCGATTTCGTCAAGAGCCTGCGCGGCGAGCTGATGAGCACCATCCGCTATAGCATCTATCCCTTCACCCACTTCTGCTCCGACCTCGGCATGAAGCCCGGCATCATGTTCAACTTCATGGCGTTGGCCGACATGGAGGAGCAGGTGATGCTCGACGGTGTGATGGCGCGGGCCGTGCAGCCGGTGCGTGAAGAGATCGACTCCGACCTGAGCGTTGATATCTACCTGCGAGGCGAGAGCTACGAGATACGGGTGCAGTCGAGCCTGGCCATGAACGACGAGGCCACGCTTCGGATGGTGGGCGAGGCCGTCAGGGTGGCCGTCGTCAACATGATGGCTCACCCCGAGCTGACGCTCGGGGAACTGGAGCTTGTCAGCGACGAGGAGCGTGAAGCACTCGTGCGGCTTGGCACGGGTGAACATCTTGACGTTGAGCCGACGATGACCTTCGTCAAGGCCTTTGAACTGTGTGCCCGCCGCACGCCCGATGCCGTGTCCGTGGCCGATGCCACTGACAGCCTTACCTACGGGGAGCTGTCGCGCCGTTCCGATGTGCTGGCCCACCGGCTGATAGCCAGCGGCGTGAAGCCCGGCGACTTCGTGGCCGTCATGCTCGACCGCACCATAGCGTTTCCCCTCGCCGTCATCGCCATCCACAAGGCCGGTGCCGCCTACGTGCCCATCGACCTGGAGTACCCCGAGGAGCGGCAGCGGTTCATGCTGGAGGACTGCGGGGCCAAGGTGGTCATCGACAGCCGGTTCCTGGAAGAGACCGACCTCGCTGTCAGCGGCGAAACCGCTGACCACATCGACCTCTCCACGCCCGACGGCCCAGCCTACATGATCTACACCTCCGGCTCTACGGGAAAACCCAAGGGAGCCGTACTCCATCAGGCAGGCCTGTGGAACTTCATCCAGGTCATCGTCGGCATGGAGGGCCTGACGGCTGCCGACCGCATAGCCATCCACCGTTCATTCTCGTTCGATGCACACGTGGAGGATCTGTTCCCGGTACTCACCGTTGGTGGCTCGCTCCACATCATGCCGTCGGCCATACGCCTCGACCTGAATGCCATTCGCCGTTTCCTCCTGGAGCACCAGATTACCGGCGGCGGCTATGCCACTGCCATGGGCAAAATGCTCCTGGAAACCTTCGACGACCTGCCCATGCGCATCACCACCCTGGGCGGCGAGAAACTCACCTCGGCCTACAGCGACCGCATTGCCATTTTCAACGTCTATGGGCCTACCGAGTGTACGGTTGACACATCTTATTATAAAATAGAGCCGGGCCGTCACGTTGACGCCGTGCCCATCGGGCGGCCTGTGGCCAACGGCTATTACTTCCTTGTTGACCCTCAGGGGCGCCTTGTGCCCCGTGGTGCCATCGGCGAGCTGTGCTTTGCCGGCATACAGGTGGGACTGGGCTACTGGCAACAGCCGGAGCTGACGGCTTCGGTGTTCACCGACTGTCCGTTCCTCCCGCCACTCACCCCTCACCCCTCACCCGTCCGCATGTACCACACAGGCGACCTGGGCCGATGGAATGACGAGGGACAGATGGAGTACATTGGCCGCAAGGATGCCCAGGTGAAGCTGCGCGGCTACCGCATAGAGCTGGGCGAGATAGAGGCTTGCGCCACCCGCTTCGACGGGATAGCGCAGGCCGTGGCCGTCATCAGGCCGCTGGCGGGCAGCGACGCCCTCTGCCTCTACTACACCACGGGCGGCGAGGGCACGACCATCGACACCGACGAGCTGCGACAATTCCTGGGCCGCACGCTGGCCGACTACATGGTGCCCGTGGCCTACATGCAGCTGGATGCGCTGCCGCTGACGCCTAACGGCAAGGTGGATCGCCGCAGGCTGCCCGAACCCCAGCAACGGCAGGAAGCCATCGTCGCCCCTGCCACTGAACTGGAGCGACAGCTCTGTGCCATCGTGGCAGAGCAGCTGGGAACCGATGCCTTTGGCGTCACCACCAACCTTGTCAGCCTCGGCATGACCTCGCTCGATGCCATGCGCCTCAGCCTGGCCATCGGCAAGCAGACGGGACTGATGGTCACCGTGAGCGACCTGCTGGCGAATCCCACCGTGCGACATATTGCGGAGGAAAGTGGAAAGTGGAAAGAGGAAAGTGGAGAGAGGAAAGAGGAAAGAACCAGTTATCCGCTGACGGAGAACCAGCGGGGTATCTATATAGACTGGGAGTTGCACCGCAACACGACACAATACAACGTGCCCGTGGCCATCGGCCTCGGTCAGCTGGATGCGCAGTTGCTGGCCGACGCCCTCCGCCAGGTCGTCGATGCCCACCGCTACATCAAGACCCGCCTGGCAGAGCAGGACGGCAGCGTGGTGCAGCTGCGCCGCGACGACGCCCCCGTGCAGGTGACGGTCACGGAGCTTGACCGCGAACCGGACAGCGACTTCTTCCAGCAGCGGGTGCGGCCCTTCAACCTCTTCACCGACGACCTGTACCGCCTGGAGATATACACCTACGGCGGGCGCACCTGGCTCTTCAAGGACTTCCACCATATCGTGAGCGACGGTCTCTCGGATGCCATCTTCTTCCGCGACATGCTGGCTGCCTGCCAGGGCACGCGGCCTGAGGCAGAGACGGTGACGGCCTTCGACTATGCCCTGTATGAACAAGGGCTGAAAGACACCGACCGCTATGCTGAGGCACGCCACTATTTCGACGCCTTGGTTTCAGGAGTTGAAACAGCTTCCTATCCCCATTCGGCCAATGGCACAGTACACCAGTCCAAGCAAGTCAAGGCCACTGTCGCCGACAGTGAGGCCATTCGCAAGGCTTGCCACCGCATGGGCATCACACCCAACTCCTATTTCCAGACCGTGGTGGCCCAAGTGCTCCACCGTCTTATCCGTCAGGACAGCCTGATGCTGGCCACGGTCAGCAACGGTCGCTCGCTGACGCAGACCGAGAACCTCATGGGTATGTTTGTCAAGACACTGCCCATGGTCTCAGTACTATCCCCAGATGACCTCACCTTCTCCGCTGCCGCACAGACCATGCACCGCCAGAGCATTGAGACCATCGGCTATGATTTCTATCCATTCACTGAGATGGTAGAGCGACACGGCCTGCGCCCCGAGATACTCTATGCCTTTGAAGAAGGTATCTATGACCATGTGGAGGACGCTATTGATTCCCACACAGACGTCATCATGCTCAACCTCGACACCCAGAAAATGCCTATCGAACTGGCAGTCCATACCGACCGCCAAGGAGCCTACGTCCTTCTTCTGGGTTTCGACTCAGCCATTTACACACAAACCTCAATGGAGGCACTGGCCAAAGCCATTTCTTCCTATGCCACCCATGCTACACAAGAAGGAATCCGGCTAAGTGAAATAGCACTGACCACCGCCGACGAGCGTACTGCACTCGTGGAACTTGGAACTGGCGAGCATCTTGACATCGACCCAACGATGACTTTTGTGAAGGCTTTCGAACAACGCGCAAGTCTTACACCAGACAAGCTGGCCGTGGCCGATGCCGCCGACAGCCTGACTTACGGCGAGTTGTCGCTCCGTTCCAATATTCTGGCGCACAGGTTGATAGAAAGCGGTGTGAATCCCGGTGACTTTGTGGCTGTCATGCTTCCCCGCACCATTGCGTTCCCCCTCGCCGTCATTGCCATCCACAAGGCTGGTGCCGCCTACGTGCCCATCGACCTGGATTATCCCGAGGAGCGCAAGCAGTACATGCTCGACCACAGTCAGGCGAAGCTAGTCATCGACAGCCAGTTCATGAAAGAGACCGACTTCGCTGTCAGCGGCGAAACCGCTGACAACATCGACCTTTCCTGTCCCGACGGGCTGGCCTACATGATCTACACCTCAGGCTCCACCGGCCGTCCTAAGGGCGTGATGATACGTCAAGCCAATCTGTGGAATTTCGTACAGAATTTCATCCACGTAACAAGAATGACCGCCGAGGATCGAGTGTCCGCTCATCGTTCATTCTCGTTCGATGCCCACCTGAAAGACTTATATGCTGTTTTGGTGCAGGGTGGCTCACTCCACATCATGCCTGAACATATACGACGCGACCTCCATGCCATCCGTCAGTTCATCATCGACAACCGGATTACCGTAGCAGGATTCACCACCACGCTGGGCATGCTCGTGCTTGACACATTCGACGACCTGCCCATACGACTCCTGAACGTAGGTGGCGAACGACTGCACGACGTGTATAGTGACCACATCGTCATTGTCAACTGCTACGGACCTACCGAGTGTACGGACGACATCTTCTTCTATAGGATAGAGCCTGGCCAACGGTTCCAGCATATTCCGGTAGGACGGCCGGTTTCCAACGGCCACTGCTTTCTCATCGACACTCAGGGGCACCTTGTACCCCGTGGTGCCGTTGGCGAGCTGTGCTTTGCCGGTGTCCAGGTGGCCAGCGGCTATTGGCGGCAACCCGAGCTGACGGCAGAGAAGTTTACTGACTGTCCGTTCCTCCCACCACTCACCACTCACCACTCACCACTCACCCTTCACCACTCACCATTCCGCATGTACCACACGGGCGACCTGTGCCGTTGGAATGTTGATGGACTGCTGGAGTATGTGGGACGTAAAGACGACCAAGTGAAGCTGCGCGGCTTCCGCATAGAGTTTGGTGAGGTGGAAAGCCGTGCTGCCCACTTCGAGGAAATCAAGCAGGCCGTGGCTGTCGTCAGGAAGCTGGCTGGCAGCGATACCCTCTGCCTTTACTACACGGCCAATCATCCAGACACGACTATCGATGCCAATGAACTGCGCCGTTTCATGGCCCAGACATTGGCAGAATATATGGTACCGGCAGCATACATGCAGTTAGACACACTGCCCCTGACACCGAGCGGCAAGGTTGACCGCCGCCAGCTGCCAGAACCGCACTTCACGCCCCATACTAACTACGTAGCTCCCCAGACCAAGGAAGAGGATACACTTGCACGACTGATGGCCAACGTCCTATCCTTGAGCGAACCTGTCAGCATGACCGACAGCTTCTTTGCACTTGGCGGCGACTCCATCAAGCTGATTCGCCTGGTGACCCTCCTTCGCAACGAGGGCTTCACGGCACAGGTCAGCGAACTGATGCAGTGCAGTACTGTGGCCGACATGGCTCGCATACTTGTCAGCAGCAGCGACGGCCCTGCCATTTCGCAGGAGTCCGTCGAGGGAGCCATCACGCCGGGAGCCATCCAGCAGCGGTTCCTCAGCTGGCAGCTGTCGCAGCCCGGGCGCTACACCCAGTCGGTGGTGCTCCGTGCCTTGCAGCCCATCGACGCAACGCTTCTGCGGCAGGCACTGCAGGCCTTGGCCGTACATCACGACATGTTACGGGCTATTGTTAATGCTAGCGACAACGGAAACGGTTCCATTGTGATACGTCCCGCAACCGACGACCATCTGTTCGCGTTTGATGAGATAACGCTAAAAAGTCAGGATGATGTTGAAAGGGCAGTTGCAGATGCCACACTCCACGAAGGCGAACGGCTAGACCTGGAGCATGGCCCTATCCTGCGTGTTGTGCTGTTGCATGCTGCTGACGGCGACCGCCTGTTGATGGTTTGCCATCATATAGCCTGCGATGGCGTGTCGTGGCGTATCATAACCGAAGATCTTACGACTGCATTGACGCAACTTGCCAACGGCCAGACTGTAGTATTACCGGCGAAAAGCCACGCTTTCGGCTATTGGACCAACACCATAGCCCGTTATCGCGACAGCTATCTCCTTTCTCAGGAAAAGCCCTATTGGCAGAGCGTCCAACAACAGATGGAAAGCACGCAACTCACATCGGCAACTGCAGGAAAGCGGTCAACACGTAAACTGTCGGTAACTTTGGAAGGCAAACCTGTAAGACAGCTACTTACCATATCGGCCAAGGCATACAACACTGAGATCAACGACCTGCTGGTCACCGCGCTCTGTCAGTCGTACCACCGTCTGACAGGCTCCACCGACCTGACCCTGCAGATGGAGGGTCATGGCCGCGAGCCGCTCCACGAACCCGTCGTCACCGACCGTACCGTGGGATGGTTCACTGCTGTCTATCCCGTTGTCATACAAACCATCAGCGGCGACATCCGCAGTGACGTGCGCTATGTGAAGGAGCAACTTCATGCCGTTCCCAACAAGGGCATCGGCTACGGCATCCTGCAATACATCGCCTCGCAAGAGGGCGACGCTGCCCTCAAAACCGACCTGACTCCGCTCATGGGCTTCAACTACCTGGGCGAGGCTGACAGCGGCAAAGGCGACGCCCTGTTTACAGCCGATAGCGGTCTCTTCCTGAGCGAGGCCCTGACGGCTGGAGAGCTGGGAGTGCCTATTCCATCCATCGTCATCAATTGTGGCATAGTAGAAGGACGGTTCGTGGCACGCTTTGAATACGACACCGACCGTTGGACTGGCGATGAGGCAAAGCAGCTGGCCGACGGCTTTGTCAGCTGCCTGGCCCAAGTGGCAGAGCACACGGCACAGGTCAACATGACGGAGCCGACGGCTTCCGACTTCGGGGCAACAGGATGGACGGAGAAGCAGTTCCAGGACATCGTCAGTCACTTCGCCGCCCGTGGCGAGACACTGCAGCGCGTCTATTCGCTCACACCCTTACAGGAGGGCATCCTGATAGCTTATCTCTCCGACCGCAACTCGACGGCCTATCGACTGTTTTTCCGTCTGTCTATGTCGATGTTGCCCACCGAGGCCATGCTGCGCCGCACACTCGACTATCTTGCCGAGAAACACGAAGTGTTGCGTACGGCCATCCTCTACGACGGCGTACCTCAGCCCTGCCAGGCTATTGTCAACCGACAGCCGGGATTGGAGATGCTCGACCTGACCGGCGAGCCCGATATTGACGCTGCGGCCGCACGGATTCACCAGGATGAGTTGCACCGCCCGCTCAGCCTCACCGATGACCCTCTATTCCGCTTGGTATGCATGAAGACAGGTGACAACAGTTGCCAGCTTCTGGTCTTCATGCATCACATCATTACCGACGGATGGTGCAACCCCATTATCTTCCGCGACTTCCTGATGAAGATGGAAGCAGAAGCTGACGGCAAGCTGCTGACGGCAGGCGGCCATCAGCAAGGGGGCTATGAGACGTTTGTACGCCAACTGCTGCGCCGTGACAGGAAAACCGGTCTGGACTACTGGAAAAGCCTGCTTGCCGACTACGACACGCGAGCAGCCATTCCGTCCTACGGAAAGCCAGCCTCCACACCGGCAAAGCCATTCATCAGGTATTCCTTCGACGGGACGCTGGCTACCTCGCTACGTCAACTGGCCGCCAAGACCGGTGTCACTCTGAACACCGTGTTGGAGTTAGGCTGGGGACTGATGCTCCAATTGTTCTGCCGGACTGACGATGCCGTATTCCTTAGGGTGGTATCTGGACGTAACAGCAACACCCGCGACGACAGCCAGCTTGTCGGACTCTGTATCAACAGCGTGCCAGTCAGGGTACACACAACTTCCACGGACACCATCACACAGTCGTTGAAAGCCCTTCAGGCACAGGCAGCACAATCGGCTAACTACGATTTCTGTCCGTTGTCCGACATACAGCAACAGACCGGACTCGGATCGTCGCTATTCCAGTCGATAATGGCGCTCGAGAACTATCCGCTTAGCGACACCCTTTCGGCGGCCGACCCAAGATGGTCTGTCAAGCCCGTCCAGATAGAGGAGGAAGCAATTGGCGAACTGACCGTTACCATCAATCCGGAAACCAATGGAACATTAAGACTGACCTTCTCTTACGACACGTCACTCTACGGCGAACAGCAGATACGACAAATTGCCGAAACCTTCGAGACCATTGTCAGGAACATGGCCGCCATGCCTGATCGGCTAATCAGCGAATTACCCCTGATTACAGAGGAAGCCAAAACGGGACTGATTCAACTTGGCCGTGGCGAACAACTTGACTTCGATCACAAGGATACACTGGTGAGCCTGTTCCGCCGAAAGGCGGCAGCCACGCCCGATGCCACCGCCGTGGTCTTCGGCGACCGCAGGATGACCTACGGCGAGCTGGACCAGATGACCGACAGCCTGGCCTCACACATTATTAATATATATGGCGTGCAGCCCGAAGAGGCCGTCGGCGTGATGATTGACCGCTCAGAGCTGATGGTCGTCTATCCGCTGGCCATCATGAAGGCCGGTGGCTGCTACATGCCACTCGACTATAGCTTCCCCGCCGACCGTCTGGAGTATATGTGCGAGGATGCCGGCGTAAGGCTCATCTTGAGCGAGGGCGACCGTGTGGCACAGGCCATGCCCGGCTTCCACGGCAGCGTGTTTGTATCCACCACTCACCACTCACCACTCACCACTCACCACTCACCATCCTCCCCTCACCCCTCACCCCTCACCCCTCACGAACCGAATCCCTCCGACCGTTTCGTCATCCTCTATACCTCTGGCTCGACAGGACGCCCCAAGGGTGTGGCCCTTGAGCATCACAGCATCGTGAACTTCTGTCACTGGTATAATAAAGAGTTCCGTATGACGTCTGCCGACCGTGCGCTGGCTTTCTCGAACTTCGGCTTCGATGCTCATTTAATGGATCTATACCCCGCTCTGACGGCTGGAGCATCCGTCCATATCATCTCAAGCGAGATGCGTATGGATCTTGTCGGCATGAATCACTACATGGAGGAGAACGCCATCAGCATTGCTTTCCTCACCACGCAAGTAGGCCACCTTTTCGCATCTACTGTTGAAAACTGTTCATTGCGCCTCCTTTCCGTCGGTGGCGAGAAACTGATGCCCGTCCGTAAGCCTCCCTACGAATTCTATAACTGCTACGGTCCCACGGAATGTACCATCTGTACAACCTGGTACAAGATACTGGAAGACTACGACTCGTCAATCATAGGATTGCCGTTGGCAAATTACCAGCTGTACGTTGTCGATGCGTCCATGCGACTGCTCCCAAGCGGTGCGGCAGGCGAACTGATTATCTGCGGCGAAGGGGTTGGCAGAGGCTACCTGCATCCGTCGGCAGAAGATGCCGGCAAGTTCACCGTGTTCAATGGCCAGCGGGCTTACCGCACAGGCGACCTGGTGCGCTGGGCCGACGACGGCAATCTTGAATTCCTGGGCCGCATCGACAATCAGGTGAAGCTGCGCGGCCTGCGTATCGAGATGGGCGAGATTGAGGCCTGCGCCTCTCGGTTCACGGGTATCGGCCAGGTGACGGCACAAGTCGTCAACGGCCAGTATGTATGCCTCTACTACACAGCGGATGCCGACGTGGACATCAACGCCTTGAAGCGCCACCTCGCCGACAATCTGGCAGCCTACATGGTTCCGACGGCCTACATGCGGCTGGATGCCATACCGCTCAACGCAAACGGTAAGGTTGACCGACGCCAGTTGCCGGAGCCTTCAACGACAGTCAAGACTGAGGGACTCCCGCCACATACCGAGAAGGAGGCGGTGCTGCTGCTCGTAGCCCAACAGGTTCTTGGACGTGACGATTTCGGAATCACTGACGACCTGTTCGACCTGGGTCTGACAAGCATTACTGCCATCAAAGTGGCAGCCATGTCTGAAGCCTTCGGAGTGCATATCAGTGTCAACAACCTGCAGCGTGCACGCACCATTGAACGGCTCTTCTCCGCCGAGACACCCGTAGGATACTGGTTCAACACCTACAGCCCGGAAAAGCCCGTGCTGATCTCCCCCCACGGCGTGGTGCCTGTCATCAGCATGACTGAGAAGTTCCAGGAGTGGCAAGATTATTTCTCTATCTACACCTTCGAGCCTGCCGACGAACATGCCTCCAGGCTCTCGCCCGACCTCGACTACGAAAAGCTGGTCTGTGCATACTCCGACTTGCTTGAGCGCGACATCCCCGCCGATGCCCGCGTGTTTGGCTTCATCGGCTATTCGTGGGGAGGCGAAATGGGCTACTCGCTGGCAGCCCGGTGGCAGCAGCGTCATGGTGGCAAAATCAACGTCTATCTCTGCGACACGTTTATCTTTGATCCCGACTCGCCTAAGATGACCGAAGAACAGATTACTCAAGGCATAATCATGTATCTGATGAGCCATGCCGCCGACTTTGACACGAGCGGTCTGCAACAGGCTGACACCGGCCAGAATGGCGGCGTGCTCAACATGGCCCTGATGAAATGCGGTAAGGATACAGGGTTTGCCGGCGAGATACTAAAGATTACCACCAAGAAATTCTTCTATGGCGAACTATACCGCCGCAGCCAGCCACTGCCGGTATTCAACTGTCAAGTGACTTACTTCATTGCCACGCATGAAAATCCGCAGGTGGCAGAGAACCTGGCTGGATGGTTAAAGGTGGCACCGACGATGAAGGTTATCGAGATAGACGACAACCACATGAACTTCTCGCTGCGCAACGACAAGACCTACCTCGTGACCGAGCGACTGCTGGAAGACCTGAAGAACGTTGAACGTTGTACATTGAACGTTGAACGTTGAACATTGAACGTTGAACATTGAACATTGAACGTTGAACATTGAACATTGAACGTTGAGCTATGAGAGAACTGATGTCTGAGGTGCTTGTCGCCATGAAGGGCAACAAGATGCGCATTGCGCTGACGGGGTTTTCCATTGCATGGGGAATCTTCATCTTCATCGTGCTCATCAGCTCCGGTCGTGGACTCATCAACGGCATGAACCATAACTTCAGGGCGTTCAATGTGGACGTGGTGACACTGACACCCCGCGAAACGTCGCAGCCCTTCGAGGGGCGCAACCGGGGACGGACCATCCGCCTCTACGAGGAGGATGCCGCTGCCCTGGACGCCCTCTTCGGCGACACCATCGTCAAGTCCATTCCCGTGGTGAGCCATGCCGTGCAGGCCCGCAATGGCAGGAATTATGTGAACACCGTGGTCGATGGCTATGCACCCGGCTATGCCGTGGCTCCCAACATCCGCATCATCGAGGGGCGCGACATCAACGACCTCGACATGTATGAGCGGCGGAAGGTGTGCGTGATACCCAAGTTGCTGCGAAAGGTGTTCTTCGGCAGCGAGGAGGCGGCGGCGATAGGACAGGAGCTGCAGCTCAACGGCATCTGTTTCAAGGTCATCGGCATCTATGAGCCGTTGCTGGCTACCAACCACACTCGTGCCATCGTGGTGCCGCTGAACACGGTCAAGATGATTTGGTGTCCCGAGGGACAGCTGAGCCGCATCTGCCTGGAAACGGCCCTTCTGAACACCGCCGCCTTGAACATCCAGTTCAATGCCCGTGTGCTCAGAGAGCTGGCGGCGCGCAAGGAGTTCGCACCTACCGACAAACATGCCATCAAGATAGACAACATCTACGACTTGCCCGTGGTCATCAGCCACATCGTGGGCGGTCTCAGCATCTTTGTCATCTTCGTGGGACTGGCCACGCTCATCTCCGGCATCGTCGGCGTGTCGAATATCATGCTCATTGCCGTCAGGGAGCGGACCCGCGAGATAGGCATACGGCGGGCCATGGGGGCGACGGCACGGCAGATTGTCAGCCTCGTACTGACTGAGTCCATCATCATCTGCCTCATCTTTGGCTATGTAGGCATGTTCATAGGCATCGGACTGATGGAGCTGGTGGCCTGGGCTGTCAGCCTGGCTGGCAGCAGCAATGTATTCTCCAACCCTACCGTCAGTCCGATGTACGTGCTCGCCGTCAGTGCCATCATGGTGGTGTCAGGGCTTGTGGCGGGCTACATCCCTGCCAAGCAGGCCGTCAGCATTAAAGTCGTCGAGGCACTAATAGCCAAATAGTAAATCGTAAATAAGTAAATCGTAAATAAATCAAGGTGTTCGACTCAAACCTTTGGAACGAAGTATTGCAGACCATCAGTATGCGCCGCAGGCAAAGCCTGATGACGGCCTTCGGCGTGTTCTGGGGCATCCTTATGCTGACGGTGCTCCTGGGCATCGGCAGAGGGCTTGACGACGGCATCATCAGCAAGCTGACGAGCCTGCCACCCAACGAGCTGTTTGTCCATCCGACTCAGACCTCCATGCCCTATCGGGGCTTCGGGCGCGACCGGACGTGGCTGCTCAACTCGCACGATGAGGAGCTGGTACGCCACTACTACGGATATGGGCTGATGTTCTACAGCGCCTGCTGTTTTGCCGGCTACCAGAACGTGACCAAGGGGGAGCAGACCTACCAGTATCAAGTGACGGGCGTGGATCCCCAGTTCGTCAACTTCCTGCCGCAGAGGGTTATAGCGGGCCGCTTCATCAACGAACTCGACATGCGTGAGCACCGCAAGGTGTGTGTCATCGGCGAGCGCGTGGCCGAAATGCTCTTCGACGACAACGAAGAGGCCATAGGCAGCATCATCGAGGTGAACGGCATGTCGCTAGAGCTGGTAGGGGTGACCCACTGCACCAACCGCCACGTGAGAATCGGCATCGACGTGTCGGAAAGCGTGTTCATGCCGCTGCCCACCGAACAGACGGCCTATGGTAGGGGCGACGATATCGACCTGTGCTCCATCGTCATGTTCGATGACTTTCCCATGGAGCAGCACCAGGAACGTATCCTGGGACTCATCAGGGAGAACCACTCCATACACCCCGACGACGAGTTGGCCATGATAGCATCGACGGTGAGCCAGCAGACCGCCATGTACGACAACCTGATTATTGCCAACAAGATCCTGATCTGGATTGTCGGCCTGGGCACGCTGATGGCGGGACTGATAGGCATCTCCAACATCATGCTCGTCAGCGTCAGGGAGCGGACTCAGGAGATTGGCATACGCCGGGCCATCGGGGCAAAGCCCCTCGACATCCTCAAGCAGATCATGCTGGAGAGCATCGTGCTCACGCTGACCGCAGGACTGGCGGGGCTATGTGTGGCCGTGTGGCTGCTGTATATGGTGGGACGCATGTTGCCCCAGGGCGACGATGCGGTGTTCGCACAGCCCACCATGCCCTTCTGGCTGGCCATCATCTCGCTGCTCATTCTCGTGGCCGGTGGAATGTTGGCCGGATGGATTCCCGCCAAGCGCGCCCTCGCCATCAAGCCCATCGATGCGCTGCGGGAGGAGGACTAGAGATCGTTCAGTCGTTTAATCGTTTAATCGAAAAAACGTTTAATCGAAAAACGAAAAACCGAAAAAACGAGAAACCGAAAAAACGAGAAACCGAAAAAACGAAAAAACGAAAGAATCGAAAAATCGTAAAAACGAAAATAGAAAGAATAATGAAGAAAGTGCTTAGAATTTTTGGCTTGTGCCTCTTGGTATTGTTTGTGGGCTATACGCTCTACTACCTCTGGCTGCAGACGCAGCCTGTGCCTGTGGTCTATGAGTTGGTCAGCCCCCAGCAGCGCACCATCGTGAAGCGCACCACCGTGGCTGGCAGCATGGAGGCCCGTCGGCAGGTGGCCATAAAGCCTCAGGCCACCGGCGTCATCAGCCGCCTGATGGTGTCGCCCGGCGACAAGGTGAAGGCTGGCGACCTGATTGCCACCGTGAAGATCATCCCCGACATGGCGCAGCTCAACGAGGCAAAGAGCCGCGTAGAGGCGGCCAGCATCAGTCTGGAGGAGGAGCAGCGCGAGTTCGAGCGCACACGCGCGCTCTATGAAAAGGGTGTGGTGAGCCGCGAGGAGTACGAGATGCGCAGTACACGACTGGCATCGGCCCGCGAGGCCGTCAAGGCCGCACAGACGATGGTGCAGGTGTTCACAAAGGGACAGTCGGAGCGTTCCGGCAACGTCAGCGTCACCGACCTGCGGTCCTCCATCACGGGCATGGTGCTCAGCGTGCCCGTCAAGGAGGGAGCCTCCGTCTCAGGCACCAGCGCCTTCACCGAGGGAACGATGGTGGCCAAGATTGCCGACATGAGCGACATCATCTTCAGGGGATTCATCGACGAGTCTGAGGTGGCGCAGTTGCGCTGCGGCATGGACATGGAGCTTCACCTTGGCTCCATGCAGGACGTGACCATACCCGCCACGCTCGACTACATAGCGCCCGAGGGCGTGATGCAGAACGGGGCGAAGATGTTTGAGCTGAAGGCATCGGCCAGCGTCCCCGACAGCGTCACCATCCGCTCGGGCTACAGTGCCAATGCCAGCATCGTGCTGGGCATCGCACGCGACGTGCTCTCCTGCGACGAGAAGGCCATCGCCTTCGAGGACGGCATGCCCTACGTCTATGTGCTTACCTCCGCTCCCGATGACTTCGAACACCAGCAGTTCGAGCGCCGGGCCGTCACCATCGGCCTCTCCGACGGCCTCGCCATCGAGCTGAAAAGCGGCGTGACCGAAGGCGAGCTGCTCCGGGGGAACCAGAAATAACCCCCTGTCATTTCACGATTTCCCGGTTAAACGAAAAAACGATTAAACGATTAACCGAAAAAACGATTAACCGATTAACCGAAAAAACGATTAAACGTTTTAACGATTTAACGATTTTAATAATGATGACCCGCAAAAAAGAGACCAACCCCCGCTGGCGCACCGTCAGGAACCTGGCAGGCAGAATCCCGGCTTGCCTCAGGAACCTGGCAGGCAGAATCCCGGCGTGCCTCTTCGTCTGCTCCCTGTTAGCAGCCCCGGCCGGGGCACAGCGGCAGTGGACGCTCGATGAGTGTGTGAAATATGCCACGGAGCACAGCACCGAGATGCGCTACAAGTCGCTAGAGCTGGAAATCAGCAAGAACGACCTCAACACGGCGCAGAACGACCAGCTGCCCGTCGTGAGTGTCGCCCTCAATCAGCAGTTCGGCTTCGATGGCGCCCTCGCCTCGACGGGCATGCTGCCCTATTCCAACGACAACACCAATGCCGACCTGTCCTTAACTGGAGGCTCCGTAGGAGTGGCCATGCCCCTGTTCGACGGCTTCCTCATCCGTAGCCGACGGCGCTCGGCACACTGGCAGGTGGAGCAGGCCACGGCCTCACTGGCTTACATGCGCAAGACACTGGACATACGGGTGGCCACCTACTACCTGCAGGTGCTCTACGAGCAGGGCATGGCCGACGTGGCACAGGCACAGACGGAGACCAGTCGCCAGCTCTTCGAGATGACACGCGCGCTCGTGGATGAGGGACGCATACCGATGAGCGAGCAGGCCGATGCCGAGGCACAGCTGTCCGCCGACGAATACCAGCTGACCGAGTGCAGGGGAAGGGTGCGCACCGCGCTGCTCAGCCTGGCACAGCTCCTCAACCTCGACAGCACCGACGACTTCGACGTCGCTCCCCTCAACGACTCTCTTCCCCCCTCACCGCCCGGCACCGTCGCAGCCGACCTCTATGCCAGCGTCGCAGAAACCTATCCCTCCATCCTCGCAGGCAAGGCACAGGTGGAGAAGAACCGGCACGCCATCACTGCCGTGAGGGCAGCCTACTACCCGCATCTCACCCTGAGTGCCTCGTTCTTCACCTACTACCTCAATTTCTTCAAGCACCAGCCTGGCATGTCCGAGATAGCATGGAATCGCATCGACGAGTGGATGGGCTACAATTTTTCATATCTCTTTCCAAATCTGTATAAGTTCCCCCGCCAGAAGCACTTCCGACGTCAGCTGTGGGACAACGGCAGTATGCTCCTGGGGCTGCACCTGTCGATGCCCCTCTTCGACCACTTCCGCACCCGCAACGGTATCAGGAAGGCCAAGCTCCTCATGGCCGTCAGCCAGCTGTCGCTCGACGATTCACGCCAGCAGCTGCGCAAGGAGATAGACCAGGCCGTGCTCAACGCACAGAACGCCGCCGAGCGACTGGGAGCCTCCCGAAAGTCAGAGCAGGCGGCCAGCGTGGCTTTCACCTTCGAGCGCGACAAGTTCGAGGCAGGGCGCAGCACCTTCTACGACCTCACCCTGGCCTCCCAGCGACTGCGTAATGCCCGCGAGAATGTAGTGCAGGCCAAGTACGAGCTGCTGATACGCCGCAAGATCCTGGACACCTATGCACAGTAAGTCAATCAAAAAACAACTCGGGATGTTTTTTATTTAAAGACCGCTCGGCTTTGCCGCTTCGCTCGTCGAAGAACATTGTTCGCCTTTCGGCTCACAGCAGCATACAGGAGCAAAGCAGCAGAGAGCCGAAAGGCGAACTGTGTTGTTTTTTGTTGTCCAAG
>Ga0310690_10005143_pt1 | contig 17956 bp, 18 predicted proteins | sample AusTroGonzalo_MG_2_FD_207661 | JGI IMG/M metagenome (GOLD analysis project Ga0310690, IMG submission 207661) | Bovine rumen microbial communities from tropical cattle in Woodstock, Queensland, Australia - Gonzalo_04 (v2) (version 2) | ecosystem: Host-associated > Mammals > Digestive system >...
CCCCGACCTCGTCATGGACATCCGCTGCCGTCCCATCCCCATGGCCGTGGGCATGGTGGGCGACAAGCCCCAGCTGAAGTTCCAGCCGTGGTACTACTTCCCCGAGATTGTGCCGCGCTCGCCGCACCCCATCGTGCGCAACCTCGACCTCATCAAGACTGACTTCCCAAGCAGCATGGATGTCATCGACAACGGCGTTGACAAGACCATCCTGCTGGCCTCGTCGGACTATTCGCGCGTGAAGAACGCCCCGGCCATCTACGACCTCAACGAGGCCCAGGTCGAGCCCGACCGCCGACTCTTCAACCGCGAGAACCTGCCCGTGGCCGTCCTGCTGGAAGGCTCGTTCAAGTCGGCCTTCCGCAACCGCCTGACACCCGAATTCATGGAGCTGCCCGCCATGGGATTCCGCGGGGAGAGCGACGACAACAGGATGATCGTCATCTCCGACGGCGACATGGTGAAGAACCGCTTCAACTACAACGACGGCACGGGATACCCCATGGGCTATGACAACTACACCCAGACCTTCTATGCCAACAAGGAGTTCCTGCTGAACTGCGTGGACTACCTGGTGGGCGAGCGGGGCTTCATCGCCAGCCGCTCGCGCGACGTGAAGCTGCGCAAGCTGGACGTGCTGAAGGTCAAAGAGCAACGCACACTGTACCAACTCATCAACATGCTCGTCCCCTCAGGCATCATCCTCCTGGCCGGGGCCGTCATCATCATTATCCGCAGGAAGAAATACAAGAAATGAAGAAAAGAAACTGGATAATCATCATCGCCGTCGTGGTCATCGGAGTGGTGGCCCTGCTGATAGCGCGGTCGGGGAGCAAGACCTCGACATTCCCCCAAGACTACCATATCGAGGACATCGATGCCGTCACCAAGATATTCATCGCCGACAAGCAGGACAACCACGTGCTGCTGGAACGCGTGGCCGACAGCACCCGCGACACCCAATGGACCGTGGACGGCACTTTCCCCGCCAACCAGCCGATGGTGGACCTGCTGCTCTCGACGCTGCACGACATGCGCATCCGCCAGCAGGTGAACCGCAACGCCATCCCCAACGTCATCAAGCTCCTCTCCTCTCGCGCCGTGAAGGTGGAGGTGTACCGCAAGCGCTACCTCGTCGACTGGTTCGACGGCAAGGTGCGCCTCTTCCCCCACGAGAAGAAGGTGACCTACTTCGTCGGGCACGAGACTCAGGACATGATGGCCTGCCACATGTTCCGCGAGGGCGACAAGGTGCCATACATCATCCATATTCCGGGATTCCGGGGCTACCTCACGCCCCGTTTCGTGGCCAACCCCGTCTCGTGGCGCAGCCATGCCATCGTGCACTGGAACATCCATAGGATAGGCCGCGTGGAGCTGGAGCTGCCCTCGGCGCCGCAGGAGTCCTTCGCCGTGGTGCGCAACGGCAAAGGGTTCGACATGGAGCTGACGCAGAGCCACACCACCCTGCCCGGCTTCGACACCGCCCGCGTGGCGCAGATGCTCGCCACCTTCGCCAACCTCAACTTCGACGAGTACGCCTCGCTGGTGCCCAACACCGAGAAGGACACCTCCTTCGCCGCCGGTCCCGCGGCCATCCTGCGCATCTCCGACACCTGCGGCAACACCCGCGAGGTGAAGACCTTCCGCAAATACAACAACCCCGACGATGCCCTGGCCATGCCCGACACCAACCTCTACAACGTGTTCGACCTCGACCGGCTCTACGCCATCATCGACGGCAAGGACACCGTCCTCATCCAGTACTTCGTCTTCGACAACATCCTGCAGCCCGCCAGCTTCTTTTTCCAAAGTAAAAGGTAAAAGGTAAAAACTAAAAGGTAATATGCGCCCCCTCATCCTCATCACCAACGACGACGGCATCCAGGCCCGCGGCATCCAGCACCTGATGGATGTGGCCGCGGCTTTCGGCGACCTCGTGGTGATGGCCCCCGAACGCAACGCGTCGGGCATGAGCTGCAGCCTCACCACCCAGCAGCCCCTGCGGGTGCACACGCTGGAGGAACGGGAGGCACGGCACGTATACACCTGTTCGGGGACTCCCGTGGACTGCGTGAAGATGGCCCTGGAGCATTTCTGCCCGCGGAAGCCCGCCGTGGTGCTCTCCGGCATCAACCACGGCAGCAACGCCTCCATCAATATCGTCTACAGCGCGACGATGGGCGCCGTGCTGGAGGCATGCCTCCTGGGCTGCCAGGCCATCGGGATTTCCCTGCTGAACCACAACCCCGAGGCCGACTTCAGCGGCTGCGACGCCACCGTCACCACCCTGCTGGCCCGCGTGCTGGAGCACCCCCTGCCCGAATGGACCGCCCTGAATGTCAACATCCCCCGCGAAGGAGCCAAAGGCATACGCCTGTGCCGCGCCGCACGCGCCCGCTGGACCGACAGCCTCACCCCCCGCACTGACCCCCTGGGGCGCCCCTACTGGTGGATGACGGGCAAGTTCGTGAACGACGACCCCGCGCCCGACACCGACCTCTACGCCCTCGACCACGGATACGCCAGCGTCGTCCCCATCCGCCCCGACTATACCGCCGAGGGCGCCATTCCCCAACTAAAAGACTTGGAAACCGAGCATGAATAACCTCCTCCATAGAAACAGCATCGCTGCCGGAGTCCTCTTCACGGTGGCCGTCGAGGCCTTCTGCGGCCTCCTTGTGTGGGGCGTGCTGGCCGTCAGCGGCCTTGACATCGCCGCCCATGCCCGCTGGTTTGCCGTGGCCTTCGTGCCGCCCCTGCTGCTGCTGCGCCACTACGCCCGCGAGAAAGAGTACCCCCTCACCCTCAAGGCCGTCATCTCCACCTTCTTCGTCACCTTCGTGGCCTTCATGTGGGTGATGATCAAATACCGCTACATCACCTTCAACTGACCCGACGAATGAGATACTACATCATAGCAGGCGAAGCTTCCGGCGACCTCCACGGCGCCAACCTCATGCGTGCCCTCCGCCGCCAGGACCCCGAAGCGCAGTTCCGCTACTGGGGCGGCGACCAGATGAAGGCCGTGGAAGGGGAACCCGTGCGCCACATCCGCGACATGGCCTTCATGGGCTTCGTCGAGGTGCTGGCCCACCTGCCCGCCGTGATGGACAACATACGCCTCTGCAAGAAAGACATCCTCGACTGGCGGCCCGACGTGCTGGTGACCATCGACTATCCGGGCTTCAATCTCAAGATGGCACGCCACGCCCATGAGCACGGCATCCGGACGGTGCATTACATCTCGCCGCAGCTGTGGGCCTGGAAAAGCGGCCGCATCAAGCGCCTGCGCCGCGACCTCGACAGGCTCTGCTACATCCTTCCCTTCGAGCAGGACTACTACCGCGACAACCGCCTGCCGCAGGCAGTCTATGTGGGACACCCCCTGCTGGACGCCGTGGCGGCATTCCACGCCGACAGCCCCGCCGACGGCAACGGACGCAAAACCATCGCCCTCCTCCCCGGCAGCCGCCGACAGGAGATTGCCAAAGTGCTGCCCGTCATGCTGCGGCTGGCGGCGCGCCACAAGGAGTACGATTTCGCCATCGCCGGCATGACCCTGCTGGGCGAGCGGTTCTACCGCGACATCCTCGACCGCCAGGGCGGCGACATGGAGCATGTGCGCGTCCTCTACGACCAGACCTACCCCCTCCTGGCCTCGGCCTACGCCGCCGTGGTCTGCTCCGGCACCGCCACCCTGGAGACCTGCCTCTTCAACGTGCCGCAGGTGGTGGGCTACATCGCCAACCCCATCTCCGTGGCCATCGCCCGCCGCTTCGTGGAGAAAAGAATCAAGTACATCTCCCTCGTCAACCTCATCGCCGACGCGCCCGTTGTCACCGAACTCATCCAGAACGACATGAACGACAGTCGCCTGGAAGAGGAATTCCGCCGCATCACCGCCGACGACTCCCGCCGGGAGATGCTCGACGGCTACGCCCGCATCCATACCATCCTCGGCAACGCCGGTGCCTCCGACCGCGCCGCCCATGAATGTATAAATGTGTAAATGAAACGCCTGCTACTCATACTCCTGCTACTCTCCACCGCCCTCACCGCCACGGCCGACAGGGTGAAGGTGCGACTCTACTCGAACAACACCGTCGACCGCATTTTCATCTCCTTCGACCTCGGCACCTACGACCTCCTGGCCGACGACACCACGACCCTCGAGTCGGCCCTGGGCGAGGGCAAGAGCGTGGAGCTCACGCCCGAAGGGCGCAAGGTGCTCGTGGCCCTCGACGGCCACACCCTGGGGAGCTACCACTCGGTAACATTCGCGGCCACCGACACCGCCTGCATCCTCTGCCTCAACCCCGAGAACCTCAAGAGCCGCACCTACGAGGGCAACCTCATCGTCACGGTGAACAAGAGCGGCAAGCTGCAACTCATCAACGACGTGGAGTTCGAGACATACATCGCCGGGGTGGTCCAGTCGGAAATCTACGGCGACAGCCCCGACATCTTCCGCGTGCAGGCCATCATCTCGCGCACGTGGGCCATGCGCAACATCAACAAGCACAAGGCCGAAGGATACAATTTCTGCGACCACGTCCACTGCCAGGCATACCTCAACCGATGCGTGCGTCCCGACATCATGCTGGGCACCATCCAGAGCAGCGGACAGACCATCGTGGACACCGAGGGCAATCTCATCGAGACCCCCTTCCACTCCAACAGCGGCGGCCAGACGGCCAACTCGGAGGACGTGTGGCGCAGCGCGCTGCCCTACCTGCGCTCGGTGCCGGACACCTTCTCCTGCCACATGCGCCAGAGCGAATGGGTCAAGGTCATGCCCGAAGACAAATGGCTCTCGTACTTCGCCAACAAGCACAAAGTGAACGTCAAGGATGACAGCATCCGGCGCGAGCTGCTCACCTTCTCGCAGTCCATGCGCAGGGTGCGCATCTGCAACGTCCCCCTCACCCGCATCCGCACCGACTTCCAGCTGAAGTCCACCTTCTTCAACGTCCTCTACGACAGCACCGCCCACCGCGTCACCCTCTCGGGCCACGGCTACGGCCACGGCGTGGGCCTCAGCCAGGAAGGCACCATCCGCATGGTGAACCTCGGCATCAGCTACGACAGCATCATCCGCCACTACTACACAGGGGCGCAAATCCACTACGACGCCGAACATCCGCGCACCTACGTGGAGAACTACATCCAGCAGATAACCCAGATAATAGAAGAAGACAAGAACGCCGCCACCCGCACCCACTCGAAGAAGGACGACTGGCTGGGACGCCTCTTCCGCCTGCGCGACCGCGAGGAGCGCGAGGAGGTCTACGACCCCAATACCGCCGACCTCGACAGCGACTGGCAATACGACTGGTAGGCACTCACACATTCAAGCATTCACACATTCTCACATTCATGAAGCAGATATTATCCTTTATCCTCCTCACGACGCTCGCCGTCGGAACCCACGCCCAGGTCGAATGGAAGACCATCGAACAGGCCGCGAAGACAGAAGTCAAGAGCAACACCAAACTTTACTTCGTTGACTTCTACACCTCGTGGTGCGGATGGTGCAAAAAGATGGACCGCGAGACCTTCAAGGACCCCGTGGTGGCCAAAATCCTCAACACCTACTACATCCCCGTGAAGTTCGACGCCGAGGGCAATGCCGAGTTCACCTGGCAGGGCACCCGCTACACCAACACCGCCACCACCCCCGGCGCACGTCCCAACACCCACAACTTCGCCAAGACGGTCCTGGGTGCCAAGATGGGATTCCCCTCTTTCGGAATCTTCGGCACCGACCAGCGCCGCATCACCATCATCCAGGGCTACCAGCCGGCCGCCGACCTCGTGGTCATGCTCTGGTATTTCGCCTCGGGCGACAACAAGAAGTACCCCTTCGACAAGTACCAGCAGATCTTCGACAAGGAGATTCGCCCCACCATGAACGCCAAACTCGGCATTCAATAAACTATAGCACCATGGGCCTGTTCAGCAAGAAAGAGAAAAAGGAGACCCTCGACCAGGGCCTCAACAAGACCAAGGAGAGTTTCTTCACCAAGCTCTCGCGCTCCATCGTGGGCAAGAGCACCGTCGACGACAGTGTTCTCGACAACCTCGAAGAGACCCTCATCACCTCCGACGTGGGGGTCAACACCACCCTCAAAATCATCGAGAAGCTGCAGGAGCGCATCAAGCGCGACAAGTATATCAGCACCCGCGAGCTCAACTCCATCCTGCGGGCCGAGATCGCCACCCTCCTGCGCAGGCACGAAGGCAAGTTCCCTGCCGACTTCGACGAGCCGCTGCCCCACAAGCCCTACGTGGTGCTCGTGGTGGGCGTCAACGGGGTGGGCAAGACAACCACCATCGCCAAACTGGCCTACCAGTACAAGCTGGCGGGGCGCAAGGTGATGCTGGGTGCCGCCGACACCTTCCGGGCCGCCGCCGTCGAGCAGCTCCAGCTCTGGGCCGACCGCGTGGGCGTGCCCATCGTGCAGCAGGGCATGAACGCCGACCCCGCCTCGGTGGCCTACGACACCCTCCAGTCGGCCCTGGCCAAGGACATCGACGTGGTGCTCATCGACACCGCCGGCCGCCTCCACAACAAGGTGGGCCTCATGAACGAGCTGGGCAAGATACGCAAGGTGATGCAGAAGCTCATGCCCGACGCACCCCACGAGGTGCTCCTCGTCCTCGATGCCAGCACCGGCCAGAACGCCATCGAGCAGGCCCGCCAGTTCACCGACGCCACCGATGTCAACGCCCTCGCCCTCACCAAACTCGACGGCACCGCCAAAGGTGGCGTCATCATCGGCATCAGCGACGAGTTCCAAGTCCCGGTGCGTTACATCGGCCTCGGCGAGAAGATGACCGACCTGCAAGTGTTCAATGCCGACGCCTTCGTCGACAGCCTCTTCGACCCTGTATCCAATGGATAAGCGCGTCAATATCATCACCCTCGGCTGCAGCAAGAACACCGTCGACTCCGAGAATGTCGCCGGCCACCTGGCCCATGCCGGCTACCAGGTCCATTTCGACCGTTCCGGGAACGACTGCGACATCGTCGTCGTCAACACCTGCGGCTTCATCGGCGACGCCAAGGAGGAGTCCGTCAACGTCCTGCTGGAGCAGATTGAGGCCAAGCGCCGTTTCGACCGCCGCCATGCCCGCGACAACCGCCACCGCACCCTCATCGCCGCAGGCTGTCTCGTGGAACGCTACCGCGACGAGCTCCAGGCCGAGATGCCCGAAGTCGACGCCTGGTACGGCGTGCACGAATGGGATGATATTGTTGCCTGTTTGAATGCTTCGAACAGGCAAACAATAGCTCGCCAGCTCTCCACCCCCAGCCACTACGCCTACCTGAAAATCTCGGAGGGCTGCAACCGCAGCTGCTCCTACTGCGCCATCCCCCTCATCCGCGGCAAGCATGTCTCGCGCCCCATCGACGACCTCGTGGCAGAGGCCAAGCGACTCGTCGCCGACGGCGTGAAGGAAATCATCCTCATCGCGCAGGACACCACCTACTACGGCCTCGACCTCTATGGCCGCCGCGCTTTGGCGGAGCTGCTGGAACGCCTCGCCACCGAGAGCGGTGCTGCATGGATACGCCTCCATTACACCTACCCCACCTCTTTCCCCGTCGACGCCATCGAGGTGATGCGGCGGCACGACAACATCTGCAACTACATCGACATCCCCCTCCAGCATATCAACTCGCGCATCCTCTCCTCCATGCAGCGCGGCATCGACCGCGAGGGCACCCTTGCCCTCCTGCGCCAGTTCCGCGAGCAGCTGCCGGAGGTCACCATCCGCACAACCCTCATCGTGGGCTATCCGGGCGAGACGGAGAAGGAATTCGAGGAACTCAAGGCATTCGTCCGCGAGGCCCGCTTCGACCGCATGGGATGTTTTGCCTACTCGCCGGAGGAGGGCACCCCCGCCGAGCGGCTCGGCGACCCCGTCGCCGAGGAGGAGAAGAATCGCCGCGTGGGCGAGCTGATGGCCCTCCAGGAACAGATATCGCTGGAGAAGAACGAGGCCCGCGTGGGACGGATATTCCGCGTCCTCGTCGACCGCCGCGAAGGCGACTACTACATCGCCCGCACCGAGTTCGACAGCCCCGAAGTCGACGACGAAGTGCTCATCCCCGCCAAACGCCCGCTCCGCACCGGCAGTTTCTACCACGTCCGCATCACCCAAGCCCTCGAAAACGACCTCATGGCCGAACTGATACAAGAAAAGTAAAGGCCCCAGCGATTGCTGGAGCCTTTACTTTTCTTTGTGCCTCTTGGGTTAGGCCTCCACGTTCTTCTCGATGGCGAGTTTGCCGCGGTAGTAACCGCATTCGGGGCATACGTGGTGGTACATAACCGGAGCTCCGCAATTGCTGCAAGTGGTCAGCTGTGCTTTCTCCAGGGCGTCGTGTGTTCTGCGCTTCGCTGTGCGAGTCTGCGAGAATCTGTGTTTTGGATGTGGCATAATGTATTGTTTTTATTTGTTTATTATCCTTTGAGTTGTTTGAGTGCATCCCACCGGGGATCGGTCTCGCCTGTCGTGTTCTCCTCTTCTCCCTCACTCCCGTCCGAGAGGTATTTGAGCATCTCGGGGTCGCACTCGCCCTCAGGGTGGACCTTCTGTATGGGCATCGCTATCGCCACATACTCGTACATCCATTGGGCCAGGTCAATCTGGAAGGCGCTCTCGGGAAGTATCGCCACATTCTCGTCGTCACTGGTCTCGGTATCGCTGAACTTCACACAGAGCCTCTGCTCTCCTTCCACCGGGACCTCCATCTCCCCGAGGCAGCGGTCGCAGGTTGTCCTGATAGTGCCGTGGTAGGCAAAATTGAAGAGCAACATGCGCTCGCCACGCTCCATGCTTACCTCAAAAACGACGTTTCCGTCCCTCAATTCCTCGTTTTCGAACCTCTCGAAGAAACTCCCGTCAACCGTATAGCTGTAGACATAAACTCCTGGCTTCAAGCCGCTAAACTGAATGACAGTATCGTTCTGAGTCTGCATTTTTCTCCCATATTGAGTTTGCAAAGATACAACTTTTTTCTGACATGCAAGGGGTAAGGCACTTTTTTTCTCAAAAAAAAGCGGCCCCGCCGTGTGAGGCGGAGCCGCTTTGGGGGTTAGCGTTGAGAGATTAGCGGCGGGCGGCGAGGAGGAGTTCCATCATCTTGATGGCGCTCTCGCTGATGACGGTGCCGGGGCCGAAGACGGCGGCAACGCCGGCCTTGAAGAGGAAGTCGTAGTCCTGCGGGGGGATGACACCTCCGGCAACGACCATGATGTCGTCGCGGCCGAGTTTCTTCAGCTCCTCGATGACCTGCGGCAGGAGGGTCTTGTGACCTGCGGCGAGGGAGGAGGCGCCGAGGACATGCACGTCGTTCTCGACGGCCTGCTTGGCGGCCTCGGCGGGGGTCTGGAACAGGGGACCCATGTCGACGTCGAAGCCGAGGTCGGCATAGCCGGTGGCGACAACCTTGGCGCCGCGGTCGTGGCCGTCCTGGCCCATCTTGGCGATCATGATGCGGGGGCGACGGCCCTCGAGTTTGGCGAACTCGTCGGTGAGCGCCTGGGCTTTCTTGAAGCTGTCGCTCTCTTTGGTCTGACTGCTGTACACGTTGCTGATGAGGTTGATTTTGGCTTTATAGCGTCCGTAGACTTTCTCAAGTGCGTAGCTGATTTCGCCCAGCGAGGCACGCTTGCGGGCGGCGTCGATGGAGAGTTCGAGGAGGTTGCCTTCGCCCGTCTCGGCACAGCGGGTGAGGGCGTTGAGGGCTGCCTCGACGGCGGCGCTGTCGCGCTCGGCGCGGAGTTTGGCGAGGCGCTCGATCTGTGCCTTGCGCACGGCGGTGTTGTCGACTTCGAGGGTCTCGATGGGATCCTCGTGGTCGAGGCGGTATTTGTTGATGCCGACGATGGTGTCGATATTGGAGTCGATGCGGCTCTGCTTGCGGGCCGAAGCCTCCTCGATGCGCATCTTGGGTACGCCGCTCTCGATGGCCTTGGCCATGCCGCCGAGTTTCTCGACCTCCTGGATGTGGCCCCAGGCACGGTGGGCGAGTTCATGGGTGAGGCTCTCGACATAATAGCTGCCGGCCCACGGGTCGACCACGCGGCAGATGTTGGTCTCCTCCTGGAGGTAAATCTGGGTGTTGCGGGCGATACGGGCGGAGAAATCCGTCGGGAGGGCGATGGCCTCGTCGAGGGCGTTGGTGTGGAGGCTCTGCGTGTGGCCGAGGGCGGCGCCCATAGCCTCGATGCAGGTGCGGGCGACATTGTTGAAGGGGTCCTGCTCCGTGAGGCTCCAACCCGATGTCTGGCTGTGGGTACGGAGGGCCAGGCTCTTGGGGTTCTTGGGGTCGAACTGATTGACAATCTTGGCCCAAAGCATACGGGCGGCGCGCATCTTGGCAATCTCCATGAAGTGGTTCATGCCCACGCCCCAGAAGAAACTCAGGCGCGGCGCGAAGTCGTCGACACTCATGCCCGCCTTGACGCCGGCGCGCAGGTATTCGAGACCGTCGGCCAGCGTGTAGGCCAGCTCGATGTCGGCGGTGGCGCCGGCCTCCTGCATGTGGTAGCCCGAGATGGAGATGGAGTTGAACTTCGGCATGTGTTTCGAGGTGTACTCGAAGATGTCGGCGATAATCTTCATCGACGGCAGCGGGGGATAGATATAGGTGTTGCGCACCATGAACTCCTTGAGGATGTCGTTCTGGATGGTGCCCTGCAGCTGGTCCTGCGGCACGCCCTGCTCCTCAGCGGCGATGATATAGAAGGCCAGGATGGGCAGCACGGCGCCGTTCATGGTCATGGAGACGGACATCTTGCCGAGGTCAATCTGGTCGAAGAGAATCTTCATGTCGAGGATGCTGTCGATGGCTACACCGGCCTTACCGACGTCACCCACCACGCGCTCGTGGTCGGAGTCGTAGCCGCGGTGCGTGGCCAGGTCGAAGGCGCACGAGAGGCCCTTCTGTCCGGCGGCGATATTGCGGCGGTAGAAGGCGTTGCTCTCCTCGGCGGTGGAGAAGCCCGCGTACTGGCGCACGGTCCACGGGCGCATGACGTACATCGTCGAGTAGGGTCCGCGCAGGAAGGGCGCGATGCCGGCGGCATAGTTCAGGTGCTCCATGCCTTCGAGGTCTTTCTTGCCATAAACAGGCTTCACATCGATTTGTTCCGGGGTCTTCCAGTTCTTCGCGATGTGGTTCTCTTTCTCCCATTGGGCGAAGGATTCGTGCTTTTCCTTTGCCTGTCGGAAGTCAACTTTTGTAAAGTCAGGTCTCATTATCAATGCTTTGTATTAGTACTTACGTTGTCCTATGGAATTGCAAATATAAGCCTTTTTCCCGACATGGCAAAAAAAAACATTCCTTTTCCTCTCTATATGAAAAAAAAAGCGTACTTTTGCAGCATGAAAAATTGCCTCCAAAATAGACTGTCCAGCCTGCGGCGTTCCCGCCGCACGGTGTTGTTCTTGCTGCTGACCCTCCCGGCGGCCATGCCCGCCACGGCGCAAAACTGCCTCGGGTTCCAGAATCCCGTCACCTTCAACTATGTCCCCGCCAGCACCGGCCGATGGACGGCCCGCGTGGGCGACCGCATCGTGGGCACCGGCGGCAGTACGGGCAGCAATGTCCTCAGCACCTGCAGCTACCCCACCGCCCAGCCCATCGTCGGCGACCAGAACATCACCTCGTCGCAATACTACTCCGGCACCTGCACCTATACCGACGGCACTTGCCACCATACTTTCTATGATGCCCACGACCACCGTTTCTCCATCTACACCGTCTCGGCCAACAGCGGGCTCGACGAGTTTACCATCAACGGCAGCAACGGCCTCCCGCGTATCCCGCCGGGATTCACCTCCTCCATACGCCTCGGCGACATGCGCAGCACCGGCACCGCCGTGAGCCCCAACAGCGGCAATCCCTATCCCGTGGGCAACAACCGGGGTTCCGAGGCCCTCTTCTACACCATGCAGGTGCGCCCCGCGACGGCCTTCATCTTCATCAACTACGCCGTCGTGGCCCGCCGTTTCGACCACACGGCCCAGCAGGCGGGCGAGTTCCTCATCCGCGTCGTCGGCAAGAACTCCACCACCCACCAGTGGAACAACTACCCCCTCAACGACAGCCTCTGGTACTGTGTGCCCGCGCCGGCATTCTCCTCCACCCTGCCGGCCCCCTGGGTCGAGGGCCGCCCCGGTGCTGCCATGGGCGGCACCACCTGCGGCTACTGCTACAAGCCCTGGACCAAGGTGGCCATCAACCTGTCGCGCTACCTCTACGACTCGGTCCGCATCGAGATGTACACCTCCGACTGCATCTATAACGTCGACCCCATCTACGCCTACATCACCGGCTCCTGCCAGCCCATGACCATCCAGCAGCAGGGCTGCACTTCGGGCGAGACCGACGTGGTCGACACCCTCCGGGCCCCGGAGGGACTACTCTCCTACGCCTGGTACGTCTCCACCACCCCCTACCCCGGCGGCCCCGTCACCTCCGCCGTCCTGGACAACATCAGTTTCCGCCAGCTGGGGAGCACCTCCTCCAACAGCATCCACGCCGCGCGGATATCCGACTTCGTCATCCACGACGGTCCCAATGCGGGCGACACCGCCGCCCTGATGCTGTACAAATGCGTCGTCACCTCCGCCCTCGACCCCGCCAAACCTTTCCATACCGACCTCTACACCGCCGTCGCCAACTCGCGCCCCAACGTTTCCCACAACATCGTCAGCGAATGCAACGGCACCATCCTCTTCCATGCCCACGGATGGGTCCCCTTCCAGAACTCCGGCGGCGCCTACCATGTGGTCGACTCCCTCACCACCTGGGTCATCTTCGATGGCGGTCCCACCACCCCCGTGCTCGACACCCTCCACGGCATCGACGCCACCTACACCTTCTCCGACACCCGCACCCACACCGTCCGCCTCACCATGTTCTCTTCCGACAGCGGCTGCTACACCACCCAGACCTTCACCGTCGCGGCACCGCCGTCACCCGTGGCCTCGATGAGCGTCTCCTCGCGCTCCCTCTGCGAAGGCGACACCTGCGTCCTCACCGACAACACCCAAGGCATCGCCAGCCATCGCTGGATTTTCTCCGACACCGTCATCGAGAGCCGTGGCTCGGGATTGGCCACGACACGCGTCGTGCGGCGCCTCTTCTCCGAACCCGTCAACCCCGTAACCCTCATCGTCACCGACGCCTACGGGTGCTCCGACACCACCTACGACACCATCCTTTTCTTTGCCTCCTCTACCGTCCGATTCTCGCCCGACACCATCGTCTGCGCAGGCCAGTGGTCCCACGTCACGGCCATCATACCCATCGCCGGATGCACCTACGAATGGTACCGCAGCTACAACCGGCCCGGCGCACAGCCTATCGAGACGGGCAACACCCTCCACGTGCACCAGCAAGACTCGGCCACCGTCTATTATGTCAGGATCACCTCCCCCACGGGCTGTGTGGTCTGGGACAGCGTCACCCTCTACCGCGCCGAGCTGACACTCACCGCCGACCCGCCCCACGCCTCCTTCTGTCCGGGCGACACGGTAACCCTCACCGGCAGCGGCGCCCTCTCCTACCTCTGGAAGGCCAGCCCCGCCGACCCCGGCCTCGACAGCCAGGCCACACAAAGCACGATACGGGTCTCACCCCTCCAGACCACCACCTATACCCTCACGGGCCTGGCCGCCGACAGCTGCGCCCCCACGCCCGTGCGCATCCGCGTCAACCGCGTGCCCCTGCCGCGTCTGGCGGTGGACTACACTCCCGCGGTCATCAGCTCCGAAGAACCCGTGGTCCGCTTCACCGACCTGTCGGCCGGCCGCGCCGAGTCGTACTGGGTATTCTCCGACAGCACCCATGCCTGGGGCGAGGCCGTCTCCCACAGATATGATGTCGGCGCCGACTCCCTGGTCGGGGTGCGGCTCACCTCCTTCAACCACCTCCACTGCCCCGCCGACACCAGCGTCACTGTGCCCGTCAAGAGCTTCGCCTTCTGGTGCCCCAACATCTTCACCCCCCTGCGGCCCGACAACAACGTCTTCTCCATCATCAACTCCTACCCCATGTCCGTCTTCCGTATCTATATATACAACCGCATGGGGGCATTGGTCTTCTCGTCCGAAGACCCCGATTTCCAGTGGGACGGCACCTGCGGCGGCGTCCCCTGCCCGCAGGGTTCCTATAACTATCGCATCTCCTACATCCCGCAGAACGACACCCGCGAGAACATCATCTTCGGCACCGTCACGATCCTCCGCTGAGGCTGACGGCTAACGCTCCACGGCCTCGCCCTGGGCGTTGGTGAACGACTCGTCGTCGGGGTTCAGTTCATGGGCCAGGGCCAGGTATTTCCGGGCCGACGCCTCGTCGCCCATGTCGCGGTAGGTGAGGCCCAGGTAGTAGGCTGCCGAGAAATCCTCCTCGTCGTCCCGCAGCGCCTGCAGGTAGCAGCGCTCGGCCTCTTCCAGGCGGTGCAGGTTGCCGCACACGATGCCGCGCTGCGTCTGCACGCCGTAGTAGTCGGGCTCCATCGCCAGCACCTTGTCGAACACCCGCAGGGCCTCCTCGTAGATGGGGGTCGAGCCGGAGGTGTCGGGATGCAGCTCCTCCTCGCCGGGATGCAGTATCTCTTCGCGCTGCACCACCAGCATGTCGCGGTTCATGGCGGCCTGGTTCAGGGCCAGGCCCAGCTCGAACCACTGCGACGGGTCGCTGTCGTCCTTCTCCAGGTCGCGGCGCAGGCGTATCATCTCGTCGGTGCCTACGGTGTCAATCTTCTCTATCTGCCCTTCAATCAGGTGCAGGAGCCCTTCCGGGCCAAGGTTGTTGATAATGTCTGCCATATCTTTATATAGTGTTTAGTTTTAAGTTTTAAGCTGTAAGTGGGGCGGCAGCCACTTAAAACTCACAGCTCACAGCTTACAGCTCTCTTCTATTTTCAACTCCCCGATACTCTTCTGCCATCCCGTAGTCCATGTCGTCGACCACGGCGCGGCCCGTAGTGGTGCGTCCCAGGAAGCAGCAGTTCACCCGGGCCTCGTCCATCTTCAGCAGGAAGAAGTCGTCCTGCTCCTCGGGCAGCGACGCCAGATAGCGCCCGCCCTCCTCGCCGAAGAGGAAGGCGTCGAGGCGCACCTCGCGACAGGTCAGGATGTCGAACCCCGCGCTCCTCGTGCATCCCCGTGCCAGGGTGGCGAAGAGTCCCCCTCTGCCCACGGGGCAGAAGGTGCTGATGACCTTGGCGGCATGCAGGCTTGTGAGGATTATGTGCAGGTAGGCCATCTCGTCATCCTCGCTCTCGTGGCGCACGGGGTCCGTGGCCAGATGGAGGCAGCGGCGCGCGTACTCCGAGTCGAGGAAGCCCGTGGCCACATTGCCGACCATATAGAGCAGCCGCTTCCGTGCCAGCCGCTGGCGCGGCGGCAGGGGTGGCAGGCCGAGGCCCCGCATCACCTCGTGCGCCAGGGGGATGCAGTCCTTCACCCTCGGCTCGCGGATCTCCTTGTGCGTCGTGTCGCTGTCGGCATAGAGGTACTCGTGGCGTTCCACCGTGTGGTGCTGCCCGCGCAGCCATCCCAGCAGGCCCTGCTGGCGGCCGTTGGACTCCCACATCGCCAGCAAGGTGCTCAGCTCCTCCACCGTGGGCATGCGGCCCACGATGGCCTCCACCTCCTCCAAGGCGGCGGGGCTGATGCCCATAGCCTCCACAATCGCGGGGTCCAGCGGGGCTTCCCGGTGAGTGTTCCCTGTGTCCATCGCTCTTTTTCCCCATAACGGGAAAACACTTTTTTTCGTATTCCCCGAAAAAAAAATGCAGGGGGCATTCATTTTTTGTCGGCGAAGTGAGTATTATATTGGAAAGATTTATTACTTTTGCAGCCGCAATGGGCCCGATCGACACATACCAACACTTCCTGGAACTCCTGGAACTCCACCGGGGGATTGTGTGGGAACGTTGCTGGCGCTACAGCGACGGCGACTTCGACCGCTGCCGCGACCTCGTCCAGGAGGTCACCCTCCACCTCTGCCTGCACCGCGGCGACCTGCGTCCCGATGTCTCGGAGAACGAAGAGCGGGAGTGGCTGACGCTGCTCACGCGGCGCACCCTCCACAACCTCCACAGGAGGAAAGGTGGCGACCCCCGGCGCCTCGCCACGGCCCTCGGGGAACTCTCCGGCGACGACCCCCGCCAGCCGGCGCGGGAGCTGGCCCAGGAGATGATCGGCACCCTCCCCGAGGACGACCGCTGGATCATGCAGCAGCGCTTCGACGGCTACAGCAACGAGGAGATCGCCACAGCCCTGGGCACCACGCCGTCGAACATCAGCCACCGCATACAACGCATCACAAAGACCCTCAAACAACGATTTAATCCCTGATACCATGAAACAAGACCCTTTCGACCAATGGATGTCGCAACTCGCCGTGGAAGAGCCGCTGCGCCGCACGACCGGGGGGCTGGAGGCATGGATGGGCCGTCGCCGGCGCACCCTCTACCGGCGTTGCCTGTTCCTCAGCCTCGCCGCCATCCTCATCTTCACCACCACGCTGATGGCCTGCACCCCTCCGCCCGACGGCATAGCCATCAACCGTTCCTCCGTCCACAAGAAAGCCGAAGTGTGTCAGATACTCTCCACAACCCTCTCTTGCCATGAAAACATCTAACACCATCCTCTGCAGCCTCCTGGGCGTCGTCCTCGTTGTGGCCAGCCTCCTGATGGCGAGGTTCTGGCCCCATACCCTCCGCGACGACCAGTGCAGTCCCCTCTACCAGCGTTACTGCCACACCCCCGGCATCGAAGCCTCCTACGTCAAGGGCTTCCGCATCAACGACACCCTCGCCATCGACGCCACCCTCCTCCACGCCACCGACTCCGCCAGCTGGGAACGGCTACTGAATGACTTTAACCTGCCAGAAACCACGAAAGAAATCGCCAAGGAAAGTCCCAACACCATTTTTGTCAGACGAGTATCAAGAAAGAATCCCCATGTGAGAGCTGATTCTCCCGATGAACCATTCTACATCCTTGAGACAATTTACAGCGAAAGATCAATCCACATATACGATGTCAAAGACTTCGATCAAAATGTCGACTTGCACATACAATTAGTATTAAATATGACCAAACACAATTAATAACCCAACGTCTTATGAATAAATTGACAATCACTTTGGCACTTTTTTTAGTGCTCAGCACCCTGGCCTCCAGCTGCCAGAAAGAAGAAAACTCGTATCGGGACGGAATTGTCACAGAGCAACCCAATGCCGCCTACAGCCTCAACTATTCCATCGACGGACAACACTACTCCGCCACATTCAACACACCCGAGGAGAAGGAAGCCTTCGTCATCCAACTGCTTGCCTCCGCACGGCAAGGCCACTCTGTCACTATCAGGTCTCACCAGTCTTCACAAGTCGCATCAAAAGAGACAATAACCTATGAAACAAAGGATCCTAAAAAAGCAGCCATATGGGCTCTGACTATGGAAGGTTTAGGTTATGATGTAACCATTTCTTTTAATGAAGAGACAGGAATTTATACCTGCGTTGCCACCAATTAGATTGAAACTTCCATCAAGCATTTTGCTCCAAGGAACAAAACAAAGAAAGGAGAACCATGTACCTCATCCGACGAAGCCCCGCGCAGAAGCCACAAGCCGACTGCCGCTGCGGCGGGGCATAAAAAGAAAGGCACTTCCGGGGCGGAGCCTGCGAATAAAAAACGAAAGACAAAAACAGACCCCTACCCCGTTCCAGTGCCACAGGCAGAAGGCGTACCCTTCCAACCTTTGCACATATAACGCAGGATTGTGCTGGATATTGTACAAAGACGGAAAGTTTATAGGAACACTGCACCACAATAGTGCAAATCGATTCAGAATAACACCAAATACACAAACACAATGAAAGCCAACGAAAGAACCATCATGCTGTGTTAC
>Ga0310690_10005144_pt1 | contig 17954 bp, 19 predicted proteins | sample AusTroGonzalo_MG_2_FD_207661 | JGI IMG/M metagenome (GOLD analysis project Ga0310690, IMG submission 207661) | Bovine rumen microbial communities from tropical cattle in Woodstock, Queensland, Australia - Gonzalo_04 (v2) (version 2) | ecosystem: Host-associated > Mammals > Digestive system >...
ATCTCGGCCGTGGAGAGCTACATCAACCAAGTTATTTGGCCGAGCGCTTACGTCTTTGAATCACCTGTGCCTCTCCGCGCCCTGGAGATTCCAGTATATCCTGTTTCATCCATCCAGGTCAGCGTCGGTGGCGCTGACCTCCCGGCAGACCGCTATGCGTGGGACGGTCACGTTCTCCGCATAGACGGTCCGCTTGGGGAAGGACAGATGCTGGTTACGGTTCAAGCAGGAAACAAGACGCTTGACCAGGACATCAAGTCCGCAATCTTGCTCATTGCTTCCGAATTGTTCCGTAACCCTACGGATAGTGTAAAGACTCTCCCTACAACATCGAAACTCCTGCTCGACCCGCACAGAAACGCGAACATCTGATGAACGTTGAATTCATAAACCCAGGAGACCTTGACAGGCAGATCCTAATCGTCCGCCCCTATCGCTCCACCGGAGACAAGGGGCAGACGGTTGTGGACCGGAGAACCATTGCGCGTCGATGGGCTTCTGTCAACACCGAGTCCAGCGACGAGGATGTGGAAGACAGTAATGTCGGATCCGTCCAGTGGCTGGATATTACGATGTACCGGTTCCCGGATATGAAGGTAACGGACGAGCTCGAGTTCGATGGTCGGAGATTCAATATCACATCTATCAATGAAGTCAGGATGACGCCTTTCATCAAAGTAAGAGCAAGAGCAGTCCTCAAGTATGAATAGCACAATCGCATCCAAGGTAGTGACGGCCATCAAGACCATCTGCCCAATCTACGCAGATGAGGCGGAGACCAACAGGGCTCCGTATGCCGTCTATACTATTGACGAGGAAGGCATCTACGATAAGGACGGAATCTGCGGCATTAAGGCCGACCTCCAGATCGCCATGTGCGCCACGTCTTTCGATGCGGCGGACTCTTTGGCTAACGAAGCCATCGACGCAATGGAGAATCTCCGAAGCTCTCTTGGTGTAAAGCTGGACGGGCGCCAGCCCTATGAGTCTACGGACGCGAAGCTCTATGTAGTGATTCTGAACTATACCATCCGGGAGGCGCTCTGATGAGGATCGAGGGAACAAAAGAAGCCTGTGCATTTCTGGAGGCATATCCGACGGAATGCAAGAAGATCATCCTCAAGGCGCTCCGGGAGTCAGTAAAGCCGATCTCGAAGCGCGTCAGGAGCGCCGTGCCGGTTGATAGGTGGAAAAAGCTCGTCCGGGTAAAGGCAAAAGAAAGCAGGCTTACCGGAAGACTCTACGCTGTCGCCGGCATGCTTGATAATATGCAACTCGAGCAAGGGAAGGTCCGCGAATGGACGAAGGCGTACTGGATGAACTACGGAACCCTCAAGCGCAGGGACCCGGGCCATAAGTTCGACTCCGCTCCTCGTGGTAAGAAATCCCGAAACAAAGAGGGCCAGCCCTCTCCGGATGGAAAGGCCGTTCAACATCGGAACTTCTACGATAAGGCGGTGGATGGTCTCGATACGGATATCACCAACCGGTTCCTGAAATCCATTGAAAAACAACATGAGCATCTGCTCAATAAAATCAGATAAGAAATGGCAAAAGTATTAGGCTACAACTTTCTTTTCAAGTTCAACGGGAAACGTATCGCCGGCGTAACGCAGGACGATATCGACATCCAGCCTGTGCTCAAGGAATCCATCACGAAGGATGACGAGGGCGCCACGCAGTACGAGGTGGTCGGGCAGAGCATCGATATCACTGTTGCCGGTATGATCGACCTCGATTCGAGCGATACGTCGAAGCTCCATGCGAACGACCTGATCGCTCTTGGTCTCGCCACCGGATCTTCGTCGAAAGTTCCCTTCGTGTACACCCGAGGCAGCGGCCAGGCATACCATGGTACCGCAGTGGTCAACGGCTACAGCGAGAGTACGAACGCCGAAGATTACGGCACCTTCTCCATCAAGTTCCGTATCAGCGGCACCCTTGCTACAGGGGAATCCTAAACCTTACGCAGATGGAACAGGATTATATCGACCTCGGCGGAGTGAAGTACCGGGCGCGTTTCAACTGGAACGCGCTTACGGGCTTCCTCTCCGATACGGGCCAGGATAGCATCGACGCTCTCAACAACTTCAAGGTGACACCTTCCAGTATCACCGTTCTCATCTATCATGGCCTTCGTGAGGGTGAGCGCCTGGACGGAAGGGAATTCACCCTCACGAAGGAGGATATCGGCGAACACATGAATATCAATCTGGTGAACAGCGTGATGGAGATTTTCCTTCGCCATAACGGAGGAGACAAAACAGTACAGGCGCAGGAGCCCGCTAAGCCGGCAAAAAAAAAGAGCAGTCTCTTCCGACGATCCGAGAAGTAAGGGGGGTGGCCTACGGCCAGCTCCGGATGACGCCCGAGCAGTTCGGGCTGATGCTTCCTTGGGAGTTTTGGCTCGCCTGGGAGTATTACCTGAAGGAGCGGGACCGTTCCGAAGAGCTGATGGGCACGCTGGCCAGAGGAATTGCGGCCAGAATACTTCACCCGTTCGTAAAAGGCGGGATTCGGAATATCAAGAATTTCTGGCCAATGCCTTTCGATGATGAGAATAAAGTTGAAGATCCTCAAGAAACCCTGACAGGCGAAGAATACGAACTATCACTTGACAACATTAAACTGGTAGCAGACAAATGGCTAAAGGATTAAATCTACGGGCTATCTTCTCCGCCGACACGAAAGGAATTGAGTCCGGATCGAAACAGGCGACGAAGGCCATAAAGACTTTCGATAAGGAATCCTCGAGCCTGCTCGAACGTTTCGGGGACATCATCGGAGTCGACACCCGGAAGATTGGAAATATGGCTACTGCCATCCAGGGACTTGGCGTCAAGGCGGCAGTGGCATCCCAAAAAAGCGCCGAAAGTGTTGCGAAGGTTTCGAATTCGTTCAAAGTTCTCGGAGGTGTGATCGGTGCTGTAGCAGCTGCCGGAACCATTGCATGGAAAGCGCTTAATGCAGAGGCGGAATACTATGGGACGCAGATTGGAGGTCTTGGCAAGAATGCCGGCCTGAAAGCGTACCAGGATGCGCTCAAGCAGCTCCGTCATGAGCATCGTGACGGCGCGGGGATTCAGGAGTTCGTAAACCGGATGAAGAAAGGATGGGCATCCATCGGGAACTTCCTTCAGTCGCTGTTTAATCCAAATGCGAACCTCGGCGAGGACAAAGTGAAGGCATCGCAGGCGGAAAGCCTCGGAATAATCGGCGCAAACATCGCTGTTCAGGAGCTCAATACAAGAAAGAAGGTTGCTGAGGTCGAAGCGCAGATAGCGGAGGCGCGGAGGCAGGTTGGGGATGCGGATTTGACATACATCCAGCGCCAAGGAGCGGCGGCACAGCTTGCAGATCTCATAAACCAGAAGGCATATCTTCAGACTGATATCCTGGAGAAACAGCTGGCCAATATGAAGGCCCTGCATGCAATCGCCGGAGAAACATTTGAGGATCGTGAGCAAGAAACGGATCTTGAAATACAGATCCTTAATGTTCAAAAGGAAAAGGAGCAGGAACTTCGCTCCGTCCAGAAGCAGCAGAAGAGCCTTGCGAAAGAAACCGAATCCTGGCTGAAGTCATTCGAAGAGTTAGCGAACGCAGAGATGATGGAGCAACTGGAAATGGATATCCAGTTGAACGACCAGGCTCTGCTCGACGAAATAAATGCACTCGGGCCAGAGATTAACGCGCAGATTGCGGATCTGAATGCGAAATGCGCCCCAATCGAACTCCATGTGGACCCTTTACCGATGGTAAAGATTATGGACTTTCTCCCGATCCTGGAAGATACGTTCAAGTCCGCATTCTCCAACATCGGAACATATATCGGAGATGCCCTTACTGGAAACGACATGGCAGCTGAGGATTTCTCCTCTGCCATGCTCAGCACTATCGGCGATATGGCCATCAAGGTTGGCGAGCTGGCAGTTTCGACCGGCTTCGCACTATCCGGAATCAAGGCGTCTCTCAACTCTATGAACCCATATATGGCTATCGCTGCCGGTGCCGCGCTCATAGCGCTTGGATCCGCGGTGAAGGCCGGCGCTGCGAATATAGCAAAGGGCAGCAGCTATTCTGCCGCCTCGATGTCCACATCCTACGGAAGCTCCATCAATGGAGACTACTCGACTCGTGAGATCACCGTCAATGTTACCGGCACCCTGGTTGCCAGCGGCTCGCAGCTGGTGGCCGTGCTCAACAATGAGAACAAACGCAAGAATCTGACAACGTAATGGCATACAACAGCTATAACACACGATTCTTCTTCCGCTTCGAGAGTCAGGCGGGGCGCGAGTTCCGCATCGACATCAAGAAGCTGGGCTACACCGGCAGCGCCGAGCAGCGCCCGCTTGGGCAGACCCCCGTGCTCAAGCGCGAGAGCGGCGACAACGGTGTGCACGGCACCTCGCTGGAGATCTACGCCGTCTGCAAGACCGACGGGGAGTTTGCGGAGCTTTATACCTCGGATGCGCGTGAATACCTGGTGGAACTGGTGTGGTTGGTTCCGTTCGGCAGTGGCTATGCGTCAACCGTTATCTGGCGCGGATTCATCACGCCAGAGCTCTACGCGGAGCCGGAGGTAGCGCCGCCGTATGACGTGCAGATTGTGGCAACGGATGGGCTCGGGGAGTTGAAGTTGTACAATTTTGCCGCATCCGGAAGGGTGTCGCTGCTGACGCACCTCCGCAATATCCTGGCTAACTCCGGCCTTGATGCTGGAGCTACGGATATCTACGTGGTCAACAGTCTCGCCTGCACGACACACTCGGTCTCGGCCGCGAATATGCTGTCGAGCATCTACACTGACCTCGATTATCTTGTCGGAGAATGCACCTATTACGACGTGCTTGTCAAGATTCTTGAGTCTCTGAATATGAGCATCACGCGGTATTTCGACAGGTGGGTGTTATACCGGGAAAGCGATATCGTTGTGAGCGGGGGAACCATTGCGGCCTATGACGGAAACGGGACGGCAAAGACGCTGCCTGTTGCGGCATACGGCTCGATGCAGTCGAATACCTGGTGGCCGGTAGGAAGGGTCGATTCGGAAGTCGTTCCTGCGAAGAACTACATCGGTGTGGCGTATCCGTTCGTGCTCCGCGACTCGATGCTAACGAACCCTGGGTTGACCAGCGGGGACGGATGGACGTATCCCGCGCCGAGTCCGCAGAACCCGTATCACTTCGTGACGTGGGATTACAATCCGTATGTCGCGCTCCTGAACAACTCGCAGGCCGGCTCGGTGGATATCTACCAGGATATTACCGTCGAGCAGTTCGGATATCCTTCGACGCTTCGCGTGCTGACGCTGAACGATGTGAACAATCAGGGCAAGACCTATGAGGTGCAGTTCCAGATTCGGCTGACGGGGGAGCAGACGCTCTACCTGAAAGTGAAGGACGGGCAGTGCTCGTGGGTGACCAGCGAAGAGACGAACAAGATGAAGCTGGATGTCATCCAGTGGGACATCTCTTCGGCGACGGATACGAGTGCCTTCAATGAGAGCTTTATCTATATTCCTTCGTTCCCGCAGGCCGGCACGCTGCGTGTGCGGTTCATTGCCAAGCGCGGTATATTCGACGAGCAGGATCACGGATTCTACCTTGGTGGCGCGTATCTGCTCCAGAATACGGTGCCTGGCTATAAGGATGCTATAGTTATCAATAATGATGCGAGGGGAGGGGCCGGTGATATCACCTTGACGTTTGGCCCGTCGCAATACATGCCGAACGCTACGAAGAACATCCAGAATCTGCTGACGAACTCAGCCGGAGTCCCTGCTCAGAACTGGGTGACGTCCCGGTTCCAGACGGAAGGCCACTTTCTCGCAATCATCTCGAAAGATTACGCGCTCGGCGTGGCGCTTCCGCGCCTGAAGTCAAAAGGCGTGATGAATGTGCCGCTGAGCGAAACCATTCCGTTCTGCTTCGTCAATCCGGACGGGATAGCGATGGAAGTGACGACCAGCGAGTGGAAGCTGCTGAGCGACGATATCTCCGTCGAATTGCTTTCTCTCCCTGCTGCTGAATTGGAAGTCACTTCGGAGACCATCACCAAGATGACAAAGGAAGAGGCGGCGCAGGATGGTGGCTATGGTGGCGGAACTTCTTCGGCCGGATCCGGCAGCGGAGGTAGCGGCGGAAGCACGTCTGACCAGTTCTTTGAGGCTGTTGAGAACCAAGTTACCGGCGAAACTACCGGCGCGAAGGCACTCTATGACCTGCTCATCATCCAGACGCCGGCCGACGAGGATCAGGGCACGCCGGAGGTGACGAAGAACATCACGGACATCCTGAAGCACCTGTCGCTGGTCGAGCAGAGCAATAAGCAGTATCTGGTATGTGATATCTCGCTCGTGACAACGGAAGAGGCTGTGGCCGGCGGAATCGAGGACGGTGGGGGAGGAGGCGGTGGCTCACTTGCCACGCTCACTGACGTGACGCTTACATCGCTTGTCGGTGGCCAGATTCTTCGCTACGATGCGAATGCTACGCACTGGGTGAACGTTACACCCGCGCTCACAATGCTCACCGACATTGCGCTCTCTTCGCCTGCTTCCGGCCAGGTTCTGGCTTACAACGGCAGCAAGTGGGCGAACAAGACGCTTGCGCTGAATGACCTGTCGGACGTGTCTGATGCCGGCGCGACCAACGGGCAGGCGCTGGTGTGGGACTCGACGAACAGCTGCTGGAAGCCTGGCAACGTTGCGACTTCTGTATCGAGTGCTGATGCCGACATCGGTACGAGCCTCACGACCATCGCGACCATCGGAGGCACGGAGATCAAGGCGAAGATCACCCATCAGTCCTTGGTCGGTTATGCGACGGAAAGCTGGGTAGGGCAGCAGGGGTATATCACGAGTTCGTATCTGAACGGGTATGCAACGGAATACTGGGTCAGCACGCGAGGGTACCTTACATCGGTTCCTGCTGCTACGGATAGCGCTTACGGCGGATTCAAGACGGGCTACAGCGAGAGCGGTAAGAACTATGCCGTGCAGCTCTCCAGCGGAAAGGCGTATGTCAACGTTCCGTGGACAGACACGGTCTACACTCACCCGACGAACGGCGCGAATAAGACCATCACGGCCGCGAACGGTAAGGTACTTTCGGCCATCACGGTGAACGACCTTGGCCACGTGACGAGTGTGGATAGCAAGACGCTGACCACCTCGGACATTCCAGACCTTTCCGGCACGTATCTTCCTCTCACCGGTGGCACCCTGACGGGTAATCTTCGCCTACAGAGCGGAACGTATGGGCTTTCGCTCTACTTCGGAGATAGTTCTTACTGCTATCTTCAGGAGAACACGGACGATCACCTGACGATCTATGCAAGAAAGGGAATAAACCTGCTCACGCAATCTACCTCATACGCCATAACGTTCGGAAGTAGCGCTCTTGCGAACAAGACCATATTCTACGGTTCTACTTCCGAATGTTTGACTATCTATGCCGGTTCGTCCTATTCGACCAATATCTACCGAAACTCTTCTGGCTTGCAGATCAGCTCTGCTACGGCTTTCGGTGGAAACGTCACAGTCTCCGGCAATGTGGACTGCACGGGCGAGGCGACGGCCGGCACGGCATCGGACAGGCGCTTGAAGGACCATATCGAGCCGATTGATATCAACCTGGCGGCTGAAGTTCTGGGCCAGCTGCGCCCGGTGACCTTCGACTGGAATGCGAACGCCGAGCGCCTCTCCGATGGAAAAAAGACTGGGCATTCCCGCGGCTTCATCGCCGACGAGTATAATGCCGTAATCCCGAACGCCACGCGGAAGATCTGGGGCGAATATGATGCCATCGACTACGAGCACGCCATCCCTTATCTGGTTGGAGGCTGGCAGCAGCACAACCTTCGCATCCGCGTGCTGGAAGGCGAGATTCAGGCGCTGAAGGAGGATAATCTATTAATGAAGAGGAGGCTGCGGGAGTATGTCAAACAGTAACGGCGTCATCTCTTCTCCGGTTCGGCAGCTGGCCGACATCAAGGCTGTCCTTGGCGAGAGTGTCAACGGCCTCGGTGCGCTCTGCACGTCGAATAACGTGAATATGTGGTCGAAGAACAAGCCCGTTCGGCACTCCACGAAAGACCCTATCACGGACGCGCAGCGCTCGTCAGTTCTATATGGTTTGAACCTTAATGAGAAGTACACTGCATCCTCGCTCATGTCGTATGCCGTGAATGTCGGAGCCGGAAACCTTGGATGGGGATACAACAAGCCGAGGGGGCATTCCTATAGTGAATACTTCCGCCGCAGAGACTTCGACGGTTACCAGCACAACGCGGGATGCCCGGCGAAGTATGGCCCTTCGGCTTCGGCTGTCTTTGCGGTTGATCCGCATCCGACACTCATCAGCCTGACGGGTACACTTCCGGCAACCGGGAACATCTCGCTCGCGGACCTCGGCCTGTCCGAATCGAACCTGAAGATTGCCTACCGTGCTGGCACGAGCGGCACGCTAATAACCGCAGATATCGCGCTGGGCGGATCTATCCCGTTCGGAGGGGGAGGGTACACCTATCAGTACGCCACCTATTACCAGCCGAGCAGCAGCCGGTTCGTCCCGACGGCCTATCCATATTTTGAGCTCGCTGTCGATGCGCGGTATGGCATCGGCTTCCAGGGCGCCGTTGATGGTGCAAGCACGAGCAACTGCTGGTTCCACTGTCTGGTCCAGAACCTTGGTCGAAGCAGGACGTTGAATGTGGTGTCGTTCCATGCACGTAAGTCTGGCAACTACTCACTGAACGCCGATGGGTACACCTATACCATCACGCCCAACGCATCCGGCGTGGCTACCGACTATGAGCAGGACCTTACGGTTGGTGTTTCCGCTACGTATGACGCAAGCGCTTCCTTCGTGAACCTTGGAAACGAGTCGCTTCAGCGTAGTTACACCTTCACAATAAATCCCTATCAAGTCGGGGAATTCTTCGTCCGCGTGCAGTACATCATCGAGGGGCGCACCTACAAGGACATCTATCTACAGCTCTCGATGCGTTTGCCTGTTAATCCATAAAATACCTTATATGAAAAACAAAGACATCCTTACTCTTGTCAATGGCGGCATTCTGGCCGCTACTGCACACAGCCTGCCGGTGGAGCACTTCTACAAGTGGCACAAGTTCCGCCGTGCGCTGGAGAAGCACTACGTGGCAATCGATGTGGAGCAGAAGGCCCTGATGAAAGACTGCGGCATCGATCCCGCCGCCTTCAACGATGCGTCGGAAGAGGCCCGTGCCCGCTTCGACGAGGCGAACGCCCAGCTGATGAACGATGAAGCGCCCATCCGGCTTCCCGCTCCGATTCCTGCTGAGTTCTACAAGGGCATCTACGACGAAAACCGGGCCGTACCCTTTGCCGGCCGGCCCGTGGATATCTTCTCCAATCTCCAGGTGGAGACGGCCGCCCTGGAGTACCTGTTCACTGATCCCGACGCCGAGGAGGGCCATGAGTAATGGAATGCATGAACCCTCCTGTTCTGCGAATCCTCAAAGGGAGGACGAGAACTGTCCGCCTGACGCTGAATGACGGGGCCGGACATCCGGTCGACCTCACCCAGGCGTCGCTGATCGTCGTTTCCATCCGACGTGACGGATCCGGCGATGAGATCAAGCTGGGAACATCCAGCGACTATTCCGTCCAGCCGGTCATCACCGGCGATAGCAACAACGTGCTCCAGTTTGTCTGGTATGCGGACCTCCAGCGCTTCGCCGGCCGCTACACCTTCACAGTGTTCGTTGACTACGGCGATCGCAACGTCGACAAGTTCAACTGGCACGGCCCGACTGGCATCGAGCTGGTGGAATATGCCGTCGACGAGAATCTCAGCAACGTGGATGACCTGTCTGTGGCAGACTACATCGACCTGACGGGTAGCCTCACGGCGAACGGTGTGGGCCAGTCCGCATACCAGTGCTGGATCTCGCTCGGTCACGAAGGCTCCGAGTCGGACTTCATGGATTGGCTCCGCAAGCCCGCCGTGGAAGCCGCCGATGCTGCCGGCATCACTATGGGGATCATCCAGGAACGCGCCGATGAGGATCACCGTGTTGCTGGCGACGACCATACGCTCGCTGTCTCCGACCACGGCACCGCCGGTGACGATCATACCCTGGCGGTATCCGATCATGGTACAGCTGAAGATGACCACAGGCTTGCCGCATCAGATCATGGAACGGCCAGCGATGACCACACCCTGGCCGTGGCAGATCATGGTACGGCTGGTGATGATCACACTCTCGCGGTCGCGGATCACGGTACCGCTGGCGACGACCATACACTTGCAGCCGCCGACCATCTTCAGGCGGTATCGGACCATCAGACTTGGTCGAACAAGGCCGACAAGGATACTGACGCCGTGGAAGGAAACCTGGCGAAGTTCGACTCCAGTGGAAACCCCGTGGATGCCGGTTACTCAGCCGCCAGGATTCATCGGGATCTCGGTTACAACGCCGCGCAGGGCACTATCGTCCTGACCCCCGGAGTCACCGGGAAATACGTCAAGTGCTCCACCCGCGCTGCCACCGCGAACGAGAACTTCAACATCAGTGCGCCGTTCGACGTGGACGCCTGCTCGGAGCTCCTGATCAAGACTGGCTACAACCCGTCCGACAACGATCACGCCTCACTGGATATCTCCGTGATCTCAATCTATGAGGAGATGCAGCGCACGCGCACCGTCCAGGCGAAGAACGACCAGAACCAGCCTCTCTACTACGAGGTAGATGAGGATGGCAACCCGACCAGCACGCAGACAACGGAAGTCACACCGTTCCCCGTCTATACGACCGAGACCTACACCGAGAGCCGGTACCTCCCGAACAACGAGGATCGCTTCGTCCAGATCCCGGATTCCGGATACTACGTGGCGAACATCCCGCAGAGATGTAAATGCGTGATCTCATACAAGCCCGGCGTTACGGACCTGAACGTCATCGTTGTAAAGCACGGAGCCCTGGCTAACCTCACGTCGCAGATCTTCGGCATCTACGAGCACCGGACAATGTCGGAGGCTGTCGTATCCCTGGCTCTACGCCTCGATGCAGTGGAAAAGCGACTTGGTCAACCCGGGAATATCCTCTGCGGAACCGTAGACGCAGTCGAATACACAAAGCTCGGATATCCGCAGCTGGTAATGGCTGTCGGTGCTCCCTCCGCCAACCTCCGGCCTACGTACCCGAACGGCGATCCGCTGCCGGCAGATCTCCCGTGGGATGGCATCCCGCCGTACATCGGCCACATATACCTTGACATGACCACCAACGCCGTCAAGCTCTACTTTGCGAAGGGCATCAGCGCCATATCAGACTACATCCCGCTAAACTAATCCAGCCATGATACAATACTACAACACAGAGGCCGAATACGCCGCTGCACAAAAGAGCTCCTTTGAGAGCCAGATCTCGCTGGTAGGTGCTGACAACAATATCCACTACGACGGCGTGAACGTCGTAGTGGGATTGAAGTCCGCAAAGACCGGCGACGCCTGTGTCCTGGACGGTAACGGTGCGATGCACTTCATCGCCCGCGGTACCTTCTCCTCGACCAGCTTCTTCTCGAACTACATCTACGTTGGCCCCGTCCTCGTAGGGGTGGATCATCCGGATTTCCGCGGTACCGTGGTACTTGGCTATAAGAACAACGCAAACCGGATCATGTCGTACATCTACTCGTTCCGCCTGACGGGATACACCCTCGACGGGACGGATCGCACCGGTAAGCTCAAGGTAAATAAGAGCAGTTCATGGGCCACATACGATGAATACACCATCAACTACAATGCTGAATCCATCGAAAGCATGGTTTCTCAGCTGAACGCTTTCTTCCAGGACACCACAAACCAGGTGTTCCAGGATCAGGACTGGGTTGCGCAAGGAGTAGATACTGACGGGGATGATATTGCTGACGCTATCGACCTCGTATTCCACCTCGTAGACTACCGCCAGTGCTCCGACTCTGGTGCAGCTGGATTCTCGCTTTCCGCGAACCTCTTCCCGGGAATCAAAGCATCTACCGCAATGCTCCGTAAGAACGGAAGGAGGGCAGGAGAAGGAACTATCTTCAACTGGGATCGTGCCATCGCTTACTTCAAGGCTGATATAAGCAGCGCGACATACAACCCGACGAGTAATGTCACCACTACGGTGTTATCCTATCCGATCTGTAAGCCAGCGTACCTTGGTCAGTCTTCGTACCGCATGGATGGCTCCACGCAGCTGGACTATTGCTCATATCTTCGCTCGGTGTATGGCGAGGGTGAGGAAGGATGGCTGAAGTTCATGGAGACCTTCCTGCCGGTGATGCCTACCGCATACGGCGTCATCGGAGACAAGAATCAGTACGGTGATGGGAAGAAAAACACCTATCTGATGGCAAACAGGGTTTTCGTTGGGCAGGACGGCCTGTCTCACGCAGTCAGCCCCGCCGCCGACTACTGCGCCGCCATTACGCTGCCTCACGCCCTCCTGGCGTCAGGATGCTGGCACATGCCTGATGCGGAGACTCTGGCCCAGATCTTCCGGACGATCAAGTACAATACGACGAACAACCGGAATGCAGATCCTATCAATGCCACGCAGTACGCTGCGGGTGGAGATGCCATAAGTAACGGCGCGTACGCCTGGTGCGCGTCCCGCTACTACGCCTACTACTTCTGGTGCTTCTACGGCGGCAACGGGTACGCCAACTACAACTACGTGGGCAACGGCAACCTCGTCCTGCCCGTCGTGCTTTTGAAGGTTAACGAAAGTTAACTCTGATGCTTGTGCTTACGGTGCGGCGCATCCCCTCAAGGGTAAGCCGCACCGATAAACTTTCAACCGATGGCAAAATCAGAATATCACGATCCAAAGCTCCTTGAGGGAGAGCGAGAGCAGCCCGGCATCCTCGTTGACGCCGTGGCGCTGCTCGGTCTCTACCTCCGGGCGCTTCCGATGATGAACGCGACAGACCGTCAGCGCTACGGAGATCGTGCTGTTGACCTGATCCTCGACGTGATCGCATCCTTCCAGATGGCCTACGATTTCGAAGAGGACCGGGCGCAGTATGTCCGCGAGCTATGCCGGGCTACATCAAAATTCGTCTTCCTTTCCCGCGTGATAGGCGAGACCAACGCCATCAGCAAGAATTTGAAACATGAGAAGATGACTCCTAACGCCATGCGTCTCGAGATATTCCAGCGGACCGCATCACTGGACGAAGGAGTGACGAAATGGCGCCGGAGTATCTTCGGAGTAAGAAAGCGGAACAGGGGCACGACTTCCCTCGCGGGAGGGGAGCAGACACCCGATCAATAAAGGAGATCCCACCACAAAAAGTGGTTAAGAGCAAGATAGTGGATCTCGGAACGGCGCGAACACCTGGTGCGCGTCCCGCTACAACGCCAACAACTTCTGGTACTTCAACGGCAACAACGGGTACGCCAACAACAACAACGTGAACAACAGCAACCGCGTCCTGCCCGTCGTGAATTATTGAACAGGGAAAATGGAGCTTGAGACCCTCATACAAGACCACATATCGTGCCTCTCAAACAAGAAGCGCACGATAGACGCGATGCACTTCGAGCTGCACCGCGAGCGAGATACTGTTCGCCTGTATGATGATTTCGAGGCTCGAGAACTCGTTCCGCTTATTTACTCCTTCCTTACACCTTCTCCTCGCTGGCGTGAGGTGAACGCTTGCCTGATGCAAGGCAAGGACATCCAGTATCATTTCGACTTCATAGTCCGGCCACTTGTTGAGGATGAGTTGACAGAACGCACGTTCAACAACCGCGTCGGATACGGTCCGGATGTGGCGATTAACCGGCTGCTCGAGGATATCTATGAGGTGAGCGAGGGTTACACCAGGGACTGCTGGGTATTCTTCCGGGATATCCAGGCTTATTTTCCCAGCGCGGATCTGCGGCGCTCGTATGATCACTACCGGTCGCTCATCGAGCGGAACATCCCAGAAGGACCGGAGCGTGACGACCTGCTCTATATTTTGCTACGGACAACATGGAGTTACACTGCCATACATACGCATAAGCGCACGCCGACATGGATGTGGGATGAATACATACCGCGCCACAAAAACGTAGCATTTAACTATAACTTTGACCGCAGCGCTTCTCTTGGCAACCAACACTGGCAAGTGGCGATGAACTACGACCTGAACGATTTCGACCATTGGCAGGTGGACGTCTGCCGCGCCCATTACGGTCGGTTCGTCGATGACATGTGGTGGGTATTCGCAGATCTGGAATACGGATTAGCACATATCGCAGAGTCGGAGCGCAGGCTGGCCGAATATGGCTATCGGATGCACCCGGATAAGAAGTATTGCCAGCATTATACGAAGGGAGGTACGTTCATCTCTACACCATTCAAGCCCGGTCGAGTATATGTGAACAATAGCGTCGTAAATCGATGCAAGATGAGAATCAGGTTCTGGAACAGGCATGTTTCTCCTAAAAATATCGGACACTTCACATCCTGCATCAACAGTTATTTCGGAAAGATGAAGCGGGTGAATGCCTATGGCATCATCCGTAATCTCGTGGAGGAGATATCGCCACGCTGGTGGCACTACTGTTTCTTTTGCGAGCCGCGCCGGTGCGTCCTTCCGAATATGGAATACCGGCGCAACGAGATACTCATGCAGAAATATCACTTCAAATACCATTCAAAACATGAACAAGGACTTGCTTATTACAACGGCGGATTCACTTCTTTGCGCCAATCGGGGGCTGCTTAGCCCCGAACAGGAGACCAGACTTACAGAGCTTCTCGCTCAGGCCAGGGAGACCGAAGAGGAGGATCCGCTTCCGCTGGAGCTGCTTCGCCTGGTAAAGGTGCTCGAACTGAAGGTCCGTGACTCCGGTCCGGATGTGAACAGCTTCATCCTCGCCGGTCAGCCCATGTGGTTCACACCGGATCTGCGCGCCAACCTTCGCAACGCCGTCGACGCGCTCCAGGACGCCTCGGAGGAGACCGTCTCCTTCAAGGGGCTGACCATGCCGATCGCCATGGCGAAGGCCGCTCTATCAGCCATTGAGCTCTACGCAGCCAAGAGCGAGAACGTGACCGAGGCTCACGCCGCCGCCATCATGGATCTGGAGAGCGCGGAAGACATCGAGCGCTATGACATCACAGTCGGATATCCCGACAGGCCCGAATTTCAATTCTAAAACCTGAGCGACATGAACACATTTACCTATGTATGCGCCCTCCTTAGCTTCATCGCCCTGGCGGGATTCATTGCAGTCGGAATCCGGACATTCGGACTTCAGCAATCATACTCCTACTACGCCCATCTGTGGGGCGAGAAGGTGAAGATCCATAACGTCAACCTGTGGAGCGCCATCACCGTCATCGTGGCATTTCTCCTCACACCGGCGCTCATCGGGAAGCTGGAAGGGAATGCCCTCCAGTTCCTGGGGTTCCTGGTACCGACCTATCTCTGCGTGGTAGCTTTCACGCCGAATTACCTCACGGACAAGAAGCAGAAGATTATCCACATCGTTGCCACGTCTCTCTGTGCTGCCGGATTCATCGCTTACGTGATCTTCGGGCTGCACGTATGGAAGCCGCTCGTGTTCTCGCTCCTGGCATTCGTCTTCATCGGATTCGCATCGAAGTCTCTCAAGACAAGCGCCATCCTGTGGCTTGAATGCACGTTACTCTTCACGGCCTATTACCTGGTATTAGTATAGGAGGACTGACGATGGAAGATCTGGGAATACAGGCCGCTCAGATGCCGATGTGGCTGAATGTCTTCATCGGAATCGCAACGGCATTCGGAGGCATCGAGCTTATCAAGTGGATCGCCTCGTTCGACATCTTCCGCCGGAAGGGGAAGGCCGAGGTGAAAGAGGCTGACGCCGTGGCTCATCAACAAGCGGCCACCGCCGGTCAGCAGGACGCCGACTGGCGTCAGAAGGAGCTCGATCTGATGACCTCGATTGTAGATACTACACAGAAGCAGTACGAGGACCTGAAAGGCAAGTATGACGAACTGAAGTCGGAAAAAGATGAGGACCGGAAAATCAAGTCTGAACTAAGGATGAAGCTCTCTGAGCACGAACGGAAACTCGACGGTCTACAACGCGCATTTACCGAGAGCGAGTCCAGGCGCCGGAGCGCAGAGCGCCTGTACTGCTCCGTCGAGAGCTGCCCGTCCAGGCATCCGCCGTTAGGCACCTATGACTCGACGAAGGATTTACCGCGCCGCAAGAACGGCCAGTTCGCGCCCAGGAGAGATCCGGCGGATGTCATTTAATTGACGTAATACGTAAATATCATGGCAAGTTTTGACAAATACGCTCCTCGCCTGAAGAAGTGGGAGGGCAACAAATATGCGAACAGACCATCCGACGAGGGCGGTCCGACGAATTCCGGAATCACCCTGGCCACCTTCCGTCAGTTCTTCGGCCAGGACAAGACCATCGCGGACCTCAAAGCGCTCACGGAAGAGCAGTGGCGCACCGTGATGAAGGGTGGATTCTGGGATAAGTGCCTGGCGGATCAGATCAATAACCAGAGTGTCGCTGAGATCTTCGTCGACTGGTGCATCAACGCCGGAATCGGCAAGATCAAGATGGTCCAGCAGATGGTCGTCACTCCGGCTGACGGAATCGTCGGCCCGAAGACCATCGCTGCCATCAATCGCGCCAATCAGCAGGTCCTTCACCGGCAGATCAAGCTGGCGAGAGCAAAAAGGTATATCGCCCAGATCGAGGCCAGGCCGTTCAATATGGATAACTTCAACGGATGGTTCAACCGTATTATCGACTTTAACTACAGCAAGTGAACAAGAACATCCTCATAGTCCACTACAACACGCCAGAGCTCACGACCGCGACGGTACTGAGCATCAAGAAGCACACTCCAGGATGCAGGATTATCATTTTTGATAATTCCAATATGCGTCCGTTCCCCGCCATGGAAGGCGTGGAGATCATCGACAATACCAGGCGCCAGGTGATCGACTTCGACAAATGGCTCGCAGGCTATCCGGACAAGATGACCACCGCTGCGAACTGGGGCAGCGAGAAGCATATTTACAGCGTCCAGAACGTATTCGACCGTATGGATGAAGGTTTCCTTCTCCTGGATAGCGATGTCCTCGTAAAGAGGGATCTGAGCGGCTTCTTTGACGAATCTCTTGCCTGGCGCGGAAAGGTGGAGTACGAGCCGCAGTTCTGGTTCCAGGCGCAACGTCTCTTCCCGTTCCTGCTGTGGATAAATGTGCCGATGTGCAAAGTTGCCGGTGTGAAGTTCATGTCGGAAGGAAGAATCTACAAAGTCAGCCACACAGGCGCCCCGTATTACGACACCGGCGGATCCTTCTACTGGGATTGCAAGCGTTCTGGCCTACCCGGGGAGGAGGTGGAAATCAGCCAATATATCGAGCACATGGTGGCCGGAAGCCATCATCGTTCGCCGGAGGAGATATCCCGATGGCTCAATAAATATAAAGAACTATATGAGTAAGATCGACAACTACAAAAACAAGGTCCTGGTGGTCATCCCGTATTGCTCGGAAGGCGCCCAGGGCCGCGAGCTTGAATACGCCATCGCGGGATGGCGCAGGCACTTCAAAGAGAAATACCTTATCGTCATTGCCGGCGAATATCATCCGGTTGTAGAGACTGGCGATGACATCGTCTGTATTGAGTCGGAGCGAGTCCCGCCGAAGGAAGGCCAGTACCGGCAGCACCTGGACTATGTGAGCTGCTTCAAAAAGGTACGTGCAGCGTTTCCTCAGAGCAAGGGCTTCGTCTTTGTTGCGGACGACTGTTATCCCGTGAACGATTTTGACATGATCGATATCATGGTACTGAAGCAGCAAGGCGACGAGCTACCGGATGCTCCGATGCCGTTCGGCGGCTGGGCAGGCGATCGTCAAAAGACCCGTGACCGGCTCCTGAAGGACGGATACCCAATCCGGAACT
>Ga0310690_10005146_pt1 | contig 17950 bp, 6 predicted proteins | sample AusTroGonzalo_MG_2_FD_207661 | JGI IMG/M metagenome (GOLD analysis project Ga0310690, IMG submission 207661) | Bovine rumen microbial communities from tropical cattle in Woodstock, Queensland, Australia - Gonzalo_04 (v2) (version 2) | ecosystem: Host-associated > Mammals > Digestive system >...
AACTTATAATTCCATTTTCAGGAAAATCATAATTCTCTGGTCCCGTACCTGTTACAAAACCAGTCATTAGTAATGCAACCATATGAGCTTCATAATTGTTATATTCATTTGCATCAGATTCATATACATGAAATATCCTATCCATTGTTACATACATATTATATTTATCTGCAGATGAAATATCAGTATCTGTTACTTGACCTTGCAACAGATCATTATAATACCCATAGATGACTTGTTTTGCATCTCTCTCACCATTATTGTTTTCATCATAAAAACTTGAACAGTAGTAAATGCCATTAACGACGGCCTTTGCATAATCTTCTAAAGGCGAAGATGACTCGGGGTTGTCTTCAGGTGCCATTCCTGTAATATCCCAATAACGTACTGGATTTGAAAGACAAATTGAATAAGATGATGTATGAGGGCACTTCTCTTGTAGCTTATCTGTTCCATACCAAATGCTCAATCTTGGGTTCATGTATCTTGCGCCGTAGTAGTACAGGCCCGTCTCCTCGTCCAGCTCCTTGCCGTTGAACTTGTACGGGCTGTGGTAATCACTGCTCGCCATCTGCTTCTCCAGGAACACTTCGCCGTAGGGCAGGTATTCAATCTGCTGAGACAGTTTGCCATCATCGTTGGACACCGCCGTGCTACTGCCCAGATGGTCACGGTGGTAATAATAGAGCAGGTCCCTGTCCAGAATGCTGCGTGGCATTTCCGGCTCACTGCCATTAAGTGTCAGACCTTCTGTATTATCCCAGTAACCTGGTCTGTCGAAAAAGTAATTATTATAATAGCTATCGTGATTTGTCCCATTATAGGGCAAATCAAATGCGTCATACACAGAATCAATCTGTGCAAGGTGCTGGTCTAGTTTCCCAGAATAATCCACACGAATGTCGATTCCGTTGGAGCGTCCAGCCACACTGACGGACTCAGTATTTGGTGAGGGGTAAGGCTTACCCCCCACCTGAGATGCTATTCTCTCTGCGCCGATATAGATGTGCTTCGTGTAACGGCCGTCATCACCATAGCTGTAATAACCGTTGGGATAGACACTGTATTTGTCCGTTTGGGTGACGGTGCCGTCTTCCTCGCTGTTGACAAACACGGCTTGGTTGGCGCCATGTTCCTTGACCACGCGCTCGCCATCGGCATCATACCAATATTGAGACACGTAGCCGTTCTGGGAGACCGCCAGAAGGCGATTCTCCTCATCCCAGCGGAAACGCTCCTCCCTCATCTTCTCTACTTCACCGGACTGGAACCCGACATCGGGCATCGTCCTTGATGTATTAACGTAAATGATGTTACCGTTATTGTCATACTCATAACAATGGTTCTCAACAACGGCATCATCCTCCGTCGGCTTCTCATCGGTACGGTAGTTCACATCACTTACGTTGGCCATCTGAAAACGCTTGCCGGGCGTTGTGCTATAAGCGTAATCCAAATCGTAGCCAGAGAACAATGTGTCTTCAAACTGGATATTGGATCGAGACAATTCCTGTTTTTTGCGCGTGATTCGGTACATATCATCATAGCTCATATCCAGAGAATAGTTGGCCTGGTTGCCACCAAAATGTCCCACAGCCTTGATGAGACGATAGAGAGGATCATATTTGTAGGTATGCGTGATTGTACCATTCAACATACCAGAAGTGCCGTTGACTCTCATGTATCGGTTGACTGACTTGATATTGCCGACAGAATCATAAGTAAATGCCGTCCGTATCGTGTCATTCCCATACAGGCCTTTAACGGTCAGATAACGCAATCGCCTCATCTGGGGAGTGTACTGATAAGTCGTAACAGCTCCATTTCCGTACTGCATATAGACCCTGTCACCGAACTTGTCATAACGAATATCTGACACATAGTCATACTCTTCCACATCTCGGGTTCCACTCACAGAATTCAATTGTCCGGCATCATCGTAATCATAGTTCACAAGAGTGCCATCAGGGTAGGTCATTTGCTTAAGACGATTGTGACTGTCATATACCCATTGTGTTACAAAAGTGGAAATCTCATGGTTGGGCACGATGACCGTTCGGCGCTCCTTAGTCACCTCGCCAAGCATGCCGTAATCATACTCAGTAGCTCCAGTACCATCAATGCGCAATTTAACACGACCCTTCAACATCGCATTATCAGACCTATTGCCATAGTGATATACGACATTGTTCTCGGGATGATCAGGATAGAAGATGCTGTCCAGTTGGTCGTAATTATACTTGTACCTGATTTCCTTATCAGTTCCCTGCATATTGGCAGTTTTCTTGGTCAGAAGACTACCGTTGGCGGCATAACTGAACGTCGTTTTACCGCTGGCAGGGTGCGTCACAGAGACTCGCCGATCGCCCATATCGTATTGACTGAGGGTCTCATTGCCCTCGGTGTCCGTAACTTTTACCAAACGTCCGATTCCATCGTATTCAAATGAGGTAGTCAATGGCTGGGAGTTATCCACGTCCTTATATTGGATGCTCTTTACCGTCCTGCCGCTGCCATCGGTGTAAGTCTCGCTCAAATGTTCATTCTCATCATAGAATTGGGACACAATTGTATGGTCGCCTATGGCATATTCATAGTATTGTTCTCTGCCGTTCGGAAACTCAACATAATCAAGACGGTCAAGCACATCATATGTGGTTTCTGTTGGCTCAACTGAGTCTTTCTGATCACTGAAGGCAATATTGTCAGTGTATGGCACGGTCGTCGGATAATAGGACTTTTCAACACGGCCGAACTCATCGAAGATCTGTTGGCCACTCACAATAAGAACATGCTCTGTTCCGTCCCCCGCAGCGTTTTGAATAATACTCTCTTTTTGGACTTGGATGGGACGGCCAAAACCGTCAACAAATGTGATTGTTTTGATATAATCGGCATTTGAGCCATTCCTCTTGTTCAAATTCCAGGTAATTGCATACGCCGGACGGGAGATTTTGCCATTATTTGCGATAATGGCCTTCGGTTCATACTCATATTTGACCGTATAATATGGAGGATTATTGACATCACCGCTTCCTGTCCTGATCTGACTTATCTCGATTGGTGAGTTATAGCCAGTCACACGACCCAGATCATCCGTATAGGTAAAATAATCCATTTCGTGGATGTCGTGGCGCTGCTTTGTGATACCATAGCGGTAATCAATCCCGCCGGAGGTGCTTTCATATCCGTATGAGTCGGAAACTCTAACCGGATACATCCTCATCAGTGTATCATACTGACAGGTGTCGGTCAAACTCTGACCATAGCCATTAGACGGCAGAGTAACTGTTTTAAGGTTACCGTAGCTGTCGTATGTGTAGGTCGTACTGGCTTCAATCTTAGCATACTGCGGTTCCAAGTCCGGTTCTTGGTCTGGGCCTGTCAAACCCGGATAATTTGGTCCAACCACACCATCACCGGGACCCACTAAACCATTTGTGGTCGCAGTGCCGGCATCAAGACCGTTCAACCCCTCTTGGTTCTCACCAGGGACAATGGGGCTGACATAGCCCAAAAGACGGACAATGCCTGTAATCTGGGTCGGATTGGCCGCGTCTGAATACGACGCCTTGATTGAGTGCCTTAAACGGCTCGGACTTTCATATACTTTGACTCTTAACGGTAATCCAAATATATGATGATTTTCATCCAGGTTGCTGTGATAGCTTATATTCGTTCTGTAGTCGAATGCGCCGTTACCATTGCAGCCAAGACCGCCCTTATTGCTGTACTTGTAGTTTCGCAATAATCCATGATCTCCAGGGGAAACATAGTACTGATACCAGCTTTCGGACATGACCGTTCCCGTATCCGTGCGCTCGTATTGCCTGTTCTGTGAGTATTTTATGGGAGCATAAGCGGCTCCACGGTCATTCCAACAAACAAATGTGGTATCAAAACGATACGTACCGCCATAATTGTTTGAGTTGGAGTTCTTAATACCGAACATATAGTACTCGTTTTCCGTCTTTGTCATTATGTCACCAGCTGAGTTCTCGACACGGGTGCTGAGCAGACTTCCAGCAGTATAGATGCTGGCAGTGTCATATTCTTCAACGGTTTGGCGGAACAGACGCTGGTCGTTGGGACGGTTATAGTATTGCTTTGACACAACCTCCCCAAATCCCAAGAACTCGCGTTCATGGCGGTCACGCACGCCATGACCGTACTCATAAATTGTCTTGGTGTTGGGTATCTTGTAGTCGTTGTAGTCAATACCGTAGTCCACATCCACACTCGACATCACCCACTTGCCTCCAGGTAAACCATAGGTCGGGCTGCTGTGCTCGTAATCAACTGTGAACTTTCCGCCTAATGAGTTTGTTACTGTCTTGAGCTTATTGGTGCGGGCGATGGTCGAGCGTTTCACGGTTATTACATTTTCATCCTCAGAACATGCAATATCCATGAAACCATCCCCATCTACATCTCTCAAAACATATGTGGGACGATACATCGCATAACCTGTAGAAGCACCTGGATTAACACATACTTTAATCTGGGCGGCAGGAATATTTAACGTAGCCGTAAACGCCGCATTAACAGACGCCGCATTTGTGGTTGAAGTATTTAACCATTCGGCACCGTTCCATTCGATAAATCCATCAAAACGATTTCCCATATTCATTGCGACACTATCATTCATGAGATGATCATCAGTGCTCATTGTTTTAATCTTGTCAGGTAAACCGTCACCATTCACGTCTAAAAGACAATAAGACTCAACTGTCTCGGATTCAGAGAATCCCACACCTACAGAAAAACTCCCAGATGCCTTATTTATTAGCCTGTTTTTATTTGTTGTGGTTCCTCCTATGGGGCCACCGGCTCCACCGCCTAATCCTGTTTGGATAGTATTGCTTCTCCCTTTTTTAAGAGTATCAATCCCCCATTCTACTGCTTCCGTAAAGTCATAGCCTAAGTTCAGCATTACTCGTTTATCAGAAAGAATCTTATCTGGGAGCCCATCGCCATTAATATCTATAAATGCTTCAACTAATTCATCGTGATTCCAGTTCTCACCTCCGCTTACTGATATTTGAGCAGCCCAGGTGGTTTGAGCTTCTTGCAATGTGATTTTGCCCGTCTTTATCAATTCAGCAATATTTGAGATAGAAGAAATGGGGTTATCTCCAATTCCTGCAAAATGCGAAGAATTTGAGGATTTTTCATTGCCAATATTTCGATATTTCTCTCCGCTCAACCCACCAAGAGTATTTGTATACTGAATGGAGCCATAAGACACCACATCAGGAAATCCATCTCCATTCATATCCAACATGGTTTGCTGGGCTTCAGCGTCTCCACTTGCTTGATTGAGCGTCAGAAGGCTCAAAAATCCTTCCTGATCAACTATGCTGCTGCTTTTTGAAATCTGGTTGACAGCTGCGGCACCTGTTCCTTGAAGCATCAATCCTGAAGACGGAGCAATTACGACATTATTCGCCAATGGATTCGACATCGTTACATCTTGCTCGCCAAGTCTTGCTGCACCAGCCTCAAATGCAGTAAGGTAAATATTACGATTTTGACCGATCCATTGCGCAACCGTAGTCTGATCTGTCCCCAGCTGAATAAATGGTTCCGTTAAAACATCTATCGTTTCAGTAATACTTTGGGGCAGGTGCAATAGACTCTCATCAATTGGACTAGCATATCTATTTTCAGAGGCGTTATACGCAAAACCGCCCCAACCACGATACATTAAACCAAAACCTTCATTTTGTTGTTCTGAATACAAACTAGCAGACCATAAATTCGGCTGAAGAAGAAAGCTGTTTGTTGGTCCATCACTTTGTGACAAGCGTACATATGCGTTATTAATTGAATTGTCATTTATCACGCCAGCAAAGTGATATTCAAACCATATTTCTTCATTCTCTCTTTGAACAAAACAAATTGTATCAGATGTGAACGTGCCGTTAACAATACTATAAGTTTTTTTTGAGATTAGTCTGTTGGCCGTTTTCACACTTAACGTTATATCACCAGTTAAAGTGCGATCTGTAATTACCAACCCTGGGCTTACTATCAACAACGAGTCATTGGCATGAATCTGGTAAGGTTCACCAAGCCTCAAACGCTTAGCATAAAGCCTATAATGCGCAGGAACCGATATGCTTATAGTATCAGTATCGTTTTCAATATATGAAATAGAAGGCATCCATTTGACTTCATCCCATCTAATATTTGATGTTGATGTCAATTCAAAACAATAATTACTATATTGCTGCGTATTTTCAATAGTGGCATTTACATCTACACTATCCGCGATAGTTGATGCAGAAAACACCCGTTCAAAAATGATATTCTCAACATAATTTTGATTTCTGTTACCATTACTATCAATAGAATCATTTTTACCGATTACTCGTAATACAACATCATCAGTCGTCAATGGTTTAATGAACTTGCCCGTTATTTCGATGCTATCGCAACTATTTACCCTAACAAAAGTGTCTGAATCATAGATTGCCCCCTCGACAGGTTGATACACTGTCGTTGAATATCCATTGGGCATCGTTTTGTTCGTTCCAGTATAGGTAATAGTAGGCGCCCAACGGACATTATCGAATGCGCCATTGCTCATTTCACTAGATCCACACTGAACTCTGAAATATATCTTGTTGCCTTTATTAACGTGAATAGATGGAATAGTCGGCAGAATTTCATTTGAATTGTCTTTTTCAATTATTGTACTCCATAATATGATGTCACCACGTTGAACTGAAACTATCAACTTGTCGGCTTTTGCGTATTCATCGACATCATAATCAACGTCTGGAATTATTCGTTGAACTGTTCCAGAAATATTGACATCACCATCCTGAGGTGCTTGCCAAACACGTACCATATCTATCATAGGGGACGTCCTAACCAATTCTGCCTGCTCTTCATTGTCTATCGTATATAGTGACTCGTCAATAAGCCTCTCGTATTTTATTGGACTAGGCGTATCACCACTACTTAATGTGAATGTGGGTGTGCCAGAGTTATTCAAATGATTGAAATAAACTTGACCATTTGATACAAAGTCTATTAGGCCATCTCCATTAATGTCATTGAAGTATTCTGTTGTTTCAGTTGTTGTTTTTGATTTCTCTCTACTATATGAACCTGTTAGTTCCATCCATCCCAGAACCGTTTTGGGTATGATATTGAATGTATGAGTTTTGCTCTTGGACTTTGATAATGAATGGATGCCTTGTATTTCTACAGGCTCCCCAAAAACAATTTGGCCACTTTGTTGATCAATCTTTTGAGGACAATAGAAAAGATGGCCGTCATTAACATAAACCTTATCTGGACGACTATCTCCATTTAAGTCTATAAAATCACAAACTCCTTGATTTGTATCATGCGAATATGTATATGAGCTGCCGACTGTGTTTCCTTTCCATTTGCTGCCATCTATCATTCCGACTCCTGCGTATAATGATAGCCCCCATGATACATTGGCATTTCCGCCAAGAGCGGAAGGCGATTGGGTTATATGTTCTAACAAATTATAAGATGATTGACCATTTAGATTCCAAGTTTCACCGCTGTTTTCAAAAGGCACATAGCTTCCGTCACATATTACGTCATCGTAATAATCGAATTCCTGGAAAGCGACCTCCTGATTATTGTTGTCAAGGTGCGCAATGCGCTTCAACTGGTCCTTATGGAAGGTGGTGTCATTCTTATAATCGAAGGTATAGCTGCGCAGCAATTCCTCTTGATAATGGACTTCAATTCTTCCAAGAAGCCTGTTGGATGAAGTCAGGAAGCCATAACGGGCATTGTTCTTTTTTATCGTCTTATCAAGATTGTTCGGAAAAAAATACACAATCGTATGCGCCGTATCCTGTCCTGCGCTTCCTGCCTCTATCCTGCTGAGATAATTTGCTTTTGCAGACAGGCCGGGAACCACCTGTTCCTCTACATTTGAATAATAATAGTTAATGTAATCGCCATGCGTTTCTTGAACTCGAGTAAGTTTCCATTCTGCTATCACATCATGTTGATAGCCCCCTGCATCTGTATAGGCTCCCTTTAAAACAGCATTGGCATTGCCACCATAAGTGTAAACCACGCCATTGCGGTCAGTTATTTCCCAATGATAATTACTAGGAGAATCCCCCACACGAATGATTTTACTGAAATCACCACCCTGGCGCAAGAAAAACTGCCTGTTCAACTGTCTATCTACTGAAGATTTACGATGCGCAACAGTCATTGTGTCAGCATCCATCATTGCCAGCATTTGGCCGTTGAGAAGATATGTTTCAGTTTCAATCGTGTCATTATATCTTGGTACACCCCAACGAGTATCAACTGTGATTGTTGGAATAGAAATATCCCAGCCTTCACCGGCCCATCCGCTACCGCCGTCGCTATTATAAGACAGGGCAACTTGTGGCTGCATGCCGTTACGGGCAGGAGGCATTTCAAAAGGATAGGTGAGGTTGGCGGAACCTCGGTTATTCGCCGTCGGAGGCATAATGATGTTTATCTTTGAGGTGGGGTCCGCCGCTTTGATGTCATTCATCATTGTGGGCGTGAAAGCATCTGTTTCAGGTGATTCCGGAGCCACAATGACACCATTAATCATATCGGTGAAGTGGGTTGTCTTTGACACCACGCATGCCGATTGCTTATCGACTTCAACTCGAGGCAAAGCCACCCAACATTTTCTGTCCGAGTCAAAATAATAGGTGCGGATATCGTCTTCGGTATATCCGCTGGGAATGCGGGTTCGGTCGTATTTGAGTCGGACGGTTGCCCCCTCTCCATCAAAATGTGTTCCATGGGGCAAGAAGCGATACCCCTCACCTTCAACTGAGACATTGAACATGCCGAAGTCAAGTTCCGGCACTGCAGTCGAATCCAATGCCGCAATGCTGATGTCCATATCATGGAGCAGCACCTTGTCACCGAATGCGATGGACGTGTTCGTGATTGACAAACTATCAGCCACGCCTTTCACCAGGCCCTTTGCCAGTGATGGATGTTGACCCACACCGGCCATTGCTGCCATGTAGCTCAGCATCACCGCCACGAAAGCGGTCAATTTCATTAAATGAGTTTTCATATCGTATGTCATTTTTGTGTTATTAGTTCAAAGGATTATTTACATAGTATCTTCTCGGAATACTCCTCGTGGTCAGTCAGGACTTTGACGATGTACACGCCAAATGCAGGAACCGAGAATGAAGCCGTTTTAACAGAACTGCCTGTCATTGTCCCCTCGGCAATCATGCGGCCCATCGTGTCGAACACCAACAACTGGGCGATACCAGAGTCAGAGGTGGTTAGTTCTGCCGTAAAGCTTTGGCCACCTTGAGGCGTGACTTTCAATGCGCCGTCATTGACAGCTGTCTCATCAATGCCATTTGTCTGGTTGGCAAAGCTGTCATCATACGGTTTTCTGGGTGCTTGGTTCATTGCCGCTCCGCTAATGTCAATCACTTCGTTTCTCGTTGTCGTATCACATTCGTATCCGATATACACGCGCTTTGTTATGGTATAAGGGCTCACGTACTCAACCAAAACGCTCTCATCAGACACTGAATCGTCAGGAATCTCAGCGCCATTCGTGTATTTGACACCGGCAAGCGTGGCTTCGCCACATTGGAACTCCGCTTTGAATACGGTCATAGCGCCGCTGTTTGCCTCATCGTGGGTGGAATTGTTGTAGGTCAAGTGAAGACCGAAGGTGTCAATGGAAACAGCCAACGAATCACCCGGCGCAATCTTATCTATAATGCCAACGACGGTATCGTTGTTCAGATAATACGCCTTCGAGCCGTCTATCTGGAATCCGGCATTGATTGTAGCGCTCCCAGCATTACCGCCTGTGATGAAACCCGCTTTATAGTTTGACAGGGTGTCAGTTACAAACCAAGATACAGAGCGGACACCTCCATCGTTCTGCACCGTTGACGAATAATACCTCGAACTGCCGGGATAGGGGCTAGCATATATGTTTTTGCCGCTCCTTTGTGCCAATGTCAGATCATACCCCCCAGGCTCAATGCTGTCCACAACGAAATGGTCCGTTCCGAATGTAATTCCACGGAGGTAGTCATACGGCCTGGTGCCCGTCAGAAGAAGAGTGTCTTCTGGCGCCATGTTGTTTGGGGCGAGTTTGTCCATCTTTACATAATAAAGAGGAGACCCACATTTGATGTCTATTATCAGCCGGCCAGTGTTCGTGGGCTGATCATCGCCGTCACAGTTGGCCCTGACTGGCTTGAAATCCGCAATCAGCCCATCGTATGCGCCGAAAGTGAAATAACTTGTGTCATTCTCATTGAAGAAAACATTATGGAACAGCAGTTTGTGACGGTCGACGTCAAACTCGCTACAGGGAATCCTCTGGTCGACCTCTTCCGGGTTGCCGAAAACTGGGGACTCGTTGATAAGTAAGATTGAGCGCTTCTTACGGAAACGCTTGAGACCATTCGCAATATTGTAATTCAACTCTATCTGGTTCCCTGTATTGCTGAATCCATCAGCCCTGAATGACTTGATGTCCAACGGGGTGGATCCTGTCACAGCAAAGAGTCCGTAGCAGCTGTATCCCTTTGGAAGAGAACGCACCAGTTCTGTTCCTGGTCTATCATCGATGATTGGGGTGATGATGCCCCCTTGGACATCGTCGCCGTTTACTTGGTCATTGCCACCAAAAGGATTAAACGGGAGATTAGGGAATCCAATGGAATCCATAATTATGGGAAATACCCTTACCGGCACTTTAATATAATAACCGTATACGCCCTGACCGTCTATCTGAAGGAACATGTCGTCTCCTTTCTTATAGAAATCCACCTGATGGCCGTTCGCGCCATTATATATTACCTCTGACGACACCCTGCTGCCCTCGATCTTTTTAATGTTGCCTAACGAATCAACCCTGTACCCATACAATACTGTATTCCCTGACGTAGTAATGCCGATATCAAACGATGGGTGACTTTCTGGGCAGAAGAACGAATAATGCAGATCATTGGATGTTTTGGGCCCTAACCTCAGATAAGACACCGCACTTGACGTGCGTGGACGGTTAATGGAATACCATCCGTCACGCAACCGTGTCACATTTATATTGCTCGCAGTCACTGTTACAGAGTTATCGCTGCCCGAAGGCATATTGCTGTTGAGTTTCCAGGAACGACCCATGATGTGCCATAGCGGATTTGAATTGTCGCTGAGCGAAAGTGACAGACTGTCATCACCCCAAATCATATACGAATTGTCAGGAAGGTTGTAGCCGTATTCATGACCAAGCACCAACAAACGGTTTGGCGTGGGTTTGCTAAAGGTGCCGTGTTTATAGAAGGTATCGTTCGAGGGGAGCACAGAAAACAATGTGTCCTCCTCGTAAGAGGTTGTGGACAGCATCTGGGACAATGAACTGTCAGAATACTTTGCAATTGCTGTCACACGATGATGATATGCCGCATCGCTGTGGTCCCATATCAGCTCATCATCGGGTGATATATATGAGCCCCATAGCGTTATGCCATATTTTATTGCGAGATATGTCTCCACCTTTCGACGTTCAAGCTGACTTAGCATACGACCATAAACAATCATCTCAGGACAATAGCCGGTGAACTGTCTTTCGGTTGCGTTTAAAAATAAATACGAAGTGTCTGGTTCACCCCAAACTGAATGATTCGGCACATTTGCCCTTTCATACGTGATTGTCCTGAGTGCCGTCTCATTAAATGGAGCATGATAGTTATCGGTGTATTTATGGGTCAAATTGTCAAGGCTTTCGTCATACACACTATCTGTTGACGTCAGGATGTTTTCGTCTTGTCTACCGTTGGTGTTATAAAACTCAATTGGGTTCCCGTTCCCCTGATGCAGTCGCACTGAATCCGGAGCGAAAACGCCAATCAGTGTTACCTGGGCCATATTGGTATGTGACAACAAGGATTTTCCGCTGATTGAATCAAAATGTAATGCGGGATGGAAGTTAAAAGACTGAAGTTCAGATTGGGGCCTAACAATTAGGTCGTTATTCTCAGTAGAGACAAACCGATTGCCGTCACCAGAATAGTCCCGCCAGTCATAAGTTGAATCGGTGTTATTCGTTGTGGCGGTAGCGATATGCCACAGCTCGGCACCAGAGACCCCGCCAGGGCCTTGTGCAAATGCATACAATACACTGAGTAAGTATGCAGCCACTAATGTAATTCTTTTTGTCATGTTCATTTCATTTATTGTGAATTAATAATTTATCTGTAATCAAAAAGTGCCGATGTGTAAGGCTAACGAACAATTGTTCATGATGAATTCAGTCATCCCATCCCTTGTGGCATACATTGGAATCGTTGTAGAACCAAGTATTTCTTTTCCTTCATCTAAGGCAATGACATTTAATCCTAAATATGAAGCGACATGGAATAATTTGGAATCACATTCCGCTAACAGGATGCTGTCCTTGACTCTACATATAGGGGCTAGAGCATAGAATATCAACAACCGAAAGAGTTCGTTCCTGCAATCCTTGATTTCAGAAGAGACTGCGAATCGCCCCATATGCCAAACAATTGTATTTGAAGAATTTATTGAGAGATCCTTCGGATTGATGCCAAAGAATTTAGTAATCGGAAGCTCAACACGTCCATCCCACTTCATCAAGCGAATAGTACCCACAATTCTGTCTTGATTATTGCGAACAACAATGATATGTGAGCTACCATAGAACAATATCTCATCTTTGAGGACTTCGTCAATCTCGTTCCTAAGAGACATCATTGAGAATGATTGTTTTTTGTGATGCTTGTAATTCTCTGATACGACAAACTCGGCAAGTTCGTTTAATTCATCGAACGACAATTTACATATTGAATAGTCGTAATATGTTGAAATTATATTATCCATGGTGAATAACTATTTTTTTACGGATGCAAAATTATGGCGAGTGGCTGTGGCGTCAAATACCCAAATGGGTACTTCTGCCTGATTGACAGGAACTTTGACCCATTTGGGTATCATGTAGCATTAATCTTTCTTCGGTTATTTCTAATTGAACTTACAGAGTATTTAGATTTTTTTCAATCGATTAATTGTGTGTTTTATTGAAAAGAAGTATTTTTGAGGGCTAAATTATATAGATATGAATATTGTAGATGAATTTTTCACGAATGACAACGCAGTTACAGGTGTTACAAAAGAAGCATACGAAAGCATTAGGGATCTTGTTGACTATGTGGATGCTTTTGCACGCATGACATACAAGAGCGTCTATATCATTGATTACTTCAAGAGGGATTTTCTTTATGTGAGTGAGAACCCGTTATTTTTATGCGGGTTATCCGCTGAACAGGTCAAAGAGATTGGATATAATTTTTATATCGACAATGTGCCCAAAGATGATGTGGATCGATTACTTAGAATCAATTCTTTGGGATTCATTTTTTCAAAGAGGATACCTGCCGAAGAGAAAAGACATTATACTATTTCCTATAACTTTAAAATTATCAATACCATTTCCAGAAAAGTTCAGACAATTAATCACCAACTCACACCTCTGAAGATAATGCCAGATGGTTCTATTTGGTTGGCATTATGTGTGGCATCAATCCCTCCAAAGTCTAGTGATAACGCTATTACGATGATTAATACTCGTACACAAGAGCGGTGGAATCTTGATCTTGAAAGCAATAAATGGAGAAAAGCCAAGAATGTAGTTTTGACTGAACAGGAGATACTGGTGCTCAAGTATTCAGCAATGGGCTATACCATGAATGACATAGCCAAGAAAATTTTTAAATCATTTGATTCCATCAAGCGTTATCGTAAACGTATTCTCGAAAAACTGGGTACAGATAATATCACCGAAGCCATCAATTACGCAACGACGTTTCGGCTCATGAAATAAAAATCCAGCACCTCTATTGTCTTTGGCTTTAGAGGTGCTGTGTTAATAATACATATATATTATTGATGATCTTCTTTTATGGTGTCCAGGTAAAACTTTGGATATCTTAAGAATTTCTCACCAACTGCTATTTTGTAACATAAATGAGTTGCGATTCCTCCGATGAGCCATGAAGCGACTGCTAGTTGGGGTGGGGATTGCAAGCCATTCTCGTTTTCGTATGTCGCCACAACCTGCTCAATCCACGGCTTTGGCTCACCCCAGAATTTATAATAGTTGAAAATATGTTTTATCATTTTCACTTCAAACCCCCGGTAATCGTCTTCACAGATGTCTTTTAACTGTATTCCTGTCGGCGTAACAACGAAAACAAGTCCAGCCCATCCGATATTATACGGATGCAAAACAGGGATATTGTATTTCCGGCACCATTCATCAAAAACAAATGGAATATCTGACTTGAAGTCTAAAGCATTAATTGCGATTTCGTGTCCTTTTACAATTTCCTCCACATTATCGTGATCAATAAAGCTCTCTATCGTATTGATATTAGCATCAGGGTTAATTTCCATCAATCTTTTTTTAAGAGCTTTGACTTTAGAAACTCCAATATCATTATATGTATAGTTCTGACGATTAAGATTTGATTCTTCAACGATATCCCCATCAACAATTGTAAGTGTTTCAAATCCGAAACGTAATAGGCACTCTGCAATAATGCTACCAATACCTGCACCACCAAGAACAATTTTGAAATCTTTGATTCTCAATTGCTCTTTGTCACTAACGTAAATCCTGTTTCTTGAATATCTTTCCATTTTCTCAAATATTATAATATTTACAAAAGTACATATGGCTATCATTGTGTGCAATACCCAAATGGGTATTATCACAGACTTTAATGTCTTTCAGTTCGTCTTTGACCCATTTGGGTATTTTATCAACAAGTCAAAAATAAAGCACTCAATCAAGACATACAAAAGAGCCTCTTAAGGCTTTGCAAGATACAATTCCCCTTTGTATTAAGATTCAGGGGTTGAACTTGTTCGCATCTTTTTGTCTTGAGTTTGTGGTATATATATAGTGTGAAATATATTTCTCTAAGTCTTTGATAATGAATGAATTTAATAATTTGATGTTGGAGGAAATACAAAAGAAAAGCTAGTAGCGAAGGTGGCAAAATAGCTAGTACAATAATCTTTTCAGGGATATAAACAAATGAACTTATATGTTCTATTTTATCATTGTCGGAATGTCCCATTATAGTAAAAATAAATAAAGCTGCAGCGCAGATAATTGCCATTATCTTTACAAATCGAGCAACATACCATGAGGAGGATGCCATGCGAATATGAGATTCGTTTTTATTGATTATTGCATAGGCATCAGGATAATCCAATTGAACATCGATCTTCATTCTGTTTACTTTGTTCTTAGTTCTTGCTCCTGCTTGTGACCAATCAACATATCGAATTAGTTCTAGCTCGTTGCGCTTCATTAAATACTTATAGTAATCATTATAAGGATAATCACTTTGGAAGTCCCAATGGGAACAACCAGTGTCGTTTTGTATTTGCAGTATAAGGAAACAAGCTAATAATGATGTCATTTGATTAGCATCAAAGTCCTTTTTAGTCAAAGTTTTACAATACCTCTTTTGTGTGTTATAAAACCATTTTAAGTATGAGAATTTATGGATGATTTTATAATAGGCTTTAACGAAACGATTGCGACTCAGAACTCTAATAATATATTTTGCCTCCTTAAAATAGAATTCAAATATTTTATTTTCCGTTTCTTTTAAATTTATATTTTTACTCCATGGGTTGCATTGATTGTTTTTGTTACCTGGTTTCTCCTTGTGTGGGAATATAATAGGCAATATTAATTCGTAAAGATTCGGCTGGGCAGGTTGTAGAGACTCAAAGCTGTTTATTAAACTATTGATATTCTCCAACAGTAATCGTAAGTCTTTTTCATTCGAGATTTCAACACAAGGATCTTTCTTTTTCTTTGACTTACACAGCTTTTTTATTATGTTTTTTTCTTCAAGAAAAGAATCACAAAGTCCAGGTATCGTTCTTATATCTTTTTTGATAAGATCAAGTTCTGATTGTACCATATCTTTGATTTCTTTTAACTCTATTATGTTCTTTTTGTTTGGGAACAAAGCAATAACATCTTTAGTGTTTTGTTTTATCCTTCTTCTAATATCCTCCCTATCTGTTTTGTTAATATCTGAACGAAAGAATACATGTCCTGCTATATATGAGAGGATTAAAAAAGTCAAAAATGCAGCAAACCAAAACCATCCTCCTAGAGACGTAGAAGATCCAGTAAATACCAATGTGTGGCTATCATTCATGAACTCAACTAATTCACTAGGTTGCGAACTGCTGATTTTGTAAATGATAATAGGGAGAACAAAGCATATGACTAAACTAAAATTAAACAAAACACCAGGAATTAATGCTCCCATAATGTCAACCATAAGCTCATCAAATAGTCTAACCCCAGAATGGCTTCGTTTAGTACCTTTCATTAGATCGAAAAGACTGTCAGCTATTCTCTCAGTTCTTGCTCCATTTAAATCATCTGCGATAATCATATTTCAAATACTCTTTTTTAATCCTTGACGTTTTGTTGCATTATCGTGACAATCGGAAAGATCCTCATTGTGTAACTAAACCATTCGTATGTATTTGGCATACAGAATTTGTCTCAACTTTCTTATAATGTTTTTTTCGTTATTGGAATGCGACTTCTTCTTTATCACAACTATAATCACACATCTTTTTCAAGGGACTTCAATGCGATACAATAGGATTTAAGCGACAGTTTGTCATCTAATATCTTTAACCTCATTATAGTCTTGCGAGCTATTATTAACGACATTGTACTTTTTACTCTTGCCGCCTGTGAATTTCCATTGCAGAGAGATGCCGATACTCTGGACTGGCGTAGTAAAGTCATACGTAATCTTGCAGCCATTTGCCTGCCTGTCATATTTGCGACGGTCACCAAGCGCACTGAAAGTAAGCGTCAGCTGCAATTTGTCCTCGTACATGGACTTATATATTTGTCCATTGATATCCCAGACGGTATGATAAGTGCGGTCATAATCTTTGAAAGTAGGCTCATAATTAATGTTCAGCATACCACCCCAACCGTGTTGAAAACTAAATGTATTGTACATAGCATAATACTGACGTAGTCTCGTCTTGCCATAATAAACACCACCTAATGTCAGATCTTCTGGGCTAATCTCATAACGTCCTGACAATTTCATCGTCCATGGTTTTACCGGGCTCCAATTGACCTCAGCACCCACACCATATGAATTCTGAGCTGGTAGATTGATAGGAGTTGTATAGAATACATCGGGGGCCGTAGGGCTTTGCTTGGTCTCCCAATGGATAGAATTTCTTGCCCTTGCATAAAGTGCGTTCAGGTTCAACAGGTTGCGGAACATGGACACGCCAGCCATAACAATATCTACTGTATGAGCCTTCAAGTCGGGATTACCGACAGTGTAGTTATATGGATCTGTCCAACGAATGGTAGAAGAGATAGCGGAATAAGGTATGTCACCAAGTGTACGCTTGTAGTTAAGCATCAGAGCGTGCTTGCCATTGCCCCCTAATGGCATCATCAACTGCACCGTGGGATTAATGCCCCATTGTGTATCTGTAGATGTTTCGCCGTCATCCAATGTCTTATACCATATCCTGTTCAATTGAAAATTGGCACCTGCATTGTATTGAATCTTCCAAACCTGTCCCATAGCTGATGCATATACCAGTGGGGTCAGGCCGCTCGTGCGTGTTGCAACTTGGCTGGTTTGGAATCGCTCAGAGCCGTCAACCCCACCAACAATTGGAGTATATTTTGACGTAATGTATTGTAATGATGCGCCATATTTCCAAACCAGCTTTTGACTGCGTGGATCTGTCAAATCCACCGAAAACTTATACATGTTCAACGTGGTTTTATCCTCCGACGTGCTTGACGGATTCTGGGCATAAGTATAGTTTGACTTGTTATCTGACTGGCGGTTATAATAGTCGC
>Ga0310690_10005148_pt1 | contig 17946 bp, 14 predicted proteins | sample AusTroGonzalo_MG_2_FD_207661 | JGI IMG/M metagenome (GOLD analysis project Ga0310690, IMG submission 207661) | Bovine rumen microbial communities from tropical cattle in Woodstock, Queensland, Australia - Gonzalo_04 (v2) (version 2) | ecosystem: Host-associated > Mammals > Digestive system >...
TCTTTCTTTGGAAGAGACGCACCATACCCTGCATTTTCAACAGCCTTTTCTATATCTTTAATTGTGCATAAAGAAGTATCGTAATCTACTACCATATTGTTTTGTAATAGATTTACATTAACATCTTTAACACCGTCAAGTTTAGAAACAGCTTTTGAAACATGCGATTGGCATGCTGCACAGCTCATTCCTTGCACATCAAATTTTTGTTTCATTAATTAAACCTCTTAAATAATTCAACGACTTCATCAATAACTGTATCGTCGCCCTCTTTTGCAGCCTTAACTACACAAGAATGCATATGTGCTTCTAATATTACAGAAGCAAGTGACTTAATAGATTTATCTATTGCAGCAAGTTGTGTTAGAATATCACCACAATATCTATCCTCTTCAATCATCTTATTAATTCCATTAATTTGACCTGCTATTCTATTAACTCTATTTTGTAAAGTCTTCTTTTCTTCAGCAGTTCTCATCTTTGTTTTTCCACTATTACAATATTCACATGCCATAATATCACCTCATTGTTAATATACCCCCGTAGGGTATATATTGTCAACAAAAAAATCCCCTTAGATTTCTCTAAGAGGACTCTGATTCATAACTATTAATTAACCTTTAAAATATTTAACAGCTGATTCGAACATCTTCATGTCATAAACGCCTTCAACGTTCTTGTATAATCCGCTTCCAATTCTTTCGCTATGACCCATCTTACCAAATACTCTACCATCTGGAGATGTAATACCTTCAATAGCATATACAGAATTATTTGGATTATATCTAATATCATCTGTTGGATTACCATCAAGGTCAACATATTGAGTTGCGATTTGTCCATTCTTTGCAAGTTCCTTAACAAGTTCATCTGATGCTAAGAATCTACCTTCACCATGAGATATAGCAACTGTATAAACATCGCCTACATTTGTTGCTCTAAGCCAAGGAGACTTATTAGATGCAATTCTTGTTCTAACAAGTTTAGATTGGTGACGTCCAATTGTATTAAATGTTAGAGTTGGGCAATTAGCATCTGTATCAATAATCTTACCATATGGAACAAGACCTAATTTAATTAATGCTTGGAAACCATTACAGATACCGCACATTAAACCATCTCTGTTATTTAATAAGTTATGTACACCATACTTAATTTCAGCATTTCTAAAGAATGCCATAATGAACTTAGCAGAACCATCTGGTTCGTCACCACCACTGAAGCCACCTGGTACAAAGATCATTTGTGAGCTTTCTAATGATTTTTCAAAGTTCTCTACACTCTTTGCAAGGCCATCTTTTGTTAAGTTGTTAATAACGAATACTTCAACTTCAGCACCAGCATCTCTCATAACCTTAGCAGAATCTAATTCGCAGTTTGTACCTGGGAATACCGGGATTAGTACCTTTGGCTTAGCATTCTTAATTGCTGGAGCCTTATATCCTGTTGCTTCATAAGAGAACTTCTCAAGTTGTTTATTTGTATCCTTTTCAAGTGTTGGGAATACATCTTCAAGCTTAGATTCATATAACTTAGATAATGTATCGAAGCTTAGAGATTGTCTCTTATATTCGATATTCTTCTTATCTTGAATCTTACCAATTAATGTACCTAAATCAGCATCTTCTACTTCTAATAGGAATGCACCGTAAGCATAATTGAAGATATCATTTAGTGAGATATTATCTTCATACTTAAATCCAAATCCATTACCCATACACATCTTAGCAACAGCTTCTGCAACACCGCCATATCCTAGAGTATATGCAGAGAATACTTTTCCTTCTCTCATAAGCTTTGTTACTTTATTGAATAATTCAATAGTAGATTGTGCATCTGGTAAGTTATTTACATTATATTTAGGTTTTAGAAGAACTACACTATGGCCAGCCTTCTTAAATTCGTTTGTGATAACGTCATCTGTCTTACCTGTTGTTACAGCAAAAGATACAAGTGTTGGTGGAACATCTAATTTTTCGAATGAACCACTCATTGAATCCTTACCACCGATAGCTCCAACCCCAAAATCTTTTTGAGCTTCGAAAGCACCTAAAAGAGCTGCCATTGGCTTACCCCAACGAGCTGGATCCTTACCTGGCTTTTCAAAATATTCTTGGAATGTTAGATATACATCTTCATAGCTAGCACCTGTAGCAATTAACTTTGCTAAAGATTCAACAACTGCTAAATATGCTCCATGATATGGAGAGATAGATGTAATAAATGGATTGTAACCCCATGACATAAATGAAACATTATCTGTATGTTTCTTTTCTACAGAAATCTTATGTACCATTGCTTGAATTGGAGTCTTTTGATATTTACCACCAAATGGCATTAATACAGTACCAGCGCCGATTGTAGAGTCAAATCTTTCAGATAAACCTCTCTTTGAGCAAACGTTTAGATCGCTCATTAAAGCACTATAATTAGACTCAAAATCGCCTGAGATTTCTTTGTTGATATTATTGTCAGACTTAGATTCAACTGTAATATGCTTTTCAGCACCATTTGAATTTAAGAATTCACGAGAAATGTCTACGATTGTATTTCCATTCCAATGCATTCTTAATCTTGGCTCTTTTGTAACCTTAGCAATAATTGTAGCTTCTAAGTTTTCTTTAGCGGCAATTGCTAAGAAAGCATCAACATCTTTAGCTTCAACAACAACTGCCATTCTTTCTTGTGATTCAGAAATAGCAAGTTCTGTTCCGTCTAAGCCTTCATATTTCTTTGGCACAGCATTAAGATTGATATCTAGGCCATCAGCAAGTTCGCCAACAGCTACAGATACACCACCTGCACCAAAGTCATTACAACGCTTAATCATTCTGCATGCATCAGCGTTTCTAAATAATCTTTGTAATTTTCTCTCTTCTGGAGCGTTACCCTTTTGAACTTCTGCACCACAATCTTCAACTGAGTGAGATGTATGAGCCTTAGAAGAACCAGTAGCACCACCAATACCATCACGGCCAGTTCTACCACCAAGTAAGATTACGATATCGCCATCTTCTGGTCTTTCTCTTCTTACATTCTCTTGTGGAGCCGCAGCCATAACAGCACCAATTTCCATTCTCTTTGCAGCATAGCCTGGATGATAAATTTCATCAACCATACCTGTTGCTAAACCGATTTGGTTACCATATGAAGAATAACCAGCAGCAGCTGTTTGAACAATCTTTCTTTGAGGAAGTTTACCCTTAATTGTTTCTGATACAGGAACAGTAGGATCAGCAGCACCAGTTACACGCATAGCTGAATATACGTATGAACGACCTGATAGTGGGTCTCTAATAGCACCACCAATACAAGTAGCAGCACCACCGAATGGTTCAATTTCTGTTGGGTGGTTATGTGTTTCATTCTTGAAAAGCAGAAGCCATGGTTCCTTCTTACCATCTACTTCAATTTCCATTTTTACAGTACATGCATTGATTTCTTCAGATTCATCAAGCTTTGTAAGCTTGCCAATCTTCTTTAAATACTTAGCAGCAAGAGTACCAATATCCATTAAGTTAATTGGCTTTGTTCTATTTAATTCTTTTCTTGTTGCGATGTAATCGTTATATGCGTTTTGTAATAGTTCATCTTCAAACTTAACAGAATCGATAGTTGTTAAGAATGTTGTATGACGGCAGTGATCTGACCAGTATGTATCTATCATCTTAATTTCTGTGATAGATGGGTCTCTATTTTCTGACTTGAAATAATCTCTACAGAATCTAATATCGTCTAAGTCCATTGCAAGGCCTTTTTCTGCCATGAACTTCTTTAAATCTTCGTCATTGTAGTTAATGAAACCATCAAGAGTCTTAACTGTTGTTGGAATCTTATAATCAACAGCAAGTGTCTTTGGCATATCAAGTAGAGCTTCTCTTGCTTCAACTGGGTTAATAACGAACTTCTTAATAGTATTTAAATCATCATTTGAGATATTACCATTAATAACATATACTCTTGCAGATCTAATTAAAGGTCTTTCGCCACAAGATATAAATTGGATACATTGAGCAGCAGAATCAGCTCTTTGATCAAATTGTCCTGGTAAATATTCTGTAGCAAATACGTTATCACCCTTTGGTAAATCATAAGTAACGATATCTAATTGTGGTTCTGAAAATACAGTCTTTGTAGCTTCATCAAATAAAGCCTTATCAATATTTTCAACATCATAACGATTTAAGATACGAACATTACTAATACCCTTAATGCCAAGAATATTAGTTAATTCATTATAAAGAGATTTAGCCTCGTTTGCTAATTCTTCTTTCTTTTCTACATAAACGCGATATACCATTATTTTTCCTCCGCTTTTAAAGCTCTTTGTCCAATATCATGACGATAGAATGCATTATCAAAGTGAATCTTATCTACAAGCTTATATGCTTTATCGATAGCACCTTTTAGTGTTGTATCAATAGCTGTTGCGCCTAATACTCTTCCGCCGTTAGTTACTAATTCATTCTTATCATTGAATTTAGCACCAGCAACGTATACTGAGTCATTAATCTCTTCTGGAATATCTAACTTAAATCCCTTTTCGTAAGAAACTGGATATCCTTCAGATGCCATAACAACACAGCATGCACTCTTATCTGAGAATTTAACTTCTGTATCTTTTAGAGTTCCATTTGTTGTAGCTTGCATGATTGTTAATAAATCACTCTCAAGAAGTGGTAAAACAACTTGAGTTTCTGGATCACCAAATCTACAGTTGTATTCAATAACCTTTGGTCCATTTTTTGTAATCATTAAACCAAAGTATAAACATCCTTTAAATGTTCTTCCTTCTTTATTCATTGCATTGATTGTTGGTAAGAAAATCTTATCCATACACTCTTTTGCAACAGCTTCTGTATAGTAAGGATTTGGAGCAATAGTTCCCATTCCTCCAGTATTTAAACCCTTGTCAAAATCATGAGCTCTCTTATGATCCATTGATGAAATCATTGGCTTTACAACATTACCATCAGTGAAAGATAAAACTGAAACTTCTGGGCCTTCTAAGAATTCTTCGATAACTACCTTATCTCCGCTCTTACCAAATACTTTATCTTCCATCATAGAGATAACAGCTTTTTTTGCATCCTCTAAGTTCTCAGCAATAATAACGCCCTTACCTAAAGCAAGGCCGTCCGCTTTAATAACTATTGGCATTTCTTGTTTTTCAAGATATGCTATAGCGCTTTCTTTATCTGTAAAAGTCTCATATTTTGCAGTTGGTATATTATACTTCTTCATTAAGTCCTTAGAAAAAGCTTTTGATCCTTCAATGATTGCAGCGTTTTTCTTAGGTCCAAAACAAGGAATACCCTTTTCATTTAGTAAATCAACAAGTCCAAGAACAAGTGGATCATCTGGAGCAACAACAGCATAGTCAATCTTATTGCTTACAGCAAATTCAACTATCTTATCTAAATCTTTTGCGCCAATGTTAACACATGTAGCATCATGTGCGATACCACCGTTTCCAGGAAGTGCGAAGATTTCTTCTACACTTTTATTCTTCTTAATTGCTTTAATGATGGCATGTTCTCTACCGCCACCGCCTACTACTAATATTTTCATTCTTACCTCAGAATCAATGATGGAATAATCTCATTCCAGTAAATGCCATAACCATGTTATGTTTATTTGCAGCTTCAATAACTAAATCATCTCTAATAGAGCCACCTGGTTCTACAACATATGTAACACCGCTCTTAGCAGCCTTATCTATGTTATCACTGAATGGGAAGAATGCATCAGAACCAACTGTAACGCCAGTAATCTTGCTTAGATATTCATCCTTTTCAGCTCTTGTGAATGGCTTTGGTCTAACCTTGAAGAATTGTTGCCATACATCATCACCAAGAACATCTTGTGAATCTACATCAGATAGATATAAATCAATGATGTTGTTCATATCTGGTCTACCAATACCATCAGCAAATTGTAGAGATAATACTCTATCACTTTGTCTTAAGTGCCATAAATCTGCCTTAGATGCAGCAAGTCTTGTGCAGTGGATTCTTGATTGTTGTCCAGCACCTACACCGATTGCTTGTCCATCTTCTGCAAAACATACTGAATTTGATTGTGTATACTTTAATGTAATTAAAGAAATCATCATATCAATAGCTTTGTCATCTGGAAGATCTTTATTTGCAGTAACAATATTTGTTAGTAAAGACTTCTCTACTTTATAGTTATTTCTACCTTGTTCAAATGTAATTCCATATACTTGCTTTCTTTCGATTTCTTCTGGAACATAATTTGGATCAATCTTAACGATATTGTAAGCACCCTTCTTCTTTGTCTTTAAGATTTCAAGAGCCTTTTCGTCGTAATCTGGAGCAATGATACCATCAGACACTTCTCTTACAATAATGTTAGCTGTTGTAACATCGCACTTATCAGATAAAGCAATCCAATCTCCGAATGATGACATTCTGTCTGTTCCTCTTGCTCTAGCGTATGCACAAGCGATTGGAGAATCATCTAATCCTTCGATATCATCAACAAAGCAAGCTTTCTTTAATTTATCTGAAAGTTTCTTACCTACAGCAGCTGATGTTGGAGATACGTGCTTAAAGCTTGTAGCTGAAGCCATGCCTGTTGCTTCTTTTAGTTCCTTAACTAGCTGCCATGAATTGAAGGCATCTAAAAAGTTAATATATCCTGGTCTTCCATTTAATACTTCAATTGGAAGATCTTTACCATTTGCCATATAAATACGTGCTGGCTTTTGGTTTGGGTTACATCCATATTTTAATTGAAACTCGTTCATTGTTGACTCCTATTTATTCTTGTTGATTAAAACGTTCTTGGCTTTTCCTGTCTTAAGATTTACATATCTTACATATAATGAAATCTTGTTATTCTCATCTAATGATTCCCAAATATTCTTAGCGAAAGAATCAATGTTATTCGGGATTTGAACTCTTTCTGGTTCGCCTTGGAATGTTGGGATTGGGTTACCATCACAAACATATGTATGAATGAAATGTCCAACACCCGGAAGTGGAGAATAATCGAACATGTATCTATTGCATGCTGTTCCTTCAGCGTCAGCACTCTTTAAAATGCTCATCTTATATGAGAATTCATCTTTGTCTAAAACAAGCATAGCTGAGATTCTTGGAGTTAAATTTGGAGCATCTGGCTCAAATTGTCTTGACTTTAAAGCCTTGTTAAAGCAAAGGCCATTCTTTAATCCTTCGTAGATTGTATCTGTTTGATCACCGTTTGTAACAATTAGTTTATTTTCATATTGTCTAATTGCAGCATAGATAATTAAACTTGGATCTTCAACCTTAGAAGCATCAAATGGCTTTGTATATACAACACCATTATCTTCTTCGAAGATTCTGTTTCTACTATTTGCACTTCTACCCATAATGAAGTAAGCGCTAACAGCATACTTTCCATCTTTGCTTAAGCCGGCGATAATACCTCTACCAACATAAGAATTACCCTTAACTAATTTATTAATAGTATTAACCTTATATATATTTAATTTCTTCATTTTATTCCTCTAATAATTTTTTGCAAACATCTTCAGTTGCCTTAGGTAATAGAACCCATTCAGCTTCTTCCATAACTCTCTTTTGTAGAATCTCTGGAGTGTCTCCTTCTTTTATTTCTACAGCTTTTTGAGCGATGATCTTTCCGCCATCAGTAACTTCGTTAACATAGTGAACAGTAGCACCTGTAACTTTTACGCCATATTCAAGAGCTGATTCATGAACTTTTAATCCATAATAGCCCTTACCACAGAATGCAGGGATTAGAGATGGATGGATATTAATAATTCTATTTGGATATTTAGATGTAACTCTATCTGATAAAATTGCAAGGAATCCTGCAAATACAATAAAGTCGATATTATTTTCATCTAAAACCTTTAATAACTCATTTTCGAAATCATCTACAGTTGCAAAGTTCTTACGAGCAACAGTAACAGCTTTAATGTTATTATTCTTTGCCCTTTCTAGTGCATATGCACCTTCTTTATTAGATACAACTAAAACGATTTCACCGCTCTTAATGATGCCGCTCTTTTGAGCATCAATTAGAGCTTGAAGGTTTGTTCCACCACCAGATACAAATACTGCTATTCTGATTTTTCTATTTAGCATAAAACTACTCCGTCTTCTGATTTAATAATTTCACCGATAACATAAGCATCTTCGCCATTGGCCTTAAGAATTTGTAATGTCTTATCTACATCTTCTTTAGCAACAACTACAGACATACCAACACCCATGTTATATGTATTAAACATATCGTGTTCACTAATATTGCCAGCCTTTTGTAATAACTTAAAGATTGGAAGAACTCTAACATCTTCTTTCTTAATCTTTACGCCAAGACCCTTTGGAATTGAACGTGGCATATTTTCATAGAAGCCACCACCAGTAATATGAGAAACACCCTTAACTTGAACTTCGTCAAACAAAGCAAGCATTGGCTTAACATAAATCTTTGTAGGAGTTAATAATGTTTCTCCTAAAGACTTACCGCCTAATTCTTCTAAAGGCTTCTTAATATCTGCATTTTCTACATCAAATACTTTTCTTACTAAAGAAAAACCATTTGAGTGAACACCAGATGATGGTAAAGCGATCATGATATCGCCTTCTTTCATCTTTGTCTTATCTATAACTTTTGACTTTTCTACGATACCAACAGAAAAACCTGCTAAATCGTATTCATCAATAGGATAGAAACCTGGCATTTCTGCTGTTTCACCACCAACTAAAGCGCTTCCTGCTTGAACACAACCATCGCAAACACCCTTAACGATATCTGCAATCTTTTCTGGAACGTTCTTGCCGCAAGCAATATAGTCTAGGAAGAATAAAGGCTTAGCACCAACGCAGATTACATCATTAACGCACATAGCAACACAGTCTATGCCAACTGTATCATGCTTATCCATTAAGAATGCCATCTTTAACTTTGTACCAACACCATCAGTTCCTGAAACTAGAACTGGATTCTTGTAACCAGTTAAGTCAAGTTGGAATAATCCACCGAATCCACCGATATCTTCAGCAGTTCCGCTTACCATTGTTCTAGCAATGTGTTTTTTCATTAATTCAACAGCTTTGTATCCTGCTGTAATGTCTACACCAGCTTTTGCATAGCTTTCTGAAAAACTCTTTTCTACCATGTTTTTCTCCTTATTTTTTTAATTCGCTTAATTTTGTTTCAAGTTTATTATGTGCAGCAACCGTTGGTTCATATGTTGGATATTTACCATCAAAACATGCTGAGCACATTTGTGATCCATCTGTTCCTGAAATCTTAAGAGCATCTTCAACGCTTAAGAATCCAAGTGAATCTACACCAATTATCTTTGTCATTTCTTCAAGAGTATGATTGCAAGCAATTAAGTGATCTCTTGAATCGATATCTGTACCATAATAGCAAGGATTTAAGAACATTGGAGCAGAAGATAATAGGTGAACTTCCTTAGCACCTGCATCTCTTAAACTTTGAACGATCTTAGCACTTGTTGTACCACGAACAATTGAATCATCTACAAGAACAACTCTCTTGCCATTGATTACAGATTTAACTACATTAAGTTTAATCTTAACTCCCTCTTCTCTTAAATTTTGAGCAGGTGCAATGAAAGTTCTTCCTATATATTTATTCTTTATAAATCCTATTTCATATGGAATCTTAGAAGCTTTTGAATAACCAAGAGCAGCATCAAGACCTGAATCTGGAACACCTATAACGATATCTGCATCGATTGGGAATGATTTTGCTAAGAATTCGCCAGCCTTTTGTCTTGCTTCGTGAACTGTGCATCCATCGATTTCTGAATCTGGACGAGCAAAGTATAGATATTCAAAAATACAGAAAGTCTTTGGAGCTTTCTTTTCAGCAAAGAAACTCTTAACACCTTCTTTTGAGAATACTACAACTTCACCTGGCTCAATTTCTCTAACTTTCTTAGCACCAACTGAATCTAGCGCACAGCTTTCAGATGCAACTACATAAGAGCCATCACTTGTAATACCATAGCAAAGTGGTCTAAATCCATGTCTATCTCTTGCAGCAACTAGTTTAGTTGGAGACATAATAACAAGAGAATAAGCACCCTCAAGTTTATCCATAGCCTTTAAAACGGCTTCTTCTATTGTATGAGTATGGATTCTTTCCTTAATTAAATAATATGCTATAACTTCTGTATCTGATGTTGTATGGAAAATACTTCCTTCCTCTTCTAAGGCAAGTCTTAATTCATAAGAATTTACTAAGTTACCATTGTGAGCAACAGCAACATTACCCTTTAAATGGTTAACCACCATTGGTTGAGCATTTTCTCTCTTACCACTACCTGTTGTAGCATAACGACAATGGCCAATGGCGATTTCGCCTTGGCCTAATTTTTCTAGAACATCTTTCTTGAAAATATCGTTTACTAAACCTACGTCTTTATGTGAGCTAAAGATACCATCATCGTTAACAACAATACCTGCAGATTCTTGACCTCTATGTTGTAGAGCGAAAAGACCATAATATGTTAGCGATGCTACATCTTTCTTTTGTGTGGAAAAAATTCCAAATACACCACATTCTTCATGTAAATTTGACATTTATTACTCTCCAAGAACTCTATGCATCATTTCTTTGTAAGCGTCTTCAACGTTACCTAAATCTCTACGGAATCTATCCTTATCTAACTTCTCGTTTGTCTTAGCATCCCAGAAACGACATGTATCTGGAGATATTTCATCAGCAAGAACAATAGTTCCATCAGATAATCTACCAAACTCTAGTTTGAAGTCTACAAGCTTTACATTAACCTTTAAGAAATATTCCTTTAATACTTCGTTAACTTTAAAAGCATACTTCTTAATTGTTTCAATTTCTTCCTTTGTAGCAAGCTTTAAAGCAAGTGCATGATAGTCATTAATTAGTGGATCATGTAAATCGTCATTCTTATATGAGAATTCGATTGTTGGTTCATCAAAAACAATACCTTCTTCTACACCATAACGCTTAGCAAAAGAACCTGCTGAAATGTTACGGATAATAACTTCAAGTGGAACAATCTTTACTTTCTTAACAAGAGTTTCTCTATCATTTAATTCTTCAACGAAATGAGTAGGCACACCATTTTTTGCTAAGATTTGCATTAAATAGTTAGACATACGGTTATTGATAACACCCTTACCAACGATAGTACCTTTCTTAGTTCCATCGAATGCTGTAGCGTCATCTTTGTATGATACGATAACTAAATCCTCGTTTTCTGTTGCGAAAACTTTTTTTGCTTTTCCTTCGTAAAGTTGAACTGTCTTTTCCATGTTTCTCTCCTAAATAAAATTATTTATTAAACTCTGCCTCTAGTGCGGCGTTTTTCTTAAGTACGTTAGCTGCTCCTTCTTGTCTTTGAGCATCTAATTTCTTTGCTAAATCTTCATCAGATACAGCAATAATTTGAGCAGCAAGAAGTGCTGCATTCTTTGCACCATCAATAGCAACTGTTGCTACTGGAATTCCAGATGGCATTTGAACAGTAGATAAAAGTGCATCAAGACCATCTAAGTTTGTGCTCTTGCAAGGAATACCAATTACTGGTAATGTTGTGTTTGCTGCAATAGCACCAGCAAGGTGAGCTGCCATACCAGCAGCAGCGATAATGGCACCAAAACCATTAGCTCTTGCATTTACTGAAAAATCTCTAGCTTCAACAGGTGTTCTGTGAGCTGAGTATATATGAACCTCGAATGGAATTTCTAAATCTTTTAAAACATCAATAGCTTTCTTTACAACTGGTAAATCGCTATCGCTTCCCATAATAATACCAACTTTTTTCATGACTCCTCCTAAGTAAAACAAAAAGGGCGCACTCATCTTTTTTCAAGATATGTGCGCCCAGACGGTCGGCTGAAAGTAAAACTTTCTAATTATATTTTTCTGCTCCCTTGTGGTATCCCACTTAATCCGTCAGTAACAGAAAGTTCATTTGTATTTTTAGTATATCATTATATGATATACGCTGTCAAAATAAGTTTATGTAAAAACTTACTTAATAACTCCTGCCTTGTTCTTTTGGATAACATCGTGTGCTCCGCCTTCTACAATAGAAGTTGCAGATACTAAAGTAAGTACAGCTTTTTCTTGTAATTCAGGAATAGATAATGCACCACAGTTACACATTGTAGATTTAACTTTAGATAAAGTCATACCAACATTGTCCTTTAGAGAACCAGCATATGGAACATAAGAATCTACACCTTCTTCGAAAGATAATTTCTTATCTCCACCAAGGTCATATCTTTGCCAGTTTCTAGCTCTATTAGAACCTTCGCCCCAGTATTCCTTATAGTAGTTACCACCGATGTTAATCTTTTCTGTTGGAGATTCATCGAATCTTGCGAAATATCTACCAAGCATAATGAAATCTGCACCGATAGCTAAAGCTAACGTTACATGGTGATCATGAACGATACCACCATCTGAACATACTGGAACATAAATACCTGTTTCTTTGAAATATTCATCTCTTGCTTTGCAAACATCGATTAGGGCTGTAGCTTGTCCTCTACCGATACCCTTTGTTTCACGAGTAATACAAATAGAGCCACCACCGATACCAACTTTAACGAAGTCAGCACCAGATTCTGCTAAGAATCTAAAACCATTAGCATCAACTACGTTACCTGCACCAACTTTAACCTTATCGCCGTATTTTGATCTAATCCAAGCGATTGTTTGTTTTTGCCATTCAGAGAAACCTTCTGATGAGTCAATACATAAAACGTCAACACCTGCATCAACTAATGCTGGAACACGTTCTGCATAGTCTCTTGTATTGATACCTGCACCAACGACATATCTTTTTGATGCATCAAGAAGTTCATTTGGATTTTGCTTATGGTTATCATAATCCTTTCTGAATACTAAATATAATAAATTACCTTCTTTAGAAATAATTGGAAGAGCATTTAATTTGTTATCCCAAATGATATCATTTGCTTCCTTTAGTGAAACACCTTCGTAAGCATAAACCAATTTATCAAATGGAGTCATAAATGTCTCAACTTTTGTATCTAAAGACATACGAGATACTCTATAGTCTCTATCTGTAACAACACCAACAAGCTTACCATTTGCTGTTCCATCTACAGTAACAGCTACAGTTGTATGACCTGTTTGTGCTTTTAAATCAAGAATATCTTTAAGAGTTTGATCTGGTCTAATGTTTGTGTTACTTGTAACAAAACCAGCCTTATAAGACTTAACTCTCTTAACCATTGCTGCTTCATTTTCAATTGATTGTGCACCATAAATAAATGAAACGCCACCCTCAGCAGCTAATGCTATGGCAAGTCTATCGCCTGAAACTGATTGCATGATTGCTGATACCATTGGAATGTTTAGAGAAATAGCTGGTTCTTCTTTGCCCTTTCTAAACTTTACAAGTGGAGTCTTAAGTGAAACGTTTGCTGGAATACATTGACTTGATGAATAACCTGGAATTAGTAGATATTCGTCAAATGTATGAGATGGTTCATTAATAAATACTGCCATATAAATATCTCCTTGATTAAATTTTATTTTTACTATTTAAACATAAACCAATTTTTGTAGTCAAATAGTTTATGTTGCGGATTATAAAAAAACAGACTCTCGCACTGAGAGCCCATAATTTTATGATAACAATAATTTGTCGCTTGCCATTTCCTCGCCAGTCTTTTGGCCGAATAACTTTAATAAGTCTGGAACTGTAAGCTTTGCTTTTTCTTCCCCTCTAATATCTAGCACAATCTTTCCATCAGATAACATAATTAATCTATTTCCGTACTTAATTGCGTCTTGCATATTATGAGTAATCATTAATGTTGTAAGACTATTATCTTTAACAATTTGATCTGTTAATTCTAAAACCTTTTTAGCAGTCTTAGGATCTAGAGCAGCTGTGTGCTCATCAAGAAGTAAAAGCTTTGGTTTTTGTAATGTTGCCATTAACAAAGTTAATGATTGTCTTTGTCCACCAGATAAAAGTTCAACCTTAGTAGACATTCTGTTTTCAAGACCTAAATCTAAAATCTTTAATAATTCTTTATATTCAAGTCTTTCTTTCTTAGTAATACCCGGCTTTAAGAATCTTCTTTTGCCACGACGAGCAGCAAGTGCTAAATTTTCATCGATTTGCATTCCTGCAGCAGTTCCCATAATAGGATCTTGGAATACTCTTCCTAAGTACTTAGCTCTCTTATGTTCTGGCATTTCTGTAACATTAACGCCATCGATAATTACTTCACCTTTATCTGGAGTATAAGTACCAGCAACGATATTCATAAGTGTAGATTTACCAGCACCATTACCACCGATAACCGTTACGAAATCTCCATCGTTTAATACAAGATCAATACCATTTAATGCTTTCTTTTCATTAACAGTACCTTTGTTGAAGGTTTTATATATATCATTTAAAATTAACATATTATACTTCACCTCCATCTTTACTTGCATTCTTCTCTATTCTATGAGCAGCGTCGTCAATTGGCTTTTCGTCAAATGGGTTTGCCTTCTTATGGCTTTCATCAACAACTACTGGAGCTTCAACTACCATAACTGGAGCATCTTCCTCAGCAGCATTAACAATGCCTTTTGCAGCAACTTCGTCTACAAGAACACTCTTTTTAACGAATCCCCATTTCTTTAAAATCTTGCTAAATGAATATTTCTTTCTTACATATGGGATACCTAAGAATAGGCCTACAACAAGTGCAGATAACATCTTTAGATATACTGTTGGTAATCCTAAGAATATTACAATATTTAATACTAAATAATAAATAATACCACCAAGAACTACGCCGAATAATTGCATTGCAAAATTCTTACCATATTTTGGAATCCAAGAAACTGCAGCAGTACCAATAATAACGGCAGCAAGTCCGATAACAATTGCACCTCTACCCATATTGATTTCTGCAGAACCTTGATATTGAGCAAGAAGTGCACCAGATAAAGCAACAAGACCATTAGATAACATTAATCCAAATACTTTATTGAAATTAACATTAATACCTTGAGCTTTAGCCATTCTAGGATTACATCCTGTAGCTCTTACACCAGAACCAAATTCTGTACCAAAGAACCAGTACAACGCCCCTATAATACAAGCTACAAATGCAGCTAGGATAATTATAGATTGAAGCTTATCTTCTGGAACAATCCATAATGATGATCCCCATGGGAATGTATATGTAGCTTTTGATTTACCAATTGTTTGTAAGTTGATAGAGTACAAAATCAATTGAGTAAGAATACCAGCAAGAATTGCAGGTATTCCCATGAATGTATGGAAGATAGCAGTAACAAGACCTGTTAGTGCACCTACCAAGAACGCACATAAAATTGATACTCCAAGGCTTGCACCATTTGAATACATAACTACGCAAACATATGCACCAGTAGTAATTGAGCCATCTACAGTCAAATCGGCAATATCTAATACTTTAAAAGTAATATATACACCGATAGCCATTATGCCCCAAATCATACCTTGCATTAGTACGCCTGGAAGTGAATTAAAAAATGCTAACAAAATTATCTCCTTTTGTACTACTTAGAATTAAGCAGCAGTTTCTTCAATTGCAACATAGTCAGAAGGAACTGTAATTCCTAAAGCTGTGCAACGAGAAGCGATATATTCATATGTAGTAGCGCTTGCATATTGAATTTCCATTTCAGAAACATTAGCCTTTCCTAAAAGGATATCTGCAGCCATCTTACCTGTAGCTTTTCCTAAATCATAGTAGCTAATAGACAATGTAGCAACACCACATCCCTTAGCAATGCTTTCTTCACCAGCAACAATTGGTAAGCTAGCAGCTGTAGCCTTTTGATTGATGATACCTGTGTTAGATGCACAAACGTTATCTGTTGGAATATATAATGCTGATAAACCAGCAGCAGCAATTCTATCTAATACAGCACCTAAATCGTTAGAATCTGAGAATGTATATTTTTCAACAGTAATTGTAGACTTCTTAGCCTTAATTTCTGTTTCAAACTTATTAGCTTGATATAATGAGTTTGGTTCAGATGAGCAATATAAAATACCAACCTTTGTTGCTGTTGGAATTAAATCTAGAACCATTTGAGCTTGCTTATCGATTGGAGCTAAGTCTGAAGTACCAGAGATGTTACCACCAACTGTTCCTGTCCATGCAGAAGAATCAATGTTTAAAGCTGTAGCATAATCTGTAATAGATGTTCCAAGAACTGGAATCTTCTTTGTAGCTTGAGCAGCAGCTGTTAAAGCTGGAGTAGCATTAGCCATGATTAAATCATAACTAGAAGAAACGAATTTATTTACAATAGTTGCACAGTTTGTTGATTCACCTGAAGCATTTTGAACGTCGATAGTAATTGTCTTACCAGCAGCTTCAATTTCTTCCTTTAAAGCATCAACGAATCCTTGTGTAGCAGAATCTAGAGCTGGGTGTTGTACAAGTTGACATACACCAACTGTGTAATCTGTGTCCTTGCTACAAGACATGAACATTGTTGAGCATACTGCAACAACTAGAATAACCATAACAGCGATAACTAAAAATCTCTTAGTGTTTTTCATAAGTAAACTCCTTGTTTATTTGTGAATTTTAATGACTTTATAATAAAAATCTAGTTTTTAGTATACTATCGCGAGGTATCGTAGTCAATAAATATATTATTTATATATGTAAAATGCGAGGGCTATGAAACCCTCGCCTTGTTATTGATAATCAAAATACTACTTATTATCTTCGAAAGATACGGCGGTAACTTCAAATCCTTCTTCTTCAATTTTCTTGAATTCATCGTTGATTTCTGGTGCAATATCGCTTAATTGATCACCAGGAACATCGATATCTCCTTCCTTATGTTCATCGAGTCTATTTGTATGAACGTTGTTTAAGTCGATACCCTTTGTGTCTTGTACGTTTATCATCATAATTATTAAGCCTATAGCAACACCAAGATATGCAAGAACTGATACTAGAGTGCCTAGTGCTTCATCTGTAAAGATCCAAAGTCCTACTGTTTTTGAGATTGTACCACCGCCTAGGATGATACCACTAAGTAGAGTTTGAATAGTACCAACACTCATACGAACTGATGTTGGAGTTGATTCGTTAACAATAAATATTCCTGAGTCTAGTGATGCCCAATATGCACCTACCATTGAACCGCAAGCAATACCTACGATATATGGACTCCAATTAAATCTTGAACCGACGAAGAATAGAATATATGCTAATGCTGAAAATACTGCCATAATAACAGCGGCTTTCTTACGACCTAGTTTATCTGAGATAAAACCGGTAATAAATTGGAAGAATGCACTACCTACAGCAAATAGTAGTAATGCTTTAGTTACAACATCTGTTGGATCAGCAACACCAGAAATAGCATAGTTATCTGTCATGATTTTCTCATATGAGTTTGTCATTAACATACCCCATTGCAAGAAACCATACGCAACAGAAATCCATAACAATTGCTTATGTTTGAATAAAACTTTAATACCATTAATGAAACTACCTTGAGTAGCTTGGTCTCTAGTTTCTTTGTTTTCTTTAGCAGCATTACGCTCTTCATCTGTCATCTTTAGATATGCAATTCTTGATCTTAAGAATACTGGAGATTCTTTAATCATCAAGAATGCCATACAAGAAATAACTGCAGCTACACCACAAATTACGATGAAGATCCATCTCCAATTTGCTGTATCGCCATTTGGCATAAATATTTCTCTAAGTAATGGAATTAAGAATACACCTAAAGTAGCAACAGCTTTTATGTAAGAGTACATTGTAGCTCTCTTTTCTTTCTTAACTGTTTCCATGATGTAAATTGCTTGCATATCATGAGGAACGAAGAACTGAAGAATAAACATACCCATTGCATAAACTGGAATGTTTGTACATACACCAATGA
>Ga0310690_10005149_pt1 | contig 17946 bp, 8 predicted proteins | sample AusTroGonzalo_MG_2_FD_207661 | JGI IMG/M metagenome (GOLD analysis project Ga0310690, IMG submission 207661) | Bovine rumen microbial communities from tropical cattle in Woodstock, Queensland, Australia - Gonzalo_04 (v2) (version 2) | ecosystem: Host-associated > Mammals > Digestive system >...
GAAATATCACCGTTCGTCACTCCCGACAAACGATTGACGAGATGAATACGAACCTGCTTATCGCCAACCGGCTAAAAGAAGAGATGATTAGCACTTTCGTAGTCGGCAATTCACAGTATATAGCCAATGTGGAGCAATATCAAAAACGCATTCAAGAAGGTGTTGTGCAAAGGCGCTATTCCGAACTGATGACAATCCCTAAGAATGTGGATGCACATTTAAGACGCATCGTGCTCAATAAGAAGTTAGACGAAACCTTGCTCAAACTGTACCCTACTTTCGTGCAGGATTTTAATAACTTATTGCGTCCTAACGAGCGGTATGTGCTCAAACCCGGTGAATTGCTTAATACGCAGATGCGTATATTTGCCCTCATCCGCCTTGGTATCAAAGAGAATGACACCATCGCAGAGATCTTAGGCTGCTCTGTTAATACGGTTTACACCTATAAGACGCGAACCATCCTACGATCCGACCTGGATGCGGATGACTTCTATCTTGCACTGATGCGCATCGCTGCGTTTATATAAAATATTCTTTCCATTCTAAGCCCAAAATAATTCAAAATTCATACTATCATGAAAAAGGTATTTCTTCTGTCCATAACCCTGTTGGCCGCGATGGGTCTATCGGCAGTTACATTCTACCCGTCTCGTACGGATTTTCGCGATGAGCAGATCTATTTCCTCTTGCCTACGCGGTTCTATGATGGCGACCCGACCAACAATACCCAGTGTTGGGACAACCAGTCCAAGAACGCCGGCGACCCCGCTTGGCGAGGGGACTTCAAGGGACTGATCGAGAAGATGGATTATATCAAAGCGCTTGGTTTCACCGCCATCTGGATCGCGCCTATCGTGGAGAACGCGTCCGGGTATGATTACCACGGTTATCATGCCTCCGATTTCTCGAAAGTCGATCATCGCCACGAATCAGAAGGCGTCTCGTTCCAGACCGTCATTGACGAGGCACATGCACGAGGGATGAAGATCATCCTCGATATCGTCATCAACCATACCGGTAATTTCGGCGAAGGTAAGCTCTGCAAACTCTTTAACCGAGACTGGACAGCCGACCAGAGTTCGTCCGACGACTGTATGGTACCTTTCACGCAGCAGGACGGCGGTAAGTTACCGAACAACTACGAATTGCTTCCCGGTACGCAACAGTACTCGGCACGTCTGAGTCAAATGAAAAATACCACGGGTGTTAACTACGATACGCATAACTACTGGCATCACTACGGTAACTTCAACTGGGATGAACCCAACCGTTGGTTCGCCCAGATAGCCGGCGACTGCGTGGACCTTAACACTGAGAACCCTGCCGTCTATAACTACCTCATCCAGTGTTATACCACCTTCATCAACATGGGTGTGGACGGTTTCCGTATCGATACCGGCGGACATATCCCCCGTTTGACCTTTAATAAGGCTTTCATCCCTGCTTTTATCGCTGCAGGAGAAGCGGCCAAGGACAAACGCGGCGGTACACCGTTCTATATGTTCGCCGAGGTGTGTGCGCGCTATAGCTCGATCCTCTATCGCGAACATGCCAACCTCTCGCCCTTCTATTACACCTGGGCGGAGTCCCGTGACTATGCGTGGGACAATGACCCGACCTCGTGGGATAAGCTCGTGGAGATGGAGGGATCCACCTGCACCTCGCATACCAACTGGCAGTCGTGCTGGCAGCAGGCAGAGGATGATTTTGGCGGTTTGTCCGGTCAACCCACTTCGCAGAACGCCTTGCTCAACGGCAATAACTACCATACACCTGACTATAGTCAGGCTTCGGGACTGCATGTAATCGATTTTCCGGTGCATTGGAATTTCGCCAGCGCCGGGCAAGCTTGGAATATCGCCAAGCCGTCGAACGACAAGTACTACAACGATGCCACATGGAATGTCGTCTATGTGGACTCGCACGACTATGCGCCGGACGAGGTGCAGTTCAACCGTTTCTCCAAACCGCAGGATACGTGGGCGGAGAACCTCTCGCTTATGTTCACCCATCGTGGTATCCCATGTCTTTTCTACGGTTCAGAAGTAGAATTCCAAAAAGGCAAACGGATCGATGAGGGAACGAATATCGCGCTGCAGAACTCCGGACGCGCTTATTTCGGCGGATACATCAAGGGTTCGGTCAATACAACGGATTTTGCGGAATATACCGGTGCTACCGGTAATCTGGCAACCTCTCTCTCCCATCCTTTGGCACAACATATACAGCGTCTGAGTAAGATCCGTATGGCGGTTCCTGCCCTGCGCAAAGGTCAGTATTCGGTAGAAGGCTGTTCGGGTTCGTTTGCCTTCAAACGCCGTTATACCGATGCCACAACGGACAGCTATGCGCTCGTTTGCATCAGCGGTAACGCAACCTTCTCCAATATCCCCAACGGTACCTACACCGATTGCGTCACGGGGGACGTCAAGACCGTTACGAACGGAAAACTGTCGGCTACCTGCTCCGGTAAAGGAAACCTGCGCGTCTATGTGTTATCAACCTCCCTCACACCTGCGCCCGGTAAGATAGGCGAAGACGGTAAGTATATCTATTCCTCTTCGCCACGCAGCATCCCTGACCCGACTTGGGATGGCACGGAGATGGAACTGACAGATGATCCCTCTAATCCCGGTGGTAATAACCCGACCGATCCGGTTGCTCCTTGCCTGACCAATACGGACGAACGAGCGGTGTTCTTCACTAAATCAAGCGATTTTGGCAATACCATCAACTGCTATATTTGGTATAAAAAGAATGGTAACACTACGCAAGTATGCGGCGGTTGGCCCGGCAAGAAAGCCACGGCGTTGGGCAACGACACCTATAAGTTTGTTGTGCCGGCTGAGGCTGCTCAGATAGACAATACCTGGATGATCATATGGAACGACGGTAGCGGTAACCAAACCGCTGATTTGCAATATCTTAACCACTATCTCTATACAGGTGCCGGCAAAGGATCCATCCAAGCCACTGAGCAGATAACCGCTATTTGTGAGGCTACGGATATCGAGTCCGTCGATCATCTGCCTCCGACACGCAAGATCCTAATCAACGGCATGTTATATATTGTGCTTCCTGACGGAGAAATATATAATACACAAGGGCAAATGGTGAATCTCTCTTTGTGACACTTCTCCCGCAGGAGAAAACGGCATCCATAACGAGCAAGAAACCGAAGCACAATCGAAAGGTTGTGCTTTTTTGTCTGTTGTCGGATTTTTGGCTGGTACTTTTGTCGTACTTTTTTTGTATATGGAGTAAATATTAAAGTGCTGAAAATGAGCAGAAAGAATGGTACTTTATTTTGGAATTACGTACTTTTTTGTTTCATGCGCGTGTTCGGATGTTGCGTATGTCAAAAATTATTAGTAATTTTGCACGCAGTTTTTCAAAAAACTCACGTGTTTTAAAAGCTGACTTACTAACTTAATCAAAAATCTATACATTATGAAACACAATTACTTTCTCAGCACACTTTTGATGTTGCTGCTGTTTGCAGTACCCACAGCATGGGCAGCAGACATTCTTGTTGACGGCGATGAAGAGATTATATCTTCATCATCCTCACCAAAGTTACGGTTTGAAACTAATGCAATGGGTGATGTTATTATCACTATGTTAGATGGTACTAATGCTACGAATGCGCATTTTAGAGGCCTTAATCCTTTTTATGGTGGTGTTAATAAGTTCTATTTGCAAAATTCAACTAATGGCAGTCAACAAGAGGCACGATTGTATTTTACAGTAGAGCATGTCCATGAGAGTAATTCCTACATTTTCCGCAGGAATACCACTGCTTATCCATATGATAACCCTCGATTAGTCTTTTTGGATCATTATATTCAATGGTCTTGTGACGAACAGGCAGAGGCTGTTTCTACGAACAAATATACCATCCGCTATCCCATCGGGCAATGCTACGGAGGTTTAACTACTCCTACTAATGTCTCTGTTACTTCTCCTGCAGGTTCGGTAACATTTGATGCGGTTGCTAATGCTACATCGTACAAGGCACGTGTTTACTTAGATAGAGTATTAGTGCACGAGCAGCCTATTACTTCTGGCGGAACACTTACTTTCGCTCCTTTTGTGGCGGCATCGACTACTTATAAGGTAACCGTTCAAGCTATTGGCTCTGACCAATATTCAGCAGAGTCCGCCACGGTGGATTGGGTCACAACCGGTAATACGGCAAATCTGCCAAAGTCAAGGATATGCGACTATTTAATTCATGATGTCGGTAATGATGCAGGTAACGTAAGCAGCATTGCTTATATATCTATTGAGACTGACAAAACCGATGGAAGTTTTACTATTAGAATGACGTCTCCGGATAATGCATATTTTCGTGCTGGCAGTTATGTGAGCGAAAGTGGATTGAAGATTGGCGGCGAGGCTCTTACGATCTATTTTCAAAGATCTTTATTGGATAAGGACGCCGGTGACAGGCCTAAAACTCTTAAATATTCACTTAAGGCAGGGCAATCTGTCCCCTATGGAAAAATTATCACTTTCCAGAGATATGCAGAAGACCAACCACAAATTGAATATTATGTAGGAGGCTCAAACAAGAACACTCCCCGAATATCATTTTCTTATATCTATGGCACCGATTGTACAGAGCCGGCAGAACCGGTAGAGCCGGAACCGGAGCATAGCCAACCGACTGATGTAAGTGTCGATGGCAGCAAGGTTATTTCCTTTACAGCAGTACCTGCAGAAGAGGCAGTAGATTCTTATAATGCAGTAGTTAAACTGAGCGGTGTAACGGTTAAGACCGTAGAGAATATTGTTTCCGGAGAAACCGCTATTGCCTATGCATCCACGAGTGCCACTACTTATCAAGTATATGTTCAAGCAATCAAAGGCGGTGAGTTGTATTCCACTTCAGAGGCATACGACTGGGCATTACCGAAAGAAATGAGTGCACCTTCAGAGTATTGCGGTTATGATGTTACATGTGATTCTCACACTATCAAACTGACCAGCGAAACGAACTTTGTAGGTGATGTGATTATCCGGATAGCGGACGGAGCGAACTCAACTAATGCCGTCTTCCGTGGAAGTAACGGAATGGGTGCATTAAGTTCGTATAATGTAAAGAGTAATGGGGGCGCTACTACCGAAGCCGCTTCCAACTATTTTACACGTGAATATATTGGAGAAGGATCACGAGAATATTTCCTGCGTCGTAAAGCAAATGCCACATTGCCTGCTGACGCGAAAATAACATTTAATGGTAGTGTGGAATGGAAATCAGATGAAAATAGTTCTTTATGGAAGAGTATAGAATATAATTATACCTATGGTTCCAGTTGTGCTAATTTACCGATACCGGTAATTAGCGGAATAGACGAAACCAATCATATCTCGTTTGCTGGTGTTGCCGGAGCCACGCATTACACGCTCTATGTGTATAATGGCAAACAATTGATGCATACACAAAATGTATCTACTGGCGATCAAATCACTTATCTGCCATATATTGAAGCAGCAACAGATTATACCGTTACTGTGCAAGCTTTTGACAATGATGGCGGTTATTCGGATGAGTCCAATGGCTATACCTGGAACCAAACAGGCAATTTGGCAAACTTGCCGGAATCGAATGTATGCGATTATTTAATTCACCAAGACGGAGTGGTTGCGAGTTATGCATATCTCAGCATTGAGACGGATGATTCAGATGGTAGTTTCTATATTACCATTGCGCCGGATAATGCTGCTTTCCGTTCGAATTTTGTCAACAACGCAGGCTTGAAATATGACGGAACAGCTATTACAGAATATTTTGATAGAACCACGGAGGATGTTTATAGCGGTAGTTATTACAAAACGCTTAAATACACACCGAAAAACAGAGAAGATGTACAATATGGGAAGAACATCACCTTCAATATGGATGGCGAGAGTGCGCAAATTGAATGGAGAGTAGCGAATACTGATAAAAACACACCCAACATGTCTTTCTCCTATATCTATGGTACAGCGTGCTCGCTTAGTTCGCTTAGAGCGCATGGTAACACATCTGAAATCAAACTTCACGCCAACCACCCGGATGATAATCTGACCGTGGATGATGCCATGACGATCAACGGTAACGGACACAGTATAGGCGAGATCACCGTAACCACAGAAGGTGCGCTTACGGTAGGCAGTGCTCTTACGGCGAATAAACTGTTGGTGAACGCAAAACCGGGTGCATCGGGACAAGTGATCGGTGCTGCCAACCTGACCGTTTCCGAAGCATGGATGAGCCAGCAGCTGCTTCCGGATGAAGAGGAGTTGAATCCTGCGACGGACTGGTACTGTTTCACGGTGCCCTTTGCAGTCAGCCTGACGGACGGCGTCTATACGAATGAAGGCGTGAAGTTGAATTCCGGAGCGGATTATCTGATCTGGCGTTACGATGGCGAACAACGTGCATCTACCGGCAAGGGTTGGGTCAAAGCGACGGAAGACCTGAGTGCCGGTGTGGCATACCTCATCGGTTTCAAGAATAGCGAGACCGCCAAGACCTTCCGCTTCAAGAAAGCAGACGGTGCTTTGACAGAGCCGTCAGCTATCACCATCGCGGCGCACGCATCCGGCAATGCTGCCAATGCCAACTGGAACGCAGTCGGCAACCCGAGTCTGCGTCATATCAATGTGACGGATAATAAGACTGTGCAGGTGCTCAATAATGCATCCCAGACCTTCGCTCCATACCAGACAAATGAGCAATCATTTGTAGTCGGTTCGCCGTTCTTCGTACAAGCCACTGAAAACTTGACTTTGGCTGCGGCTTCTCATCCTCTTCTGGCACCCGCTCGTACCCCCGCGCAACGTATGCAGGCGTGCGTGGAAATATATAAGGAAGGACGTAGCTGGCCGGATGACCGTCTGTATGTAGCTGCCGACGAGACGGCTTCGGACACTTGGGAACAAGGTCGCGACGTGCCGACACTCAACACTACTTCCAACCGTGTGGTGCTCATGCATACCGCTCATTACGGAATGAAACTGGCGGCGGTTGAGCTGCCTTGGGCGGAGCAAGTGGATTATAGCCTGGTGCTGACCGCTCCGGCGAACGGAACCTACCGCATGCATGCCGCCTCTTTCTCAGAGGACGTGATGGTATTGCTGACCAAGGATGGCATACCTGTTTGGGATCTGTCTGCCGATGACTGTACCATGGATCTGATCGGAGGTATAGACACATCTTACGGTCTGCGTCTGGTACAGATGGCTCCGCAAATGCCTACGGATGTGACAAACATCCGGACCGACAGCCGGTATCACAAGATGATGCGTAACGGACAACTGTACATCCTTCGCGACGGACATTGGTACAATGCGGTAGGACAGTCTGTTCTTAGCAAGTAAAATACGCTAACGATTAACGAAAATTGAACAAAAAAATAACAATAATATGAAAACGATTTATCTAACACCTCAGACATTGATTCATGACTATCGTTGTGGACAACACCTTCTGTATTCTAGTGGAGACCCTGCACTGGATCCTCCGGGAGCACCCAAACGTGAGGATGCAGCAGAAAAATTCTAACAACCATTAAAACAAAGGACACCATGAAAAAGATGCTTAGTTTTGTACTTGCCGCCGCTCTGGCAACAGGTGCCTATGCCGGCAGGCTTATCACCGAGTCCTGCGACTGCGTATTGAACGGTGGAGACAGCCATCCGCTATTGTCATGGGAAACCAACTATGTTGGAGATATTATCATCAGCCTGAAAGATGGTGAAGGAGCGACGAACACTGTTTTTCGTGCGAACGGTATGTCGGACGGTGTGAATGTCTTCTATATCGTTCCGGCGGACAACCATAACGCCAATACGGAAGCGAAAAACTATTTCTATCAAGAGTTGGACGGCAACCGGTTCATCCTTCGCCGCAAGTCGCGCAGTGCGGAAGACGAGGTGTTTCTGGCGGGCAAGCATATCAAGTTCGACGACAAAGCCGTTCAATGGCGATGCAACGAAGGAGATAAATGGGAGTCGATCAGTTATTTCTTCCCGTATGACAAGAGTGTTATATGTGGCGCTACATTAGATAGACCGTCTGCTCCTGTCATAGCAGCTGATGCCACGGTGACTTTCAGCGCAGTGACGGATGCCACTTCCTATGTTGCAAGAGTCTATTACGGGCTGGATTTGGTACATGAGCAGAGCATTGTGTCCGGCGGTAAGCTGACATGGCGTCCCTATGAACCCTCATCCACCACGTACGAGATCACCATTCAGGCTTTCGGTGCCGGTGATACCAAGTCCCGTGAATCCGAAGCCGGTACATGGACAACGACAGGCGACTTGGATAACCTGCCCGTTTCGAAATACTGCGGCGACTATGTCTTCCAGGCTCCGGGTAACGACGCATCGCGTGCCCGCTTGACTATCCAAACACACAAAGGTAATGGTGCAGGCGTAAAAGATACGGTGGTTTTCTCCATCAGCAAATACGACGAGAGCGAAGCGTCTGACCCGTATTGGCGCAGCAAGGGTCTGAACCAAAACGGCCTGCGTTATGACGGCAATACCTTTACGGATTATTTCGAGCTGGCGGACTCGCCTCACCAGAAAAAGGAGATACGTTATGTTCCTAAAGACGGCATGTCGGTACCATTTGGTAAAAAGATCACCTACAATATTGGTGTCAATCCGCAAAGTGCCGAATGGGCAACGGCCGGTAATAACAATGCCGCCACGAATGCTTGGACGATTGACTATGTGTATGGCACAAGTTGCCCCACCTTGGCAGCACCTACCCATGTAGCGGTCTCTGCCGATAGCGTCATCACCTTCGATGCCGTACCGGGAGCAGAGGTTTATATTGCCCGAATGTACTTGAATAGCCAACTGGTTCATAGTGCCGAGGTGCAGTCCGGAGATGTGCTCCATTATACGCCTTTCCATGCCGGTACGTATGTCGTGACTGTAATTGCTCGTGCCAAAGGTTCGGCCGATTCGCCCGAATCGGAGCCGTTCCTGTGGACTCTGCAAGCCGTGGAGATCGTGTTAGGTAAGTCTGAATACTGCGATTATGCGCTCGGTAATGGCAATACCTTGGCGTTCATGACTTGGGAGACCGATGATGACGGTAATGTGGTTATCACCATCAGCGGCGGCGATGACGAACGAGAAGGTTATTCGTTCCGTAGTCAGGGAATGGACAATACCAATTTGGATAACTTTAAAATCAACGGACATCCGGCGAAAACGTGGTTCGAACGCAAGTATGACAACGGATCTGACAAGCCGTTCATACTGCTTTTGAAGAGCGGTGACAATGCCCCTGTTCCGGGAGAGAAGATGACATATTCCGGTACCGTGGAATGGAAAACGCCGGACAACAACAATGCCTATAGCACTTACTCGTTTACCTATACATACGGGACAAAGTGTGCGGAACCTCTTGTTCCCCTGGCAACTCCTGTCATCAGCAGTATTACACCGCAGGGCGTCATCTCCTTCGAGAATGTAGAAAATGCTGTCTCGTACATCATCCGCATCTATGATGCCGATGAGGACAAGGTGAGCGAACAAACTGTCTCCAGCGGTGTGCTGATTGATCGTGGCAGTGCTATCGAAGCAGGGTTTGACTATACCGTCCGCTTGCAGGCATTGCCGGAAGCGGGAAGTGAAGTATATGCCCCAAGTGAGTGGTCGTCTCCATACAACTGGACGCCTGATGAGGCTACCGCTTTGCCGGCAATCGGAGATCCGGCGACGGTAAGCAAGGAATGGAGGGACGGTAGCCTCTATATCCGTCGCAACGGCATGCTGTATAATGTTACCGGAGCACGGATAAGCAAGTAGCCTATGAGACGCTGTCGGTTGGTCATATCGCTTTTGGGAATGCTGGTATGTGCCGGCATGCCTGTTCGCGCACAGATGGACAAGGAGTTCTGGTTTGCAGCCCCTCATTTGGCTGTCAACCATACGCCGGAGTATATCCGCCTGGTTGTCGTGACCTATGATGAGTCGGCGCGTATATCTATTGATCAACCGGCAGCAAACAGGGTGTTGGTGCATGAACAGACCGTTCGAGCCAATAGCACATGGTCTTTTTCGCTCAAAGATGTATCCGACTATCGTAATACGGTAGAGACGAATGCGGATGGCTCTGCGCATAACAACGGCTTGCATATCACGAGCAGCAGCAAGGTGTCCGTCTATTATGTCGCTACCGCTCAAAATAGCGAGATATATACGCTTAAAGGGCATTATGCCCTTGGAACGGATTTTGTAGTGCCGCAGCAGTGGCGGTACAAATGTCATCAGAACCCGGGCGATGCACCGGCATATGCCTCCATTGAGGTAGTCGCTCCGCAGGACAATACCCACATCACTTTCACCACCCTTGTGCCTACCAACTTAGGCGATGCCGGTACCTATTCCGTCACGCTGATGAACGGTCAGTCCTATGCCATCCGGGCCCGTGACGGCAATACACCGGGTAACATGCACTTGGGTGGGACGCTCGTCCATTCCGACCAACCGATAGCCGTCAATACGACCGATGACTCCGCCACCAATTTCGAGCGGAACGACTGGGGAGACAAAGACCTGGTAGGCGAGCAACTGGTACCCAATACCTATGTGGGCAGTTCTTATATCGTGGCGGCAAATAACTCCTATGCCGATCAGGCAGGCAATGCACTGTACGAATATCTGTATCTCTATGCCATTCAGCCCGGCGCTACGAAGGTCTATACCACCGCTTCGGATGGAACCGACTCGCTCGTCTGCACCATCCAACCCGGTCAGCCCTACGAGATGCGTCTCAAACGTCTGAGCGCGATGATGCTCTATACACTGGACAATACACCGTTTATCCTATTCCAACTGACCGCCAATGAAGCCGGATGCGAACTGGGCGGTACCGTTCTGCCCAGTCTTAACTGCTCGGGCTCATACGAAGTCAGTTACACGCCTGTTCTCAATGCGGTAGGCATACAGATCACGTTGCTTACGCGTACCGATTATATCGGTTCGTTCACCGTTAACGGTGACCCTTCCACGATAACGTCATCCATGTTTATTCCTGTCCCCGGACATCCCGAGTGGTCATACCTCAGCGACGTCAGTCTCGATCTGGCACAAGGGGAGCGTTCATTACGTATCAGAAACAGCGACGGAGTCTTTCATATGGGTGTCCTGGATGCCGGCAACGGAGCATGCTCCTATGGTTATTTCTCTAATTATGGTGCCATCGCGCTCTCTTTCCACTCTACGCAAGACTATTACTTCATAGGCGAAGATGTGCATTTCTCTTTAAGTGCTGCTTCGATGCTGGAGAATATCTGGTGGGAAGGTCCGCAAGGTACGTTCGGGCTAGGTGACCCATCCCCTGTCATCACGCAGGCCACCGTCCAAGATGCCGGACGCTATATCGTACATGCTACCCACAAAGAGGGGTGTGACGTACTGCCCGACACAATGTACCTATCTATCTTAGACGCTTTTCGTTCATCACAAGTGGAAGTGTGCATAGGGGACACCGTCACGCTTCACGCTTCCGGTAAAGCACCCTATACCTGGTTCTGCGGCATGGACTATATGGCGAACCAGACAACGGCGGACTATGTGTTGGAAGATGCTCGTCAGAGTGCTGTATATAGCATTGAGCAATTGGTTTCCGGACAGGATATGGCGGAATGGGAAGATACACTGGCTATTTCTCTGAACACAGCAGACAGCGCCATCCTGTGGCAAAGGGACTACCACCATATGATAGTCGGTGCCGATTATACATGGGAGATAGATGCCTGCGCTCTTGCCAAATACAACACAGCCATCAAACTGCAACTGCAAGTCAATGATTCGATAGGACCGATATTCAGTCTGCCGGCAACTGCGTTGCAAAGTAAGATGATCTCCATGAACTGGACAGCTATGCAACCGAATGCCACGCTCCGTCTCATTGCCCGTTCTCCTAAAGACGGACGTACTATCCGGATCAACCGGATGACACTGGTATCCCTTCTCCCGATGGTTGAGGAAATAAACCTTCAGGTGAGCGATTGCACAGTCCCTCCACCACCTGATCCGCCATGTACCAATCCGATGATATCCACTGACCGTATCACCGTATGTGACACTCTGCTTCCGTACTACTGGCACGGACGTAGTTGCAACGAACCTGTCTCTTGGATCGATACCATTCATACCAAGGACGGACGATGCGACAGTATAGTCACTTCCTATGTCTTTGATACCATCCACTGCGAACCACCGCTCCCTCCGGAAGAACCCTGTCTGGATATTATCACGCAACGGTGGAATGATATATTAGGTGTCAAAAACGATACGTATAATGGTGGATACTTGTTCGTGTCCTATCAGTGGTACCGCAATGATATCGCCTTGCCGGGCGAGACGCGGTCTTACCTCTACGTGCCCGACCAACTCAAAACGACTGACACCTATCATGCGGAGATGATACGGGACGACGGAACTACATGGAAGACGTGTCCCTATACACCGGTTCATATAGAATACGAAGGAGAAGGAGTAGTACCGGTAGAAAAAGTGATTCGGGACGGACGACTCTATATCATTCGAGGAAACAATACCTACAATGCGGTCGGACAGAGAACGGAATAGAATATGGCTTACAGGCATAATAGCCTTATTCCTGGCTCTGCCTATGCATGGTCAGGTAGATCGCGATTTCTGGTTTGCTATCCCTTACCTGAGCAATTCGCATGACAATAGCTTGGCAGATGGTCAAGGACAGTTATGCATCACTTCGTTTGATCAGGCAGCCAAGATCCGTATTTCCCAACCGGCGGTAACCGATCCGAACAGTCGGTATTGGTTCGCTCCGATAGAGTTGACCCTACCGCCGTATAGTTCAACCGATATCCCCGTGCAACAAGGCGGTCTGTATCGTGCCAGCCAAGGAGCCGTATCCGACTGCGCCATTCATATAGAGTCAGACCATGACATAACGGTTTATTTTGCCCAAATAAATCAAAACAGCGAGATATATACGCTCAAAGGCCATAATGCGCTTGGAACGGATTTCGTCGTTCCCATGCAACGTTCACGCGCCAATTCTTTCACCGGCTATTCTACCATAGAGATTATTGCCACTTCAGCTAACACGACCGTTACAGTCAGTAGTCCCGTATCTACGACGCAGAACCCTACCGGAACATCTTTCGTGCGGGTCCTGCAGAGAGGACAAATACTCACCGTACGCGCCGTAGGACAGAATGCCAACGACCATTTGGGAGGAACCGTTATTCATTCGGATAAACCGATAGCTGTGAATAGTACCGATGACTCGGTGGCGGACTGGGGACAAGATCTGATCGGCGAGCAATTGGTGCCGGTGGATCTGGCGGGTGATGAATACATCGCAATCAAGCATAGCGGCAATGCGGAAGATGTAGTGCTTTATGCATTGCCGGACAAGGCTCTTCGTTTCTCTGTAAACGGTGGAACTACCCAAACCCTGGCGGCAGGGGCAGCGTACACACTTCCGCTCACTGCAGCCACTACATACATCAAAGGTGACGGTCCGTTTATCGCCTTTCAGGTCACCAGTGACGGTGCCGAACTGGGTGGAACGGTGTTACCTCGTCTGGATTGTACGGGCTCCTATGAAGTGGCTGTTACCAAACGCTTCGTTAGCCAGACGGTCAATCTGCTCGTCAAAACTCCTTATACATCCTATTTTACGGTAAACGGCAGTCCTCGTACGTTTGCGTTCCAACCTGTACCGAATGCTCCGGGCTGGTCTTGGTGCCAAGTAAACGGTAACGGACTTTTCGATGCCAAAGGCGTTATGCGTATCCATAATTCCCAATCGGTCTTCCATCTTGCCATCATGGACTACGGCAACGGTACTTGCTCCTATGGCTATTTCTCCGGATATAATAGAACAGACATCACGCCTTTTGCCGATCGAAGCGTATATTATACAGGACAGACTATCCGTTTGGGGATAGAGCAGAGCGGTTCCTTTATGGATGTGATATGGACGACACCCGACGGAAGCACATATACGGGTGCCGAATTGCAGCACACGGCATTGTCCGAACAGGATGCCGGATGGTATTCCGTCACCGGAACCAGTATAGACGGATGCCCGTTGGCGCAGGATGACTATGCGGTGCTCATCCAAGTGGTCGAACCTTTGCGTCATGACTCAAACGTATGTCAGTCAACCGGTGTGCAGGACGGGTCGTATGTGCTGGTTGATACGGTGCATACCGGCGTGAGCATCCTGCGTGCAGAGACCCATGCGGAAGCCCTATGCCAAGGAGCTACCTCATACACTTTGGTATGGCAAGCACGTCCGACGGTGGAGGACGGCATGACCTATAGGGTGAATATGGACTACTCATCGCCTACCAACACGCACCCCGCCATCCGCTTCTCTCTCCACGATACCGTCATAACCATTCCTGCTGCACTCGTTCGTGCCAATCCCCGAACCCTCACCTTCGACTGGAAAGCGGATTTCACAGGGCAAACGGACATGATGATTGAAGCCGGTATGGCATCCAATAATCCGCGTGTTGTCATTGACAATATATCGCTCAAACCTCTGATCGCCGTGCAAGATACACTCTATTTCCATACCATTGACTGCGAGAATCCTGATCCCGATCCCGATCCCGATCCTGATCCCGACCCTGATCCTGACCCCGATCCCGATCCTGACCCCGATCCCGATTATTCGCTGACAGTACAGATTGCCGCAACAGAGATCGAAGTATGCGACGGAGACCTGTCATTCTTGCTTCCCTTCACGGTGCTGCAAGGCTCTCCCGACAGGGTGACTGTTCACTATGCCGACACGGCCATGACGCTCCTTCTTTCCGATTCCAAGAGTGTGGAGGTTCCTGTCTGCCATACGATGCCGGACAAATATACACTGAATGCCGTTTTTGAAGACGCCTTGCATGCTGTTCGGTGCGAATGTGAAACGAAGATACGTATCTCGTATCAACCTGAAAAGATATTTGCCCAGAAATGGGACAATGTGTTGGCTGTCTTCAATCCCGAATATAGCGGGTATCACCTGGCTTTTTCCTCTTACCAGTGGTACCGAAACGGTCAGATGTTAATGGGAGAAAACGGATCATATTATCATTTAGAAAACGAATCTCTGTCCGAAAATGACTATTATCAGGTATCCCTCGTGCGCAATGCGGACGGAGTGGAACTGATTACATGTCCTTTTTATCCGCATCAACCGTCTTATAACAATGCTCCGGCGGTCATCTATGATTATATGGGACACATAGTCTCGGATACATCCGCCCCCGGTATATACATCATCGTTCAAGGAAATGAACGACAAAAAACTATCAAAGTCCATGAATAAAAGACACATCTGCATAGTATTCATCCTTTTGTCTGCCCTCTTGTCCATGCCGGTGTATGGTGCGCGACAAAAGAAAACCAAGATTCAAAACAGACATTATGTGGATATCCATGTAGCTGCCGGTTATACCTCGCTGTTGCACAACACCCCGGATGCACGTATTGTCGGAGGAGGCGGTTTCCTGCTTGGGGCAGGATATGAATTCAACCGAAAGAACTGGTTCCTTAATGTAGGTATGGAATTTCAATTCCATAATTCTACCTCCTTCATGCCCGATATGAACACATCCGTTCCGTACTATTACACTCCGCTGACCGACTATATCATTACATACGGCTACGATGCCACGCATATCCGGAGCACGTATAACACAGGAATGATCACTATGCCTTTGTCATTCGGCTACCGTTTCAGTCGTTATTATGCACGGGCAGGAGTCGCTTTGGGACTCGGGGTCTTCGGTACCGATCATACCAAAGCGGATATACACATCAATATAAACGACCCGGAGTTGGCTGAACCCTTGGAGAATGTCGGACACATGACAGGTACTAGTGCATTTAGTACCGATTCCAAATGGCAAGTAGGTTTTAATATTGCTCCAATGGCGGAGATCGGTCTTTATCTGGATGAATGGTTGGTGCGCGATAATCCTAAAAGAAAACATATTCCCCCTTCATTCCGTTTGGGACTCTTTGCTGAGTACGGGGCAGTGAATATCGACAGGAACGGCCATATCGCTTCTTCCGTCAACCCGCTTATAGCAGGCGTACATTTTACGGCGCTGATCTCTCCGCAGAAAGCACCGAAGGCACGCACGAAAAAACCAAACAATCCGACTCCAAAACCGAAAACGGAACCCGCTCCGACACCTCCGGTTCCGGTTGACACCATTGTCATACATGAGGATACTATCGAATATGGTGATATAATAATCATCAAAGAACAACCGGTTGTATTGGATAATCTCATGTTCGTCTTCGGTACGGCGGAAATCATCCCTGAATCTACGAAGACCCTCGATCAGTTGCTGTCCATCATGCAGAACCGTAGCGAGCTGAAGATCCATGTAACAGGACACACGGATAATATCGGAACGGAAGCTTATAACAAACGACTCTCATTGGATCGTGCCGAAGCGGTATGCCTCTATCTCATCAGGCATGGAATTGACAAACAACGAATGACCTTCTCGGGAGAGGGTGCGGACAAACCTATTGACACCAATGACACCGAGCAAGGACGGCAACGTAACCGAAGGGTAGAGATAACGATCAAATAAAAAACAAAACCCGATATGCCAAAAATACGGACATACTGCATTGCGCTTATTGCTCTTATGCTGACCGGTAACTCCAGTCTGCATGCCCAAAGCGAAAGCAGAATAGGCGTATATGCCCAGGCCGGTATGTATTCTTTGATCTCCAAAGACCAGACCGGATCTGCCTCTTTCGGAGCCGGACCCGAAGGAGGAATCGGATTGGCGTATCAGTTGCAGTATCGGCATTTTGTTTTCAATACGGGGCTTGGAATGACGGTGGGAGCTGCCTCGTTTCATACCTCCGATAACATGATATCCCTTCCCAATTCGATTGATAAAGACCAATATGTCTTCACATACCGCTATCAGTTTAGCAAACGTCATGACCGCTACACAACGATAGGGCTGCAGATACCGATTATGGCAGGTTTCTCCGTCAATAATCTGATTATTACGGCAGGATGTAAGTTGAAATGGTACGGCCTTTGCTCCACAAGCGTCAAAAGCAATGTGGAGACATGGGGTGAGTACCCCCAATTCGTTGACCCGTTCACGGGTATGCCCGAACATCAGTTTTATTCCGCTACGTCCCTCACCCGGAGAGGCTCATATCGTTTCAAACCGGAGATAGCGCTGTCCATAGAGGCAACATGGGTCATCACTTCTCGCTATCAACTGGCTTTCTATGCCGATTACGGAGTGAACGATAGTGGTACGGACGGTCATGGCAACCTCGTCTCCGTCCCTTCGGTCTTCAGTGAAGATGCATCGATGTTGGAAGACGTGCAGTTTACAAACTGGTTGGGCTCTGACCGCATGAATGGAGGACAACTGCATAGCCTGACAGCCGGCGTGCGGTTCACTGTCTTCTTCCCGCTCTCTAAAAAATACCCGTGCCGTTGCATGGAATAGTTCCCTATTCTGACTCCAAAATAATTCAAAACATCATCCGCATCTCATTAGAGCTGCGGATTTTTTCGTAAGTATGCCGGAGGCACACTCAGGGACACGTTGTCCTTTGAGTATTCCCGCCTCCGGCGTACTTTATGATACACTATGAATTAGAATCTACGGCAGAACGCCGTACACGTCGCGACAACGACATCAAACAACTCTTCTATCAACTCACCATCGAAGAAAACATGTCCTTCATGGAAGCCTACGAAGCCGTAGGTTATGTTTTTTACCTTTCTTCAGGGCAAATTCGCGACATTTTAGCCCGCCGGAAACAGAAGTGCGGAAAATCCGCACAATAGTATCGCAGAAAAGCAGTACCTTTGCACCGGATTTCCACCGGAGAGTCTCCGGATACAGCAAATAGGCTGGGCCCAGCCAT
>Ga0310690_10005150_pt1 | contig 17945 bp, 16 predicted proteins | sample AusTroGonzalo_MG_2_FD_207661 | JGI IMG/M metagenome (GOLD analysis project Ga0310690, IMG submission 207661) | Bovine rumen microbial communities from tropical cattle in Woodstock, Queensland, Australia - Gonzalo_04 (v2) (version 2) | ecosystem: Host-associated > Mammals > Digestive system >...
CCGTCCCCGCGAGGTCGCCATCTTCGAGGTGGACTTCGACAGCAAGCCGGCCCTGTGCGACCGTCTGCGCGAGATCGCCGTCCGCGAGTTCAAGGAGATGGCCGAGAACGGCCCCACCGACGAAGAGCTGAGCATGGCCAAGCTCAACCTGCAGAAGAACCTGCCGGAGAGCCGCCAGAAGAACAACTGGTGGATGGCCAGCATCGAGCGCTACTACCTCTTCGGAGAGGACCGCGACGCCCTCTACGAGGAAGCCGTGAACAACCTTTCCAAGGAGTGCATCCAGGCGATGGCACAGGCCTTCGTCAACCAGGGCAACTTCCTGGAGCTGGTCATGAAGCCCGCCAATACGGCCGAGGCTGAATAAGGCTACCTGATTTCGCCGGCCACGAAGAGATTCACAAGCGGCCGCAGCGGAGCATTCGAGGTGAGACTGATCATGATGACGGTCTCACCTTTTTTTATTTGCGCGGGTTCGAGGACGAAGGTCAGCGTGGCTTTCTTGCCGGGCGCGACGTCTTCCATCGGCCCTTTGAGGCGAAGGGCGGGGCTGTCGGCATCGGCCTGGAAGAAATGGAGGGGGGCTTTGCCGCGGTTGGTCACGGTGAAGCGCACCTCGACGGGCTTGCCGTCCTTGCTCACCCCGAAGTTGAAGGTGCTCTGGTCGAAGTACGGGAGGGCGGCCTTCGAGCGCTCCTCGTCGCTCCACGCGGCGAAGTTTTCCTGGGTCCAGGCGGTGATTTCGATGGGGGCCGATGCTTTCTTCCCGTCAAGGACGGGCGTGGCCCTGTAGGTCTGCCGCCCGTACACGCCGGGGGCGGTCTGGACGGTCATGCTGAGCGTAGCGACCTTGCCGGCAGGGATGGGGTTGGGCGATACGCTGACGCTGAGGTGGTCGGAGACATCGGCAAAACTCACCTTGAGGGGGGCTTTGCCGAGGTTGGCGACCTGGGCGGTCTCGCTGACGCTGAGACCCTGGCGGACGGTGCCTGCCTGGAAGGAGCGCGTCTTCATACCAAAAGTCCCCAGCTTTTGTGCTCCGTAGAGCTCGGCAAGGGACTTTTTCTTTTCGTGAACGACGCCGCGGAGGCGGAGGATCACCGGTTTCTTGACTCCGGAAATATAGACCGTGAGTGTCTTGTCAAAGGGCATGGGCCCGTCTTCGTTCTTATAAGTGGCCGAAACGGTGCCGCTCTTTCCCGGTTGGATTTTCTCCCGGCTCCATTTGACGTCCGTACAACCGCAGGAAGAAACGACTTCGAAGATAGTGACAGGCTCCGTGCCGTTATTAGTCACAGTAAAAGTACAGGACAACGGACCGTCCTTGACAGACACATCTCCAAAGTCATGTACCGTCTTATCCCAACTAATTATATCTTTTACTTCTACTACTTCTACCGTTTCCGCCGCTGCGACAAGGACATGGTCCCCGCTCGCAAAAAAGAGGGCCGATGCGATCGGGGACCATGCCCAGCTCGTCATCGGAATAACCAATGATATTATTGAAAGAAATAGGGTTTTCATAGGGACAAAGTTAGTCACAGTTCTTTTCAAAATCAAATTTAATGCCTATCTTCGCAGTCTGGAAAACACAACAACAATTTAAAGATATCTTATTATGCCCAGAATTATCAACCCTGAACTTTGCGTTTCCTGCGGCTCCTGCGCAGATGTTTGCCCCGTGGGCGCCATCTCCGAGGGCGAAGGCGCCTACAAGATCAACGCCGACGAGTGCATCGACTGCGGCGCTTGCGAAGGCACCTGCCCCAACGGCGCCATCTCCGAGGCCTAAGCCTACGGAACGCCAGAGCGATAAGGCCTGCAGCCATGTGCTGCAGGCTTTTTCTTTTGTAAAAACCGCGATTTTTGCTTACATTTGTAGGTTAAAGATTTAAGGGCTACGAATGGCTGAAACAGTAAACACAAGCTACAACGACGATTCCATCCAGACCCTGGAATGGAACGAACACATCCGTCGCCGCGCCGGTATGTACATCGGCCGTCTGGGCAACGGTGAACGCCAGGGAGACGGCATCTACGTCCTCCTGAAGGAAATCATCGACAACTCCATCGACGAGTTCTCCATGGGATTCGGCAAGCGCATCGACATCACCATCGAGGACAAGACGGTCACCGTCCGTGACTTCGGCCGCGGTATTCCGCTGAACAAGGTGGTGGACGCCACCTCCAAGCTGAACACCGGCGGTAAGTTCGACGACACCAACTTCAAGAAGAGCGTGGGTATGAACGGCGTGGGCACCAAGGCCGTGAACGCCATGTCGGTAGATTTCTACGTAGCCTCCTACCGAGACGGCAAGTGCTCCTATGCCCATTTCAGCCGCGGCGTCCTCCTGGAGAACGCTATCGTCCCTTCCAATGAGAAAAACGGCACCTTCATCCGCTTCACCCCGGACGAGGAGATGTTCAACGACTTCGCCTTCCGCATGGAATTCGTGGAGACGATGATCAAGAACTACTCCTACCTCAAGAAGGGCCTCACCCTGAACCTGAACGGAGAATCCTACAAGAGCGAAAACGGTCTGCTGGACCTGGTGACGGAGAACATGAGCGAGACTCCGCTCTATCCCCTCATCCACCTGGAGGCCGAGGATATCGAAATCGTCCTCACCCACGGCAACAGCTACGGTGAGAACATCGCCACCTTCGTCAACGGCCAGAACACCCGTGACGGCGGTACCCACCTGGCCGCCTACCGCGAGGCCATCGCCAAGACGTTCAAGGACTTCTTCAAGAAAGACTACAAGCCCGAGGATATCCGCCAGGGTATCGTCGGCGCTATCTCCATCCAGATCCAGGAACCCATCTTCGAAGGCCAGACCAAGACCAAGCTGGGTTCCACCTACATGTGGGAGAAGCAGGTCAAGGGCCATGACGGCACCTCCTCCGTGGACCGCGGCCCCACCATCCGCACCTTCGTGAACGACTTCGTCACCAAATACCTGAACGACTACCTCCACATGCACATGGACATCGTTCCGGTGATCGAAGAGAAGATCAAGGCTTCCCAGGCCGAGCGAGAGGAAATCGCCGGCGTCCAGAAGAAGTCCCGCGAACGCGCCAAGAGAACGGCCGTGTACAACCGCAAGCTGCGCGACTGCCGCTACCACTTCAACGACACCAAGTTCCCCAAGGGCATGGAAGAGCAGCGGGAGAAGACCTCCATCTTCATCACGGAGGGTGACTCCGCATCCGGTACCATCACCAAGGTGCGCAACGCCAACAACCAGGCCGTGTTCTCCCTGCGCGGTAAACCCATGAACTGCTTCAAGGAAAGCCGCAAGAAAGTGGCCGAGAACGAGGAACTGAACCTGCTGATCGCCGCCCTCGGCGTAGAGGAGGACCTCGACGATCTGCGCTACAACAACATCATCGTCGCCACCGATGCCGATGATGACGGCATGCACATCCGCATGCTGGTCCTTACCTTCATCATGAAATATTACCCGGAACTCATCCGTCGCGGTCATGTTTACATCCTGCAGACGCCTCTGTTCCGTGTCCATACCAAGAAAGAACGCCGCTACTGCTACTCCATCGAAGAGCGCGACAAAGCCGTCAAGGATCTCAAGAGCGGTGTAGAAATCACCCGATTCAAAGGTCTCGGTGAAATCTCATCCGACGAGTTCGTGGATTTCATCGGCGAGAACATGCGCCTGGATACCGTCAAACTCTCCGACGAGGAGTCCATCCAGACGATCATGGAATTCTACATGGGTGTCAATACTTATGAACGCCAGCACTTCATCATGGATAACCTCCGCAGTGAGAAGGAACTGGAAGACGTAAATATCTAACGTTATGGCAAAAAAGAAACAACTCAAAACCACCGTGGGTCCCCGCTGGGCGAAATTCTGCGGCTGGCTTCTCAGGAGAATGGGCTGGACCACCAAGGGCGGCCCCATGAAGGAAGCCAAAGCCATCGTCCTGGGTGTCCCTCATACCTCTGTATGGGACTTCGTCGTCAGCTACCTCTTTTATTCCCAGTTCGGGAAGGTAGCCCACTGCATGATCAAGAAGGAATTCTTCTTCTGGCCCGTAGGTCCCATCCTCAGAGCCACCGGTGCCGTTCCCGTGGACCGCAAGTCGGCCACCACCATGGTCAAGAGCCTCATCTCCGTCATGGAAGACGTCGATGAGTTCCACCTGGCCATCGCCCCGGAAGGAACGCGCGCCCTCACTCCCCGTTGGAAGACCGGCTTCCACCTCATTGCGAAGGAAACCGGCGCCACGGTTTACCTCGGTTATTTCGACTGGGGTAAGAAGGAGATCTCCGTCGGCGAGCCCATTGTGCTCACAGACGACCCCAAGGCCGATTTGGAAAGAATATATGACAGTTATCGTACTATGGGACTCGTAGGTAAGCACAAGGAGAATTTTGCCGTTCCCGCAAAGAAATCCTAAACCAAATTACCTTAAGTTTTAATTAGTATGGCATCGAAGAACCGTCACCGCGAGAACACGTGTACCACGCTGCACAAGGTCTTTGACTACGCCACCACCAACTACGCCAAGCACGTCGCTTACCAGTATGTGGACGGTGGCCAGAAGTACACCTACGAGGACTTCCGCCGCAAGGTGGAGCAGCTCTCCCTCCGCATGACCCGTTTCGGAATCAAGCACGGAGACCGTGTCGCCATCTTCTCCCAGAACATGCCCAACTGGGTGGTCGCCTATTTCTCGGCCGTCAATTTCGGCCGCGTAGCCGTCCCCATCCTCCCGGACAGCTCGGAGAATGAGCTCACGAACATCCTCAATCACTCCGAATCCAAAGTAATCTTTATCTCCCAGCGTCTCCTCCCCAAACTGAGCGAGGAATGCCGTCAGAAGCTCACGCTGGTCATAGATATCGAGACCTTTGACATCATCAAGAAAGACAACCAGGACTTCAAGTGCAACGGCTGGGTCAAGGACCCGAACCCGGACGACCTGGCCTGTATCATCTACACCTCCGGCACCACCGGAAAGGCAAAAGGCGTCATGCTGAGCCACCGCAACATCTGCGCGAACCTCGCCGCCGCCTTCAAGGCGCAGCCGCTGGGAACCAAGGACCGCTTCCTGTCGATCCTCCCCGCCGCCCACGCCTACGAGATGAACGTCTCCACCATCTACTCCTTCTACGTGGGCGCCACCTGCTTTACCCTGCAGAAACCCCCGACCCCGACCATCCTCCTGGCCGCGATGAAGAAGGTACGTCCCACCGTCGTGTGCGCAGTGCCGCTGATCATCGAGAAGGTCGTCAAGAACAGCGTCCTCCCGACCATCCAGAAGAGCCGCGTCCTCTCCTGGGCCGATAAGCACATCCCGCACATCCTGCACTGGTTCATCGGCAAGCGTATGGTCAAGACCTTCGGCGGCAAGCTCATCTTCTTCGGAGTGGGCGGCGCCAAGCTGGACGTGGCCGTGGAGCAGTTCCTCAAGGACTGCCACTTCCCTTACGCCATCGGCTACGGCCTCACCGAGACCGCTCCCCTGCTGACGAACCTGCTGGTCAAGCACCCGCACAAGCCCACCGGCTCCATCGGCTTCGCTTCCTACAAGGTGGAAATCCGCCTGGACAACGTAAATCCGGAGACCGGCGAAGGAGAGATTGTCGCCCGCGGCAACAACGTCATGCTGGGTTACTACAAAGATCCCGAGCGCACCCTCCAGGTCATGGACGACGACGGCTGGTTCCACACCAACGACGTTGCCTCCATGGACAAGGATGGCAACTACTATATCAAGGGCCGTCTGAACAACACCATCCTGGGCCCTTCCGGAGAGAACATCTACCCGGAGGAGATCGAGCAGGTGATCAACAACATCGAAGGCGTGGAAGAATCGCTGGTGATGGAGCGCGACGGCAAGCTCGTGGCCCTGGTCAAGTTCCAGGACAACGCCATTGACTGGAACCAGGCTACCGAGGACAAGTGGTTCGAGGAACTGGAAGCCAAGAAGAAGGCCGTCATGGACTGGGTAAACAAGACCGTCGGCAAGAACTCCAAGATCGGAGAAGTCGATGCCATGAAGGATCCCTTCGAGAAAACGGCAACACAAAAGATTCGTCGCTTCAAGTACAAAGACTCTCACGGCGACGAACCTCAGAAACCTAATAAGAAGAGCTAACTGCTACAGACTCTTGATGAAAGCGGCCATGTCAGCCGCTTTTTTCATGGCCGAATGGAAGAGGGCGACCTGGTTGCGCGTACGGACCAGGTTGTGCTCCGGGTACTTGATCTTGTAGTAGGTATCTCCGTTGATGTAGTCGGCGAAGAAACGCACGGCCTGCATGTAGGGGAAGAGGCAGGCGGCATAGGGCAGGTTCTCCTTCTCGATGGGCGTCAGGAAGGCCGATGCGCTCTCGATGTAACCCTTGGCGAAGGCCTCGAAGATGTCCATGCGGAAGTCCACCTTCTCCACGGCGGGGTCATCCTCGGCCACGGCGTTGGCGCCGGTGCGCAGGAAATCGCCGAAGTCGGAGAAGACGAAAGAAGGCATGAGGGTGTCCAGGTCGATGACGCAGAGGATGTTGCCGTCCTTGTCGAAGAGCATGTTGTTCACCTTGGTATCGCAGTGGCAGATGCGCTTGGGGAGCTTGCCTTCACGGTAGAGGCGTTCTGCCTTGCACATCTCTTCCTCGTACTGGAGGAGGTCCTTCAGGATGGCCTGGACCTCGGGATCGGCCATGCGGCCGGCCTTATCGGCCTCTACGGCCTCGTGCAGCTGGCGGGCGCGCAATTCCATGTTGTGGAAGTCGGGGATGGTTTCTCCCAGGGTGTCGGGGATGTCCGCGAGCATGGCCTCGAAGTTACCGAAGGCCTTTCCGGCATAGTAGGAATACTCCGGGTTCACCGTCTCGAAGGTGTAGGCGTTCTGGATGAAGACGGAGACTCTCCAATACGTCTCGCCGTCCGTCCAGTAGGTCTTGCCGGTTTCCTTGCAGGGGATGAAGGTCAGGGTCATGCCCCCTTTGCGGCGGATATGGGCGGTGGCGCACTCGATGTTGTGCTGCAGCAGGTCCACGTCCTGGAAGATGGCGTTGTTGATGCGCTGGAGGACGTAATCCTCGGGGCCGTCCATGCACACGCGGAAGGTGTCGTTGATCAGTCCGTTTCCAAGCGGTTTGATGTCCTTGATTTCGCCTTTGATATCGAAGGCCAGGGCTATCTGTTTGGGATCTTTCATGAGAATGTGGTTAAGTTATTTTTGTGAGCCCCAAAAATACGAAATCAGGAGCATATAAAAAAGAAGAAAGCCGAATTGTTGTTGCAATTCGGCTTTCGTTGGGTTTCGTTTTGAATTATTCAGCGACCACGTTGAATTTGAAGGTACCCTTGATGGCTTTGTAGAGCTTCACGGAAGCTTCGTACTCACCACACTCCTTCACCTCGGCGGCGAGGGTGATGTCCTTCTTGTCAATGTTCAGACCCTTGGCGGCGAGAGCCTCGGCCAGGTCCATGGTGGTGACGGAACCGTAGAGCTTGCCGCTCTCGGAAACCTTCACTTTCACCTCGACGGTCACGGCGCTGATGGCAGCAGCCTGAGCCTGGGCGTCGGCGACGAGCTTAGCCTCTTTGTGGGCGCGCTGCTTCAGGGTCTCAGCGTGCTGCTTCTTCACGGACTCGGTGGCCACAACGGCGAAGCCCTGGGGCACCAGATAGTTCATGGCATAACCGGCCTTTACTTTCACCAGTTCTCCGGCGTAACCGAGATTGGCTACATCTTTCTTGAGCAAAATTTCCATAAGGCAGATTATTTAAGGAGGTCAGTTACATAAGGGAGCAAAGCGATGGAACGGGCACGCTTGATGGCCTGGGCGACTTTGCGCTGGAACTTGAGGGAAGTACCGGTGATGCGGCGAGGGAGAATCTTACCCTGCTCGTTCAGGAACTTCTTCAGGAACTCAGGATCCTTGTAATCTACATACTTGATACCGGCCTTCTTGAAGCGGCAGTATTTCTTCTTGCGAACCTCCACGGTCGGGGGATTCAGATAGCGGATTTCTTTATTTTCGTTTGCCATAATTGTGTCCTCCTAATTATTCAGCGGCGGGAGCTTCGGCGGCGGGAGCAGCCTTGGCAGCCTTGTTAGCGCGACGCTTTTCGGCGTATGCGACGGCATCCTTGTCGAGGGCGACAGTGAGGAAGCGGATGATACGCTCGTCACGGTGATACTGGGTTTCGAGGGTGGCAACGAACTGGCTGTCGGCCTTGAACTCGATCAGGTAATAAAAACCTGTGGTCTTGTGCTGGATCGGATAAGCGAGCTGACGCAGGCCCCAATCCTCCTGGTACACAACCTCACCACCGTTGTCGGTGATCAGCTTGACGTACTTGGCAACCGCTTCCTTCATCTGGGTGTCAGACAAAACGGGAGTTGCAATGAAAACGGTTTCGTACTGGTTTACCATTGTTTGTTAATTAATTGTTTATAAATGTTTTAAATCTTTAAGGGTCGCAAAAGGCCCAAAAAGGACTGCAAATATACGGCTTTTTCTCGGGAAAAACAAATTTCTCTATCAATAGAATAATATGTATATTTGTGGTTACGTTATGAAGAAGAAGATATCATTCGGCGCCGCGCTCCTGAGCGGTTTCCTGCGACTCATCGGCCGCCTCCCCCTGGGATGGCACCGCTGGTGGGGACGCGTCATCGGAGACTTCGTCCGCGGCGTCCTGCACTATAGGACAGACGTAGTCATGACCAACCTGGCCCGCAGTTTCCCGGACAGACAGTACGACGAACTCCGCCAGATTTCCAAACGTTTCTACCGGCACTTCGCCACCACGTTCACCGAGATGTTCTGGTTCGGCGCCTGCCGCGGGGAATGGGGCCGCAAGCGTCTGCACGACAGTCACATCGTAGAACTCACCAACCCCGTGGAGCTCAACCGCCTGTACGCCGGCGCCCCGCAGCTGATGATGCTCCAGGCCCACACCGGCAACTGGGAACTCATCGGCGGCATCCGCAACTACGCCTACGGCACCGAACTCTCCATCATGCCGGAATCCTTCGCCGTCACCTACATGCGCCTGCACAATCCCGTCTGGGACCAGGTCATGGCCCTGAACCGCACCGCCCCCGTGGCGGACCAGGGCTTCGACGGCTACGTGGAATCCGGAGAGGTCCTGCGTTTCGCTCTCCAGAAGAAAGGGACCAAGTTCGGCTATTCCTTCATCACGGACCAGTCCCCCTACACGGACTACGAGCACCCCGTGGTGGAATTCATGCACCAGCGCACCCCCACCATGACCGCCGCAGCCTCCCTGGCCTGCAAGATGGACATGGCCGTGGTCTATCTGCGCTACGAATGCCGCGAAGAAGGCGGCTACCGCATGACCCTCGTCCCCATCTGCGAACACGCCAAGGGGGAAGATCCCATGAAGATTACGGAACGTTACTACCAGCTTCTCCAGGAAGACCTGGAAAAACAGCCTTGGAATTATCTCTGGACACACAAAAGGTGGAAATAATCAAGAAATTCACTATATTTGCTTGATATGAAAAAACGCATCATCAGTTGCTTCGCCCTTTTCCTCAGCCTGTGGCCCGCCGCCCTGGCGCAGGAAGTCACATACGCCCTCCCCTCCACCACCCTCAAGGTGCAGGTAGAGGTCCAGCAGGAAGAATTCTTCTCCGGCCCCTACGCCTCTTACGCCCGCAAGTTCCTGAACATGGATGTCAGGAGCCGCGACGCCGTCACTTCGACGGTCACCGCCGTGGACATCATCCCCACGGTAGAGGCCGATAACCAGGCCCTCTACACCTGCGACGCAGAGAACGCCAACCTCCTCGCCATGTCCGCCCAGGGCCTCGTCGCCCTCCAGAACAAGGCCGATGCCGACCGCCTCGCCTGGCGCTTCCCCGCCCCCGCCGAGGCCTCCTTTCCCGGCAGCGTCACCTCTCCCGCCAAGGAAGAAACCCGTATCTCCTACAAGAGCGTCCAGACAGAGGACGCCGTAGTGCAGGTACCCGTAGAGCATAAGGTCAAGACCGCCAAGACCCTCGAAGACAAGGCCGCCGAAGCCGCCGACATGATCCTCACCGTCCGCAAGGACCGCCTGAACATCGTCTCCGGCAACACGGACGCCTCCTACTCCGGAGAAGCCATGGGCACAGCCCTCCGCGAGCTGGAACGCATCGAACAGGAATACATGGCCCTTTTCCAGGGCTACACCGTCAAGACCACTTACACCGCCACCTTCGACGTCATCCCGGACGCTTCCCAGAGCGCCCAGCGTTACGTAGCCTTCCGTCTCACGGACAACGGCCCCGTAGCGGACGGCAAGGCCGGTGTTCCCTATTACATTGAACTGGAACCCGAGAAACTCAACCTCCCGGAAGACAACGTCGGCAAGAAATCCAAGGCGGTACCCCTGCACTACCGCATCCCCGCCGTCTGCCGCGTCCGCCTCACCCGGGACGGCCAGCGCCTCCTGGAGTCCCGCATCCCCGTGTTCCAGCTGGGTACGGAAACAACTTTTCCCCAAAAATAAATCATATCTAACCATATCATGAACATCCAAGATTTAGACCCCAAGGTAGTCTGGAAGAACTTCTACGCTCTCACCCAGCTCCCCCGTCCCTCCCATCACGAGGAGAAAGTAATCGAGCACCTGTACAACTGGGGCGTCGCCCACGGCTTTGAGACTGTCAAGGACAGCACCGGCCGCCTGTGCAACGTCATCATCCGCGTCCCCGCCACGCCCGGCATGGAAAACCGCAAGGGCGTCATCCTGCAGGGCCACATGGACATGGTGCCCCAGAAGACCTCCGACAGCAGCCACGATTTCCTGAAGGATCCCATCAAGGCTTACGTGGACGGAGAGTGGGTCACCGCAGACCGCACCACCCTCGGCGCCGACAACGGCATCGGCCTGGCCCTGGCCCTTTCGGCCATCGAAGACCCTTCCGTCAAACACGGCCCCATTGAAGTCCTTGCCACCTACACAGAAGAGACCGGCATGGACGGTGCCAACGCCCTCAAGAGCGGCGTCCTCAAGGGAGACATCCTCCTGAACCTGGACTCCGAGGAAGAAGGCGAGCTCTGCGTCGGCTGCGCCGGCGGCCTGGACGCCGTCGCCAGCTTCGACTATCGCAAATACAAGACTCCCGCAGGCAGCAAGGGTCTCAAGATCACCGTCAAGGGCCTGCAGGGCGGTCACTCCGGCATGGACATCTCCCTGTACCGCGCCAACGCCAACAAGGTCATGGCCCGCATGCTCCTTCCCGTGATGGAGATGTTCGGCGTCAAGGTCGTCAGCTTCACCGGCGGTTCCCTCCGCAACGCCATCCCCTTCGAGGCCGAGGCCGAGGTCATCCTCCCCGCCGAGAACGTAAAGGCCGTGAAGGAAAGCATCCAGAATATCTTCGCCGAGATTAAGGCCGAGTTTGCCGAGTCCGACCCTTCCGCCGTCCTCTTCGTAGAGGAAGTGGCCGCCGCCGACAAGTTCATCCAGGCCGGTGTCATGCTCAACGCCGTCAAGGCCATGCTGGCCTGCCCCTCCGGCGTCATCCGCATGAGCCGCACCATGGAAGGCCTCACCGAGACCTCCATCAACATGGCCATCGTCCGCACCGAGAAGGGCAAGATCACCATCAGCAGCCTCATGCGCAGCGCCGTGGACAGCGCCAAGGCTGCCCTGGCCCAGCGCGTCCGCTGCATCTTCGAAATGGCCGAGGCCGACCAGGTCGTCTTCAAGGGCGGCTACTCCGGCTGGACCCCGAAGCTGGACACCCAGGCCAACAAGGTCATGATGGAGCAGTACCAGAAGGTCTATGGCAAGCCCATGAAGATCATGGCAACCCACGGCGGTCTCGAATGCGCCATCATGGGTGCCAAGTATCCCAACTGGGAGATGGTCTCCATCGGACCCACCATCAAGTATCCCCACAGCCCGGACGAGAAAGTGAACATCGCCTCCGTCGCCCGCACCTGGGAATACCTCAAGGCCGTTCTCGCCAACATTCCCGTCAAATAAACTAAAACCCGCATAACCTATGTTCAAAGGACAACCCAAAGGCCTTTTCGCCCTTGCCCTCGCCAATACCGGTGAACGGTTTGGCTACTATACCATGCTGGCCATCTTCATGCTGTTCTTGCAGGCCAAGTTCGGCTGGGATCAGGCCGTATCCAGCCAGGTATATTCCATCTTCCTGGCCCTCGTTTACTTCATGCCCGTGGTCGGCGGTATCCTGGCCGACAAAATCGGCTACGGAAAGTGCGTCGTCACCGGTATCTGCGTCATGTTCGCCGGTTACGTAGCCCTGTCCATCCCTACGGCAGCCAACACCCTGGGTATCGCCCTCATGCTGGGCGCCCTGCTCATGATCTCCGTGGGTACCGGCCTGTTCAAGGGCAACCTGCAGGTTCTGGTGGGCAACCTCTACGACGACCCCAAGTACAGCGCCAAGCGTGACAGCGCCTTCAGCCTGTTCTACATGGCCATCAACATCGGCGCCATGTTCGCTCCCTCCGCCGCTACCGCCATCACCAACAGCTTCATGGGCAAGGCCGGCCTCATCTACAAGGCCGCTATCCCCGCCCTCGCACACCAGACCCTTGACGGCAGCATCACCGCCGACAACGCCGCCCGTCTGGCCGAGCTGCAGAGCGTAATGCCGGACGCCTCCGTGGCCGCCATGGATCCCGCCGCATTCAGCTCTTACTACATCGAGCATCTGTCCTCTTCTTATAATATGGGCTTCGCAGTGGCCTGCGTTTCCCTTGTGATATCCATCCTCATCTACTTCGCCTGCCGCAGCTGGTTCAAGCACGCCGACGTTAACGCCAAACAGGCCGCCGCCGGCAACGCTCCCGTCGTAGAACTCACTCCCAAGCAGACCAAGGACCGCATCACCGCCCTCATCATGGTGTTCGCCGTCGTGATCTTCTTCTGGATGGCCTTCCACCAGAACGGACAGTCCCTCACCTGGTTCGCCCGCGACTACACCCTGCCTTACGCTACCGGCGCCACCCGCCTGGGCTTCAACATCTGGGTCCTGGCCCTGATTGCCGCCAGCATCTACACCCTCTTCGCCATCTTCCAGAGCGAAAGCAAGAAGGGCAAGCTCATCAGCGGTGTCATCACCGCCTGCCTGTGGGGCGGCGCTTACTGGCTCTACGCCGGCATGCCGGATCCGTTCTCCATCGAGCCCCAGCTGTTCCAGCAGTTCAACCCCTTCTACGTGGTCTTCCTCACCCCTATCTCCATGGCCATCTTCAGCGCCCTGGCCAATAAGGGTAAAGAGCCTTCCGCTCCCGTGAAGATCGGCCTGGGTATGTTCGTCGCCGCCCTGGGTTACCTCATCATGGTGATGGGCTCCCTCGGCCAGCCTTCCCCGGCTTCCCTGCAGGGTACCGTGGCTCCGGATCCCGTGGTTCCGATGTACCTGATCACCACCTACCTGGTGCTCACCTTCGCCGAACTGCTCCTGAGCCCCATGGGTATCTCCTTCGTATCCAAGGTAGCTCCGCCCAAGTACAAGGGTCTGATGATGGGTCTGTGGTTCGCCGCCACCGCCATCGGCAACTACCTCAGCTCCATCCCCGGCCTGCTGTGGAACAACGTTCCCCTCTGGGCTAACTGGGCCATCCTGATGGCCCTCTGCGTCATCGCCGGCGCCATCATGTTTGCCATGATGAAAAAGATTAACGAAGCGACGGCCAGCTAGTGCCTAGACTCTACATCATAAGTGGTCCTAACGGCTCCGGGAAAACGACTGCCTCTTATGGGGTGCTCCCGGAGCTGCTGGACTGCAGTGAATTCGTGAATTCCGACGAATTCGCCAAGCACTTGTCGCCCTTTGCGCCGGAAAGCGCCTACGTCACGGCCAGCCGCCTCATGCTCAGGAAAGTCCAGTACCTCTTTGACCGGAGGGAGGACTTCTGCATCGAGACCACCCTGGCTACGCGCGCACTCACCAAGATGGCCCGGAACGCGCAGGAGAAAGGCTACTACGTCACCATCCTGTACTTCTGGCTCAACGACCCCGAGATCGCCGTCGAACGGGTCGCCAAGCGTGTGAAGGCCGGCGGCCACGACATCCCGGCGGAAGTCATCCGAAGACGCTACCAGATGGGACTGAACTATTTCTTCCACCAGTACATGCCCATCTGCGACAAGTGGATTCTGGCCGACAACTCCAACCCGCCCTTCGAGATCATCGCCGAGGGCTCCAAAAAAGGGCTTGTCATCCGGAATATGGAGAAATATACCAAGGTCCGCAGCATGGTGACGGACGACATCCATCCCCTGCCCCCGAACGAGAATATCTCCAGTTTCATCGCCAAGGAAATCGCCAAGGTGCCGCTGGCACACGACGGCGTACCATATCAGAATGATAAACAGTAAAGAATACTATTTCGACATTTTTCAGGTGGACACCCAGATCCTGGACCGCCTGACGGAAGAAGGACTTCGCAGTGGCGGCAGCTACTGCGACCTCTTTTTTGAGAATACCACCTATGGCAGCCTCCTCCTCAGGGACGGGGCCGTCACTTCCGGTGGAAACCATGTAGATTTCGGCGTAGGCATCCGCGTCCTCGCCGGCGAAAAGACCGGCTACGCCTATTCGGAGAGCACCGCCTGGGCCGACATGGCCGCCTGTGCCCGCGCCGCCGCGCAGATCGCATCGACCCCCGTGGACGTGAGCCCCTACGGCACGCGCAACCCTTCCCGCGGAGAGCCCAACCCCAACGCCGACCGCTACCCCCTGGCCCAGCCCTGGAGAGGCGTGCCCATGAGCACCTTCCTCCCCTTCCTGCAGAAGCTGGAGGCCGATATCAAGCGCCGTGACACCCGCATCGTCAAGGTCATCGTAAACCTGGCGTTCCAGGTGAGCGACATCCTCATGTACAACTCCTCCAAGGAGCTCAAGTGGGACACCCGTCCCATCGGCAGCGTCTCCGTATCGGCCGTCTTCCAGCAGGGTAAGCAGACAGAGAACAAATCCACCTCCCGCAGCTTCCGTTGCGGCGCAGAGATGCTCTCCGACGCCCTCATCGCCGAGATGGCCGCCGAGGTGGTCAAGGGCATCGACGACCGCTTCGCCGCCCGTCGTCCCAAGGGGGGCCAGATGCCCGTGGTGATGGGCGCCGGCGCTTCCGGCATCCTCCTGCACGAGGCCATGGGCCACGCTTTCGAGGCCGATTTCAACCGCAAGGGCACCTCCATCTTCGCCGATAAGATGGGCCAGCAGATCTGCCCCAAGGGCATCCAGATCATCGACGACGGTACCCTCATGGGCAACCGCGGCGCCCTCAACTTCGACGACGAAGGCATCCCCGGCCAGAAGACCTATATGGTAGAGGACGGCGTCCTCACCAGCTACCTGCACGACCGCATCTCGGCCGCGCACTACGGCGTACGCCCCACGGGCAACGGCCGCCGCGAGAGCTTCCGCTACGCGCCCATTCCGCGCATGCGCGCAACCTACATGGAAAGCGGCACCGCCAAGGCCGAAGACCTCATCGCCAGCGTTTCCAAGGGTATTTACGTAGATGAATTCTCCAACGGACAGGTACAGATCGGAGAAGGCGACTTCACCTTCTACGTCAAGTCCGGCTACCTCATCGAGAACGGCCGCCTCACCATGCCCGTCAAGGACATCAATATCATCGGCAACGGCCCCGAGGCCCTCGCCGACATGCAGGGCGTGGCCGACGACCTCGCTATCGACCCCGGCGCCTGGACCTGCGGCAAGGAACAGTCCGTACCCGTATCCTGCGGCATTCCCACGGTACTCATCGGTCATTTAACGGTTGGAGGAGAATAGCATGAACACAGCACTGCTTACACAAGAAGAAATACAGTTGGCCCAGCATTGTCTGTCCTACGCGCAGGCACAGGGCGCCCAGAAAGTCCGCATCACCCTGAGCAAGAGCCTGATGAACCTCATCGGCCTGCTCAACGGAGAGGTGGACAAGACCGCCCATGCGCTGGACCGCAGCCTGCAGTTGCAGCTGTTCGTGGACGGGCGCTTCGGCACCTTCTCCTCGAACCGCATGGAAAGTGCCGGACTGGAGGAATTCATCCGCGAGGCCATCGACACCGTGCGCATGCTCGAGGCCGATGCCTGCCGCGACCTCCCCGCCCCCGGGCGCTTGGCGAAGGACGCCGAGACCGGCCGCGAACTGGACCTCTACGACGAAGCCTACGACAGCCTCACGGCCGAAAAGCGCCGCGAGCTCGCCCTCTCCTCCATGGCCTGGAACAAGGTCAAGGCCGATGCTTCCTGGAAGCTCATCTCGGAGGAAGGCGAATACTCCGACTCCGTCTTCGACACCCTCACCATCGACTCCCAGGGCCTGTACGCCCGCCACACCGAGACCTCCTTCGAGATTGGCTACGAGAGTACGGTGGAAGACGCCGAAGGCAACCACCTGTCCAGCTACTGGTGGGACGCCACGCCCCGCCTGAAGGACCTGCAGCTCACCGACTGCGCAGAGAAAGCCTGCCGCCGGGCGGTGGAGCAAATCGGCCCCAAGAGCGTCCCCAGCGGCAAATATACGCTCATCGTGGACACCGAGTGCGCCAGCAAGCTGCTCACGCCCGTGCTCAACGCCCTGGGCGGTTTCGCCCTGCAGCAGAAGAACTCCTTCCTCACCGAGAGCCTGGACAAGAAGCTCTTCCCCAGCGTGCTCACCATCCTGGATGCGCCCCGCACGAAGGGTGACACCGGCTGCCGTCTCTTCGACAGCGAAGGTGTGGCCACGAAGGAGATGCCGATCATCGAGAACGGTGTTGTCAAGACCTATTTCTTGAATACGTATATCTCGGCCAAGATGGACATGGAGCCCACGGTGGAGGACGCCACCCGCGTGAAGGTGCTGCCTGTAGGCAACTGCAAGACGCTGGAAGACGTGCTGAACGTGGTCCAGGACGGCATCCTGGTGACCGGCTTCAACGGAGGCAATTCCAACCCTGCCACGGGTAACTTCTCCTATGGCATCGAGGGCTTCCGCATCCAGGGCGGCAAGAAGGTACACCCTGTCCGGGAGATGCTCATCACGGGCAGCTTCCTGGACCTGTGGAACAAGCTCCTGGTCATCGCCGACGACGCCCGCCCCTGCCTTTCCAAGCTCATTCCCACCCTGGCATTTACAGGAATTGATTTCAGCGCATAAATGAAGACGGCGGTCGTCATACTGAATTACAACACAAGGAATTACCTGCAGCAGTTCCTTCCGGCCCTCATCGCCTCCTGCGAAGGGCTGGACGCAGAGGTCATAGTGGCCGACAACGCCTCGGCCGACGGCTCCGCCGCCTTCATGAAGGAGGCGTTCCCGGAGGTGAGGCTCATCGAGCTGGACCAGAATTACGGCTTCACGGGCGGCTACAACCGCGCCCTGGCCCAGGTGGAGGCGGAGTATTTCGTCCTCATCAACTCCGACATCGAAGTGCCCCGTGACTGGCTGAAACCCCTCGTGGAATGGATGGAAACCCATCCGGAGTGCGGTGCCTGCGGCCCCAAGCTCATCTCCTACCACCAGCGGGACACCTTCGAGTATGCCGGAGCGGCCGGCGGCCTGCTGGACAAGTTCGGCTATCCCTTCTGCCGGGGCCGCATCCTGCAGAAAGTGGAGCAGGACCACGGCCAGTATGACCAGCCCGCCGACGTGTTCTGGTGCAGCGGTGCCTGCCTGCTGGTGCGCGCCTCCCTCTGGAAGGAGCTGGGCGGCCTGGACGAGCGTTTCTTCGCCCACATGGAGGAGATCGACCTGTGCTGGAGGATGCAGCTCCGAGGCTGGAAAGTAACGATGGTTCCACAGTCCTTCGTCTATCACATCGGCGGCGGCACCCTCCCCAACGAGTCCCCCTTCAAACTGCGCCTGAACTTCCGCAACAACCTCCTCCTCCTGGAGAACAACCTCCCCGCCACGTTCTACGCAGAGATGGCCGATCGGGTCGGCCATGACGAACGCCGTCAAGCCCGGCTTGACC
>Ga0310690_10005153_pt1 | contig 17935 bp, 18 predicted proteins | sample AusTroGonzalo_MG_2_FD_207661 | JGI IMG/M metagenome (GOLD analysis project Ga0310690, IMG submission 207661) | Bovine rumen microbial communities from tropical cattle in Woodstock, Queensland, Australia - Gonzalo_04 (v2) (version 2) | ecosystem: Host-associated > Mammals > Digestive system >...
CAAATTCAATTAAATAAAAATTATTAACATAGAAATCAAACCTTAATGGATTAGTATCTCTACAATTATCAAACCAATATTCCTGTTGAAAAGATAAATTATTATCTAATAATAATTGTTTAATTTTAATTTCACCATGACTTTCTGTAGAACACCCACAACTTGTTGTTTTTTTAGATTTTAAAGCAGAAGCTCTTACTATTGTAGTGTTGCCACAATCACATTGGCATTTCCAAAAAGCACAAGTTTGGTCGCTTTCAACTTTAACTCTATATAAAGGTATTAATTTACCAAATCGTTTTCCTCTTAAATTTTCTGCTTCACCTAATGGTATTTCATCTGGTTCATTGGTTAAATAATTATTATAAATGCGAGGTCCTTTGGGTTCTTTACACTTATCTAAATGATAACAGCCACAAGATAATGTTGAACCATCTCGTAAATTTGTGCCTCGTACTATTGTTTCATTTCCACAATCACATTTACATTTCCAACGGGTATCTTTACCCTTATTTTCAGCTCGTTCTATTACTACTAATCTACCATATCGATTACCAGTTTCGTCAATAAAAGCATTAGTTCCAGAATGTCCTCTTAAACACCCGCAAGATTTAACCTTACCACTTCGTAAATCAGTTCCTCTTACGACAGTAATATTACTACATTCACATTGACATTCCCAATATACATCTGAAGAATATTCAATTTTTACTTGTTTTAAAATTGTTAATTTACCATATTTAGTTCCAATTTTTTCTATTATTGGTTTGCTACCACCAACATTTAAACAACCACAGCCTTTTGTATGACCATTTTTTACTTGACTAATAGGAGCAATTATTGTATTTCCACAATCACACTGAAATTTCCAAAATGCTCCAGTATGTTGGCCTTTATAAGAAATAGGTTTTTTTACTCTATATAAAGCAGTTAAATTATAAAATTTTTTACCTCGAATGTCTTCAGCAATTCCTAGAGGGATTTCATCTGGTTGCATTTCAGTTTGTATTACTGGTTTTCCTGTGATACACCCACAACTTTTAGTATGTTTAGTACGTAAATTTGAACCATGTACTATCGTAGTATTACCACAGTCACATTTACATTTCCAATATGTTCCTTCTTTTAATAATAATTTTGGTGGCTGCACTCTATATAATACTACTAAATGCCCCACTCTCATACCACGTATATCTTTTGCTCGACCAATTGGGATTTCATCTGGTTCCATTAAAAGCTTAACCTCCCATCATTAATTTGATAATCAGTAATAAAAATTTGTGGTGTAAAATTTCCTAGCCAACAATTTAAATTTGCTCGTCCAACTATTTCAAGTTTAATTTCGTTATTATATTTAGCTAATTCTTCAATAAAATTTTTGGCATGAAATTTCATATATGCAATACCAAATTTAATAATTTTAACTGTATCTGCATTTTTACCCATAATTTGTATATCATTTTTCGTTATATTAATATCTTTAATATGTATTAATGGTTCATTGTTTTGTTGACCCCAAATATCTTCGTGTTTGGTTATATCATAAATTAACTCCTCTATATCTTTATCTGCCGCCAAACGTTCAAAGTTTATATCATAAACATTTTCACCAAAATCTACATTGGCAAGTTCCTTATTCGCATACTCATGAAAAGCACCCAAATTCTTATCATATATACCAATACCACAAGCATTATCATGTCCAGCTGTAAAAGTAAAAAATCCACTTTCATCCATAAAGTTTTTAAATGAAGTTAATTCTGATTCATTTAAGCCACGACTTGAGCCTTTAATTTCGCCTTCATCATTTAATCTTGCTACAATAGTTGGACGTTGATATTTCGCAGCCAACTTCATCGCGCATAATCCATTTAACTCAGAAGGGAACTGGTCATCTTCTTCTAATCTAATAAATAGGATTTTGTTTTCAAGCAAATTATATTTGTATATTTTAATTTCAAGTTCTTCTACAACCTTATCTAAAATGCGATTTTGTTTTGCTCTTGCATTTGTACACTCGCGCGCGGACTCGATTGCAACTTCTTCGAATGTTCCTTTTGCGCCACGCTTTTGACTTGGCACGAGCTGGTGACCATCTATGAAAGCGGTGAAACAACGTTCTTTTTCCTCCATTGAACCGGCGCGAATCATTGCATTGATAAGCGGGGTTATATAAAATGCGACAGTTATTGGTGTGACTTTTCCTCCCATTGAAAAGGCTTGTTTTTCACATAAAGCTTTAAAGAAATAATTTTGAATATTGCGTAAGCCTGTATGGACAATATATCGGTTTTCAAGTGATAACATTGACATCATATCACTTACTATTCCTAACGCGGCAAGGTCAATATATTCATCTGCATAGGATGTACCTTTAAGTGAATCATAGTATCTACAAAATTGCCATGTAACACCAGCGCCGCACAAGTCTTTGTTTTTGTAATTTGATGAAAGTTGATTATTTACAATTACTGCATAATCAGAAAAGTGAGTATCTGGTTCTACAATATGGTGGTCAAGAATAAGAAAATAAATTGGTGGTTCAAATTCTTGAGCCATTTTTTCAATATATTCAAAATCATTACTGCCTGCGTCTGGTATAACTACAAAAGATGGATGCGTATTAATTACATCATCATATGTATCTGAAAGTCCATGTCCTTTTCCTTTATGTAATATAGGAACAATATTAACTACTGTATTCCATTTCCGTAGGTATTGTATGAAGATAGCAGATGAGGTAAATCCATCTACATCACTATCTACTATTACTGCAATAGTTTCTTGATTAGTACAAGTCGTCATATATTCAAACATTGCACCGGCTTGTTCTATATAATCAAGATTTATTGGGTTTTGTAATGCGCTATCATCTGGCACATTAAGAAAATATTGAAGTTCTTCGGGGTTAAGTCCGCGTTCCATTAAAAGCTCATTGGTATAATTCTCTTTTATATCTTTGTTAACTAACTTACATTTCATTATCAATCTCCTTAATAGTTATATTAATTTTATTATTGTCGGTATTATAATAAAAACCAAATTCTACAATATCGCGCACAGCATCATCATATCCTTTGGTTAGTAATTTTCTTATTCTCCAATCATCTGTTTTATAATAAAAAATAGATGCTACTATTATACCTATCCAAAAATATATAAATTCAATCATAATTATTTTATTTTAACTCTCCTTTTGTACAACTTCCAGAACACGTCCGCGCCATGGTCAGTCGGAGAGTCTTTTAGCTGTATTAAATTTTCTCTATCATATATAAATGAAAAATCAGCATAGGTTGAATATTTCTTTCCCATTTGATATAACTTGTTAAAATATTCTTCACTACCTGGTTTCTCTTCCTTATCAAAACAAATTACGACCTCGCGCGGGTGTGCGGTTTGCATTAACAGTTTCAATGCATGCTTATTAAATTGACTACCACATACTGCCACTGCGCAATTTGCAAAGTCAAATCCTTCAAATTGTAAAACTGATTTTTCTGCCTCAAAAACAAAACAAGTTCCTACTCGTTTAATATTATCTTTAGTCCAATTTAATCCATACAAATTCAATGAAAGTGGATGGCTATACCATTTACCTTCTATTTGTATAGGCATATATTTTCCCACGTTTTCAATTTCCCATTCATTCAATGCACGGCCGCGAATACCTATAAGTTCTCCTTTTGGATTATAATGTGGTATTATAATTTTATTCTGTGATGGAGAATAGCGTATATTAAATTTATCCATGCTTTCTTTAGTAATCCCATCATTTAGCCACTCCGAAGGATAAAATTTTATAAAACAATCAATTATTCCGTTTGGATAAGTTGGTAGTTCCACACGCTCGGGTGTGGCGTATGTATCTCGTATACGCTGATACCTCTTCGGTGCGAAACCGTCTGGTTTGCGATAATTACTACAATCAAGAATTACCTTATATATGTCTTGATACCAGTCGAAGTCTTGATTTCTTGTTTCATAGTAGTTTTTAAGAAATTTAAATATCGACATAGATTGACAATTAGTATAACAATAAAATATATGATTATTCTTATAATAATATAGTTTCCAAGACGCTTCATCCACATCCTCATTGTGGCAAACCGTGGGCATGACCAAATAGGATTCTTTTTCTTGATAAGGAATATCCATTTGGTCTAATAAGTCTTTTATCTTTTCGGTATCTAATTGTTCAATTATACCTTTATAATCAATCAATTACCTCACCATCATTTAACCTTTCTAATATAACTTTGAAATGCTCGTCTTCGTGTTCATCCCAATTCTTTACTTTATAATCATCTCGTTCAAAGAAATCTTCAATTGGGTCTAATCGAGAATCAGTTATAAATAAATCTCGTTTCTTTAAGGTTCCTAAATTCATCACTGACCAAATACGAACTTGTGTCCACTCACCACTTCTAACTTTAAATATATCTGTTACTAAATTAGGTTTATTGTCTGGATTCTCTTTATAAAATGGTTCCAATAATTCAAGTTCTTCTTTTGTAGGACGGGCCATTATTGCGCCATTATCAGCTTTATTAATTGTACTACGACCACCTGCGAGAGAACCTTCGTTTCGTATGTCTTTATTATCATCACCTTTTGCATTAAGCTGCGTTGAAGTAAACATGGCTACATCTAATTCAACTGCCAAATCCTTTAATGCTGTTGCAAACATTAGTAATACTTCATCATTTCTTAAAGCAAATCCTTTAAATTCATTTAGTAGTGATGGTCCAATAAAGATATAATCATAAAATACATAACCTATATCATGTATAATACAATTTTCTCTTACAATCGTTTTAACTGATTCAATTGTTGGATTTGGCATTTTAACTAATATTAAATTATCATTATACTTTTTCATTAATGCGATTGCTTGTGTTATAACTGCAGTTTCTCTATCAGAAAAATCTGCATATTTAAATCTTGTAGCATTTATATCAGTTAAATATGCTAATATCATTGTTCTAACTTCTTTAAAACGTTGTTCTGTTACGATAAATAATACTTTTTCACAACTTCCTTCTTGTTCCCATTCACAAGTTGTTGCATTGTATCTAAATGGATATGCTAAATAACAAGCGTCAGCCACCGCATTTCTTGTATTGTGGGTCACAATGTAATCTTCAGTTAAGAAAAGATGTTCTTTATTATCAACCATAAAACAGGTCATTTCTTCTGTATAACCACAGCTGCCGATTTCAACTATTGGATTAAATTCATTAGATTCTTTTCTTGTATTATTATTATACCACGTTTTAATAATTTCTTTTTTACGAGGTAATTTGAATAATTTTACTTTATCCTCTGGTCTACCAGTAATACGAATAATAAACCCAATATTTGTATCTTTATGATTATCAACTAACACAGTGGTTTTAAAACCTAAACTATGACAAAGTTCTACTACGTTATCGCGTAAAAATGGGCTGATTGTGTAATAACTAAGTCGACCCTTTTCATCTACACTACCATCAGTATCTAGTAGACCACACAATAAATCAAAACGCTGTTCTATACTTCCATATAAATATTCTTCTGGAATAAACTTTGTTTCAGACTTAGTATTTAATAATTCTGGATACTGTTTTAGAAAATCCTGAACCCAGACATTTTTATGTGGCGCTTTATCTTTAAAACTAAAATACCACCCAAAATTAGCTTTATTTTTCTTTACTTCCCAATTCATATGAAAACCAATATAATTTGACAAAAATTCATCTTCACTTGAGAATTGAAAAGCTTTATTTGATTCGTTTTGTCTAAAACTTCCGTCACCCAATGCTAATCCCATTATATATGGTGGAATATAATAATATTGTTCTTCATATTCAACGGCATAATTCATTGGTACTAAAATTCGATACCCACCATCGGATTTTTGAAGCTTTTCTTTTTTTAATTCCTTTAAAGTTTTAGTATAAAATTTACGTTCTTTTTTACTAGAATCTTTTTGTCCTATGGTACAATAGCTCCAAAGATGGTCCTCACAACATTTAGCTACTCGTCCATCTTTAAAACGAACATATAGAACCTCTTTTCTACCTTGCGGATATACTCCCAACACTTTAGTTGGTTTTCCAAAGGCATCAAAAAGATAGTCTCCAACTTGTATATCAGAAACTTTTCTTTTGCCCGCCGGTGTTGGAATAACCGTGCTGTTTGGTAATGCTTTACCTACGCCGCTGGCCGCACTTCTAATAGTAAGCGTACCTTTTTTAGCCCCATCAAGAACTTGATTATAAATACTTCCTTGAATTGGTACTCCTATTTCATAAGCTGCACCTAACTCATTTATAAGTTGTTCCATTCCTTGCGCAGCAGTCTCAACTTCGATTTCATCTGTTGTTTCATATTTTGCTTCAACACCTAGTAACTTTTTACGAACCGCATCAGTTATTAGCTTTGGACTCAACATATTAAAATCATCGTTAATTCTTTCTGCATTTGGATTAGTTAAGTCTTCGCAATAAAATTCGCTTGTATCAAAACCAGATTTCTTTAAGTCTTTTAATAGATTAAACATTTTAAATCTATTATAATAGAATCCAAAGTTGTCGAGTTCAGATAACTCAATTGTGTCCTGCAAATATTCAATTCCATTTTTATCTTTAAAAGATTTGGCAGAAACAGGATTTGATTCAAGAAAATTTTCTACATCAATGGGCTGTATTTTTGTTGCCCCATTTCTATACAATCCTTCGATTGCCATAAAAATTGAACGCTCAAAACGAGAAGGGAAATCAGTAAGTACAAAAGAGTATTTATCAATTTCACTCAACAACTGAGGTTTTTTCATTAAACAACCTATTATCTGTTGAGTATCTCTTTTATCAATCATCTTCGTCCTCTAATTCATCTAATATACTAAAATCAACCTCAAACTTACGTGGTTTATTGGTTTTATGAACAACTGTTTGTTTACGCTCTGCGGCCGCTCGTATTTGTTGTTCAATATCCGCCACAATTCCTTTTTGTTTATCTTCTCTATTGTACCAATATGCACGAGATTCATCATATATATAAGGTATAATACCAATACCACCATTTGATTTATCTACGTTACCTTTTTTAATTTCATAAAAATATAATAAAGCAAAATAAATTCCCTTAGCAGAATAAAAAGGCTTCTTTGATTTCATATATTTTTCCCACTGCAAAAAGAAAAGATTGGTTACTTCTATTTTTATATCTCGTTTTAAATAGTTGTAACACGCATCTTTCCAAAAATTATCTGGATTATCATCATGAATACTAATTTTTTGCCGTCTGCGCTCTCTTTCTTCATAACAACTTTTATGACAATACCAGTTTCCATGACGAATATAATCTATATTTTCTTTATGAATATTTTTATCAATATTACTTATTCCACAAATTCTACATTTAAGCATTTAAAACTCCTTTCTATTTTCTCTATTATAATTATACCACAATTTTGTAAAAAAGTCAAATTTAAAAAGCGTACCATTAGGTACGCTTTCTAATTTATTTTTCCATCATGTCCCTCATATCTAACAAGACTAAGTTGAAAAGTTCTTTTTGGTCTTCTGTAATTTCTGAAAGTTTAATCTTTCTACCAAAAATCATTTCAACCTTTTTAAGAATTTTCTCTGCATTATTAGAGTCTTTTCCTACAAGATTTCCCCAAAGCTTTGAAGCTTCTTCTCTAATAGAGTCAAAATCAAGTTCTTCATGAACAGGAGTGTCAACTTTATCTACTACTTTTGCGCCATCCATATCACGCTGTTTATCAATAGCTTCATTAATTGCCGCTACAAGCTCATCATAACCAAGCTTAATCTTTGGCGCGAGGTATTTGAATCTACTACCCGCCATAACTGTTGGGGTCTGACGAGTATATAGATATCTTTCGCTGCCACCAACGTCATCCCATTCAGTCGCAATATATCCGATTATATCCACAATTTGATTTACAACCTCGTAGCAACGTTTTGGCATAGAAGGTGCAAGTATTTCAATCTCAGTATCATCTGCACTTTTCTCTTTACGAGTTTCAATATGAGAAATAAGAACGAGTCCATATCCCATCATTGTTATCTGGCGCAGGCACGATTCAAATTCCTTTTTTGTAGCAGCATAGCCACCACCCCAAGGAATATCACTAATTGATTGAACTGCATTTTGTTGACAAATATAGTTTTCACACATTTCATAAGCAATTGTTGTTGTATCAATTGTAATTGTATGATAACGCTCTTGAATCTCAGGACGTTTCAATTGACGCAGAACTTGCTTAAACTCTGACCAGTTATTAATATCTTGTACATAGATGTTATCTATTGCATTATATCCTTTTTCGAAGGCAAGTAATAGATTTTTAGGAAATTTGGAAGCCAAAGTGGTTTTACCAGTCTTTGGCTTTCCATATATAAGAATATATTTTCCTTTGAGGTCACGCGAAATAACTGTAGGTTGAAGATTTAATAAGTCAATCGCCATAGCTCACCTCCGGCTTAAAAGCCAAGGTCAGCGAATCCAGAATTGGATTTCTGTGGAGGTGTTTGCTTGGATGCCATTCTTGACATATCCTTATCTTTCTGCTGCTCAAGTCTTGCCTTTCTTTCAGCAAGAGCTTCATCAAGGTCAGCTTTTGCATAAGCAAATTCACCCTCAAATGGTTCCTGAGTTCCACCAGTAATGACAAGGTCGCTCTTATTAATAGTTCTAATTTTTTCAATTGGCTCACCAAAGTCAACTTCTTCATAAGTTACTTCTGTAGTTGAGCTAAAGTCAAGTCTACCATTTGCTTTATAAGAATTACCAACCTCCCAGAAAGTTGAAATTGCACTAATTACACCTTCACTCTCTGCAAACATTGGAATTACATCAACCTTACCACCATACTGTGGAACAAGTGCTGTAATCTTATAGCGACCAGTTGACTCACCATTTCTTTCCTCGTCTGCTGCCCCACCAACCGCGAACTGAATTGCGAAAGTAGCCTCTGGCTTGCAATCACTCTTTGGAATTTTATTAACAAATGAAGCGTGTACTCTTGGGAATGAAATTAGATGACCATCAGCTGCATAATATTCATTCATACGAATGTTTGCATTTGTGATACGAACTCTATCAGCCTTATCTTCATCACCAGTAGATGCAATTGAATTAAAAGTATCTTTTACCGTCTTAATTGACTCATAAGCTGGATTCGGTTTGCCTGCGTTTGTAAGTTTAGCCGCGAACATATGAACTGGAATCATCAGTTCCTTTTCTTTTCCATTAATTTTCTGAACAACCTTAACCGTAATAGAACCACCCATTGCTTCAACTTCTTTACCATTTTTCATAAATGGCTTTGAAGCAAGGTCAATTTCTGAAAGAATTCCTTCAATTTTTACTCTGTTTTCTGCTTGTTTCAACATTATTTTTATACCTCGTTTGTTTGTTTCTGTTTGTTAAGTCGGATAAATAATAGAAAGGAGGGTTTTTAAGCCCTCCACATATTCATTTTCTATTACTCAGCGTCTGGTACCCAAGCCTTACCTTCATCTGTAAGAACAACATAAGTTACAGGCTTATCTGCTCCTTCGATTTCAACCTTTTCTCTAACAACAAGTTCCTTCTTCTGAAGGTCTGTTACGTTAGCTCCTGTGCTTCTGTCACTTGCTCTACCAAGTGCCGCGGTAATCTCCGGAATGGATACGCGTCCGCCATTATCCTTTACATAGTTGAGTACTTCCATTGACTTTTCTGTAAGTTTTTTTGCCATAGTTTTTAAATCTCCTTAATAAATAAAATTTTAAAAGTTTGTTAGAATTTTGTCAGAAAGTTTTCTCTTTAACTTTCTATAATTATTATAACATAATTTTTTAATAAAATCAAATTTTCAGTTTTCAAATTTTAGAAAATTAACAAACCAATAACTTTTGCGTTTGAAAGTTTAATTGACTTCGTACCTTGTGCGCCTTTTGTGAGAAGGTTGACTTCATTCAGATTGATTTTAATTTGTGCGTGAGATGATACGATTACAGTTTCTGTTTCATTTACTAGCGCACTAAAGCATACGAGGAAGTCATCTTCATCGTTAAGTTTATGTATCTTACTTCCTTTAGTGCCGCGACTAGTAACGCTAAAGTCTTTAATTGATGTTCTTTTAATATAACCTTTTTCACTTATTGTTAAAAATTCTTTTGTATCAGATGGGATTACCTGCGCGCAGACAAGATAGTCATCTTTGTTCAAGGTAATTCCTTTCACCCCACGAGCGGCACGTCCGATTGCACGAATGTCTTTTGTTTCACACATTACGAACTGCCCGCGCGCGGTCATCATTCCTATTCGTTCTTCATTAAGGAATAGAACTGAGACAATTTCATCATTAGTATCGAGGTTTAGTGCCTTAACTCCACCTTTGCGTTTAATATTATATTCTGATAACTGTGATTTCTTTAAAATTCCATTTTTCGTCAGAAATATTATATAATTTTTCTGACGAGATTTGTTTAAGAATACTAAATTTTTGATTTGTTCGTTTGGTCCAAGCTCTACTAATGATTCAATTGGTAGTACTGTTTCAAACTGTAAGGTTGAAGGACTGAGGTTGTAACAATTGCCCTTGTTTGAAAACAAGAGAACCGTGTCAAGGTTTGTACCCGACGCAGTTGAAATTACATATTCACCCTTACTCATTTTGAATTTGCTTCCTACACCACCGCGGCGCTGCGTATAAAGTGTTGATACAGTCGTCACGTATATGTTATTTTGATTCGATAGGTTAATTAAAAGTTCTTTTGTTTCTGTTGGTTCTTCATCTTCTTTTGAAATATTGAGAATTTGTGTGCGGCGAGCATCACCGAATTTCTTTGCAACCTCTCGCCAGCCCTTAATGAGTTCATTATTGAATAATTCCTCATTTCTAATTATATTATATATGAAATTTCTTTCATTTTCAAGTTTTGTCTTTTCAGATTTTAATTTTTCAACTTCTAAATGCGCCAAACGGGAAAGTTTCATATCAAGAATAGCCTTGACCTGAACTTCATCGAGACTGTATGATGCCATAAGTTGCTGGCGCGCGGCCTGTACGGATTCAGAAGTTTTAATTATACGAACTACGTTGTCAATGTCCTCTATAACTTTAAGTAGTCCTTCAATAATGTGTAAGCGGTCTTCGATTTTCTTTAAGTCAAATTCAAATCCGCGTCTATATACCTCTTTTTCATGGTCGATATGTGCTTGTAACATTTCTTTCCAAGTAAATACTTTTGGGAAACGTCCGTTATCAAGCATTGTAAAGTTAATCCCATAGTGAGATTGGAGAGAAGTATTCTTATATAAATACTTTAAAACTCGGTCTGGGTTAGCTTTCTTTGTTAGATAAATTTTAATGAGTGGTGTTTTGCCAGTAAGGTCATTAAATCTGTCAACTCCTGGATTTTCTTCTCCATTGATGATGTCTTCAAGCTCACCACAAATTGTATTTGTATAGACTCCATATGGTATCTCCGTCACTACAAAGCAATTATCTTTCTTATCATATTCTACTACGCTACGAAGTCTGCAAGCGAACCCATTGCCTTTCTTCATCGAGTTCTTTACATCATTCTCGTTGAGTAGAATTGCGCCCGTAGCAAAATCTGGTGCGATATAAATGTCTTCAAAGTCGCAATCTGGATTAAGAAGAAGATGTTCGAGCGCCTTATTCATTTCGCAGAGATTATACTGCGGAATTGATGAGGCCATACCTATACCAATTCCTGTGCTACCGTTGCAAATACCATAAAAACCTTTGCTTGGTGTGATTGCAGGATAGTGTTTGCTTTCGTCTATGCCTTCGCGCCATTCTTGAATTGTTTCTTTTTCAATGCCTTGAAAGATATATTCACCCAAAGGGGAAAGTCTACTTTTGGTATAACGGGCCGCAGCATAGTTGCCACTTGAAATTAAAGTACCCGCATTACCTTTGACGTTTACTAATGGATATCGCATTGCAAATGGCTGAGCCGCTCTCATAATAATGCCAAGACACGAAGTGTCGCCATGGATGTAATAGGACTTCATAGCATCACCAATTGGACCAGTAGTAGGTTGTGGCGGTTTGGCTGATAGATATTTATTTTCATACATACAATATAGAATTTGACGTGCAGATGGTTTGAGACCATCGCGCACATCAACGAGAGCACGATTTTGAAGTACCGCGCCACTATATTGTATCATTGATTCTTCTATTATTGGTTTTAAGTTACTCATCTATTTCCTCATCTATAATTTCTGCTATTCTATATAATTTTTTGGCTATGCTCCTTATTTCCTCTAGGCTATAGTCCCTTTTTGATTTGGCATATTCTTCAATTAACCATTTACTAATGCGAGGAGTAACGTTCTCAATAAAATTATAATAATTACCACCTAGGCCATGCCAAGTATAATCATTCGCCGTAACATTTATTTTCATTTATTCTCTCACTTTCGAAAAATCTACTTTTTCCATAATGAATTTTCGACGACATTCTACATCTTCACCCATTAAATTGTAAAGCAAATCAATTGCTTCACCATCCCATTCCATTACATCTAATCTCTGATACTCTGGTGAAAACATAGAGTTTCTTGCTTGTTCAGCTTCTAATGCACCTAATCCTTTATTTCTTTGCAGGTGTCCTTTAATTTTGTTTTTCTTTTTTGCTTCCGCTAGTTCTTCATCAGTAAAATAATAAAATTCTTTACCTTTATATTCTTCTATATAAAGCGGTGAACGAAGCCAACATAGCCGTCCTTCTCGTATAAATTCTGGTGCGAGATATTGTAGTGCTGCCATTATAAGTAAGCCAATATGATATCCGTCGCTATCTGCATCGGTACATATAGCGAGTTTTCCATAACGTAACTTGGAAGCATTATATTTACCTGGCACTATATTCATAGCACTTAAAAGAAGTTTAATCTCTTCGTTATTATAAATCTTTTCTTCTGGATTGGAAAGGCAATTAATAATTTTTCCTCTCAATGCCATAATACCATATCTTGTATAGTCTCTACCTTGTGCTAGCCCTCCAAGAGCGGAGTCTCCTTCGGCAAGAAGAAGGATGGAATTTGGTCCAAGAAACTCTGCATCTTTTAGCTTATCTGAAGCAAATACTTTTTTCTTCTGATTTTTTTCAATTTCTTTTGATGCTTCTAAAACTTGTTTGCGCGCCCGCTCAGCCGCACGTTCAGCTTTAGCCAACTTATCTAATAGCTCTAATACCTGTTCAAAATCACGTTGTCTTTTAAAAGCAAATTGTTTTAAACATTCACTAATGGCTGTGGATGTTGCTGACCGCGCTTCTGGGTTGGCTAGTGCAGTTTTTTGTTGATTTGTAAATTGACCAACTTTAACCTTTACACTTACATATCCATCTAATACTCCACGAATTACTTCACCATCGTACTTTGTTTTAGCAAGCGAGTTAAAAGTTCTGGTAAGTGAAGATTTAAATCCGCTTATAAAGGCACCGCCATCTGGCATATATAAATTGTTAGCATATCCTTTTATTTTACCCTTTTTACTAACCCATTGAAGGGCTAAATCAACTTTACAATCGGGAGTTTCATAATGATATGAAAAGGGGGCAGATAACCGATTTTCTTTTGAGAGCCCATCAATAAGACCAGACTTTGAATAGAATGTTTCTTTTTTATCGTCAATCCATAAATTAATTGATAAACCACTAGAAAACATAGACATTTCTTTAAGCATAGAACGTAATTGCTCTATATCAATAAAAATATCTCCATATACTTTTTGGTCTGGTTTATAGCAGATTTGAGTACCGTGTGTATCAGTATTGTTTTCTCGTTCTAATACGTCTGTTGTGGCTCGCGCGCCCTCGTCATCAGATTCAAACTTTTGATAATAGGTTTTTCCATCACGCATTACTGTAACAGTAAGCCATTCTGCAGTATGACAAACAATCTTATTGCCCTCACCATTGACCCCTACAGCACTAGAATAAACTCCTTCGGTATGTTTACCTCCAGAGTGTGGGATTAGAAATGCGGCAGTTAGTGAGTTTTCCCCGTCTTCACGAATGCCTACTGGAATACCGCGCATATTGTCAGTTACTTCTATTTCTCTTGTTTTAGTATCAAGACGAATTGTAAGTTCGGGATTATCTGGTTTATATACTTCATATTCATCTTGTACGTTTACTATCAATTCTCGCAAGCCCAAGTTAATTGCTTCTTGTCGGTCTGCGGAAAGATACATTCCTATTTTTTCTCTAAAAGCACGACCTGCACTTAAGCTAACTATATCATTTGCTGTATATTCCATTTATACCTCTATCATATTTACATTATCCCACTTGGCATTACAGTGAATGTTAAATTCGCAGCTGAGGTCATCTTCGGTATAGTTACCGTCTTCGTCTTCATCAACAAGCAACTTTAATGCGACTTCAACTTCCTTTGGTAGCCAAATGGCATAAGATTTACCATTTTTATATTTAATTTCTATTGATTCAACTTCTCTATTATTATCAAATAACTTCATTAATTTCTGTCCTCACATTAATGGGTGCTATATTCTTTGGGTCTACGTTTGGTGGGACGTATTTGTGCGCCGGCCGCCACCTCCATGCGCCCGCGGACCAAACAAGAAAATAAGTTTGGTGGAAAGTATCGTTATAATTGACGGCGAGAACCGTTTCAACCGTATCAGTATCAATTCGTTTTGCTTTAAACATTAGTGTATTACCTCGAACTGGTCAAGTCCAGGAATTAACGCGCATCCACAAGAATCTAAATGGATTTGTCCCATATCGTCGATAGAACGAACGATTCCCTCTTTATTTGTATATTGGGGTTCTCCATCCATATAAATAATTCTAATTTTATCTCCGACTTTTATATTCATTTTAATTCTCCTTAAAGAAACCACCATTTGTGTTCTTTTACAACGGTTAGTTCACTTTCTAAAAATTTTACATTTTCTTCCATTTGTGCAAGTAGTTCGTCAAAGTGCGCGCCGTCAAAAGTAAGTGTTATGACTTCACCAGTTGATTTAGAGACAAGCAAAACATCATAATATAAATCTTTATCGAACCCATAATGTACGTCTGCCGCCTCAAAGTCAAAAAATTTGGATATATCAATTAACATATATTTTTCTCCTTTCATTCTATATTATAATTATATCATATTTTAACGAAAAAGTCAAATTTACGCTCGGCCGCGAATATACATAGATTATTGAGGAAAAAATTACTTATATAGGGAATAATTTTATAGGAGGTAATATAATGACTAAAGAAGATATTATAAATTATGTATTGGAGAGCCCTAGTAATACAAATAGAGCCGTATTAAATTCAATGCTTGATATAGTAATTCAAAGTGAGTCTGAAGCTTCAGAAGAGCCAACTAATATTATAATGCCTGCACAATATATAGTAGTGACTGATTCAGCCGTAGAAGTCCAAGATGTTGATATGTCTACTCTTACAAATGGAGAAAAATTATTATATAGAGTTTTAATGGTTGATACAGAAACAAAAACCTTTTCCATTCATTATGGAGATGGTGAAGCTCATACAACTATTGATGAAATAACTGGAGTAGTTAAGGAGGAGCCATTATATATAACAGTTAAAAAAACTGATAACGTATGGACTGTGCGAGTTACTGATGGTTCTAGTATTGTAGCTGGTAATTATGTAGTAGAAATTTTAAAATCAGATGTTTTATCTATTGCTGCTGTAATACCAAGAGAAGAGTAACGCGAAAATATATATGTAAACATTTAAAATTTTACTTATAAAAGAGAATAGCTATTTTCTAATTAAGGAGGTATACCTAATGAGAGTTAGAGAAATTATGGAGTATGTATTAGAAACTCCACAAAATATTAATCCTACAATTCTAAAAGCTATGATTGAATCATATGGTGATAGGGTTCAAGATGAGCTTTTTGATTACACAGTTGATGTAAATATTGCTGATTCTGTTGATTTACTTGGTAAGAAAGCAAGTGATTTACAAAAAGATGTTATTATTGAAGATGGTAAATTCTATGGAACACTACATCACGTAACTGGTTATACAGGTTTTTCAGGCGCCGCAGAAGAACAAAAAGGTTGGTACGTTGTATTCCATGTAGAAAGTGATAACACTACTTCAATTAAAGTTAATGGTGTTACGCTTGATTCAGATGGAATTCATATTCTTTGGTTTGATAGACCTAAAAAAGGTAAAGCTACTATTGAACTAATTGGAAGTGAAGGCTCTGTAACAGATACGTTTGATTTTAGTGGATTAAAATTTGAGTAAACGGATATTTAAAGTAGTATGAATATTTAATAAAATTAAGTAAAAAGAGAGGTTACTAACCTCTCTTTTTCTTTATTCCCAACTAAATGTTTTTGCTTTTGCTTTCTTTTTCTTTGGGGGTGTTTTTGCCCATATGAGGAAGTCTTTCGCGCGGGTGGCTGATACGTAACATACTCTTGCTTCATCATCATTATATGCGCGTATATTATAAGAAAGAACGTATGGCGCGGCCAATCCTTTTGCACTATGGACTGTTAATACCTTTATAGTGTCTTCATTCATTTTTTCTTCTATTTGTAAATTAGTTAAATCTGCTTGTTTAAAAGTGTCTACTGGTATTCCTCGCTTCTCAAACAAGGTTTTAAATAACTCCACATCCGCATTTGTGCGGCAAAGCACAAACCAATCTTTCCAATTACCTTTCAATCTATCATTATTCATTAGTAACGATTCAACTGCTTCGTCTGGTGTGTAATTGGCTTCTAATACATGGTAATGATATCCATCTGTTGGTTGTCTCATTGCAATTGAGTCATCTTCGTAATCTGGGCCGAGTCGATAAAGAAATTTCTTTGCGAATCGAAGTATATCAGGTAGATTGCGGAAATTTTCGTGCATCGAATATACAGTTACCTCTGGATTGTTAGCAAGGCTAATTAAATAGTCTGGGTCTGCGTTTCGCCACTTGAAAAGTGTTTGTTTGATGTCAAAGAAATACATATAATTATCTGGATGCAACATTTCGTAAAACTCAAATTGTTGTCTTGATGTATCTTGAACCTCGTCCGATATTAAGTGAGTAACATGTCTTAGACAATTTGGATTTTGTTTAATCTCTTCAAATAGGTCGTCAAATCGCTCTTCATTAAGTATTTCGGTTGTATCTATTGCATTTCCACGTAATAAATAATTACAAAAAGAATGTATAGTCGAGACGAAAATTCCATCTGAATTTTTGAGTCTTTTAAGTATCTCATTTGCAGCGTTGTTTGTAAAAGTAATAGCTACAATTTCTGATGGATTTACCCCACTGTCTAACAAATACTGTATTCTTTCTACAAGGCAGGCCGTTTTTCCTGCCGCCGCAGAACTAGATACTAATACTTTAGATTTATCTGTTGTTACGATTTGCTTTTGCATTTCTGTTAATATCATTTGTCTTCTCTCCTTCGCTGTCGCGGATTAAAATTATTTTAACTCAATTAGCATACGCTTAAGAGGATAGGACCATTCCCATTTATATCCTCCAACACTTCTGCGTCCTTGAGTATGATTACAAATTTCACTTACTCTACCACGTGTTAAATTTAACTCTAACTCAGCTTGGCGTCCTGATTCAAAAGAACGTATATAATTACCTTCCATATCATACATATCTACTTGATTGCATTTTTGTGATTTGGCATAATTTATCATTAATTCTTCTACAGGAGTTTCATCTGTAGCATACTTCCATAGACTATTAGAAGCCATCGTACGTTCTTTTTTACAACATCTAGAAATACTACCTGCTGATATTTGTAATTCTTTTTCGGCATAATTAGCACAGTCCCATTTTTTTATAAAATTACCATTTAAATCATATTGTAAAACAGATTTTTTGTTTGCGTTAGCATGTCTCTTACGTGCCTCACCTGGT